>OBJA01000072.1_pt1 | contig 101326 bp, 76 predicted proteins | sample 1519751 | NCBI WGS metagenome assembly OBJA01 (sample SAMEA3881238, study PRJEB22517) | soil metagenome | biome: lake sediment; feature: soda lake sediment; material: sediment, water from around vicinity | place: India | collected 2013-12-23 | depth 3 m | reverse complement strand
TTCTTAGGATCCAGATAACGCATATTGTGATTTTTTTACAAAGTTAAATGAATTTCTATTACTAATCCGATTGAACGGTTACACAAATTCCATGATGCCACCAAATCCATGGGGCATAAAGATACTTCAAAAAGTACGTTTATGCGAACCCTCATATGTGTGAATAATCTGCAGAATCCGTTTCCTGTTGCGAGACACAGGTGCCAGTATTCCCTATGTGATTCTATGTGCCTATTGTGGTAGATGAAAAAACGAAAGAACAAAAGTTAGTTCTTTCAACAGATATAAACTAAAGCAGCCAGGACAAGGTTATACGAGCCGGAAGAATAAATAACGATTTTGATGGGATAACAAAACGTTTTTAAGAATAGTTACGGGTAACACATGACAAAAAAAGGAGGCTACATCACTGTGTGATTGCCTCCTTAACTGGTACCCGAGGCCGGGATCGAACCGGCACGGACACAATGTCCATTGGATTTTAAGTCCAACGCGTCTACCAATTCCGCCACCCGGGCACGTCTCTTCCCGGCATCTAACCGGGTGAAAAAAAATCCCGTCACCGGGATTCTTATTTCTGTGAGCGGAAAACGGGACTCGAACCCGCGACCCCGACCTTGGCAAGGTCGTGCTCTACCAACTGAGCTATTTCCGCTTAATGAACTAAAGGAGTGCAAAGATAAAGGTTATTTTTATTCTGCAAATATTTTTTTTATTCCTCCTGTTCTTTATCATTTCCCCTTTCCCGCTAAAAGCTGCCTGATCTCATGGAGTTTCATCAGCGCTTCAACCGGAGTGAGCCTGTCAATGTCTGTCTTGAGGATATCCTCCTTTATCTGTTCCAGCAGGGGGTCGTCAAGTTGTATGAAGCTGAGCTGATACTGCTCCTGCGGCCTTGGTTTTCCGCCGGTTGTGTTAATGAAGTCGCGGGAGTGTGATGCTTCAAGCTGCTTCAGGATATGTGTGGCGCGTTCAACGGTCTTGCGTGGCATTCCGGCCATCTGTGCCACATGGATGCCAAAGCTGTGTTCGCTGCCACCCGCAGCCAGCTTACGCAGAAAGATAACCTTGTTGTTGAGCTCCTTGACAGTGACGTGATAGTTCTTAATCCTGGGCTTGCTCTTTGCAAGCTCATTCAGCTCATGGTAGTGGGTTGCAAAGAGCACGCGGGGCCTTGCCTGGGGATGGTCGTGCAGATACTCAGCCAATGCCCAGGCGATCGAGATCCCGTCGTAAGTGGCAGTGCCCCTGCCGATCTCATCCAGGATGACAAGGCTGCGGTTCGAGATGTTGTTCAGGATGCTTGCCGTCTCGTTCATCTCTACCATAAAAGTGGACTCACCTGATGAAATGTTGTCGGATGCCCCGACACGTGTGAAGATCTTATCAACCAGCCCGATCTTTGCCTCTTTTGCTGGCACGAACGAGCCCATCTGTGCCATAAGGGTTATCAGTGCCGTCTGCCTTAACAGAGCCGATTTTCCTGACATATTGGGGCCGGTAAGTATGATGATCTGCTGCTTCTCCTGGTCGAGATATACATCGTTGCTGATATACTTTTCGCCTTCCGGCATCTGCCGCTCAATTACAGGGTGACGACCTTCAGTAATATCCAGCTTGTGGCCTGTGTTGATCTCCGGCTTCACGTAGTTGTGCTTGATGGCAGTCAAGGCAAATGAGCAGAGGCAGTCGAGCCTTGCCAGTAGGTTGGCATTTAACTGAACAGGTGCAATGTAATCATTCAGTGCGGTGACAAGCCGGTCATAGAGCTGCTGCTCCAGTGCCAGGATCTTCTCCTCTGCACCCAGTATCTTTGTTTCAAAGACCTTCAACTCTTCGGTGATGTAGCGTTCAGACCCGGTAAGTGTCTGTTTGCGTGTCCATCCTTCAGGCACCTTGTTTTTATGAGCATTGGTAACTTCAATATAGTAGCCGAACACGTTGTTGAATGAAACCTTGAGCGAGGTAATCCCGGTATTGCGGATCTCGCGCTCCTGCAGTTCGCGGAGATAATCTTTCGCAGATGCCGAGAGGCGGCGGTATTCGTCGAGCTCCTCAGACACTCCTTCCCGGATCACACCCCCTTTGCTGACTATTGCCGGCGGGTCGTCATTGATCTCTGCCCCGATACGTTCTGTGAGGCTTGGACATGGATTGAGCTGCTCACCAATCTTTGACAGGGGTGTAAGGCCGCTTTCCTGGCATAAGCTTTTTATCGGTTCAATGGCAAGCATCGACCTCATGAGCTGAACAACCTCCCTGGGATTTACTCTTCCTGTGGCCACTTTCGAGATTATGCGTTCGAGGTCACCGCATTGCCTGAGCTGTGAGGAGATTGTCTCTGAAAATGTGGATTCATTCCGGATGTGGTCAACGATGTCTAGACGCTCGTTTATCACCTGTTCATCCTTCAGGGGTAGTACGATCCAGCGTTTCATCATCCTGGACCCCATGGGAGAGATAGTATTGTCAAGCACATCCACCAGGGTGGTGGCATTCTCGTGCGGGCTCGACAACAGCTCAAGGTTCCGGATGGTGAAACGGTCCAACCAGACGTAATGCTCCTCTTCGATACGGCTAATCCGGGAGATATGGTCACAACGCTCGTGGTGTGTCTCTGCAAGGTAGTGCATCGTAGCACCTGCTGCAATGATACCCATCTGAAGCTCCTCGATGCCGAAGCCTTTCAGCGAGGTCGTGCCGAAGTGCCGGATGAGGATGTCGTAACCAAACTCCGGTGTGAAGACCCACTCATCGAAGGTGTTGGTGTAATGGCTGCCAAACTCTTCGAGAAAGGTTTTTACTTTGTTGCGCTGAACTATCACCTCACTGGGCTGGAAGCTCTGCAAAAGTTTTTCAATATAGCTGCGTGAGCCTTCTGTGGTGTAGAATTCCCCCGTCGAGACATCCAGAAAAGCAATGCCATAGAACTCACTGCCATAATGGACGCTGCACAGAAAGTTGTTCCTCTTATGGTCAAGAACCTGGTCGTTGTATGAAACGCCGGGGGTTACCAGCTCAGTCACACCGCGCTTTACGATTGTCTTTGCCATCTTGGGATCTTCAAGCTGATCGCAGATGGCAACACGCTGGCCCGCTTTCACCAGCTTTGGAAGGTAAGTGTCAAGAGAATGGTGAGGAAAACCTGCCAGCTCAATATGTGATGCCTTCCCGTTGGCACGCCTGGTTAATACTATGCCCAGTATCTTCGATGTGGTGATAGCATCCTGCCCGAAGGTCTCATAAAAATCCCCAACCCTGAAAAGAAGTAAAGCCCCGGGATACTTCGCCTTTATGCTGCCATACTGTTTCATTAATGGTGTCTCAACGTCACCGCTCTTTCCTTTTGCCATATCATTGTTTCATTACTCTTCAAAAATACAATTTATTGATTGTTCCATATACACTATTTTTGTGTTTTTGAGTAGCAATTGATTTAACCTGCATTATTCATGAAGAAAGTGAAAATGGATGAGATGAACCGGCTCTCCGGTGAAGAGTACAGAAGTGCCAGCAAGATAGACCTGCTGATAGTTCTTGATAATGTACGAAGCATGATGAACACAGGTTCAATCTTTCGCACGGCTGATGCATTCCGTGTCAGGAAGATATTTCTTTGTGGCATTACTGCCACTCCACCCCACAGGGAGATTGAGAAGACTGCTCTGGGTGCGACGGAGTCAGTTGCCTGGGAGTATTATGAGGATTGTGGCGCATTATTAAAGTCATTGAAAGATGCGGGAGTTACAATAGCTGCTGTGGAGCAGCTTGATGACAGCATCATGCTGGATAAATGGGATCACAATCCTGAAAAACCATTGGCGCTGGTATTTGGCAATGAGGTTAGCGGGGTGTCAGACGAGTCGTTGAAGCATTGTGATTATGGCCTTGAGATTCCGCAGTACGGCACTAAACACTCTTTGAATATATCTGTCAGTGCAGGAATCGTAATCTGGGAAGCATACAACCGGTTGAAGCATCAGATTGGGGTGGGCTGAAAAAAAAAGAGAGCGCCTGTATAGAGGCGCCCTCTGCGAGGTCAAATACTAAACTGAAAACAAAGCTTTTTACTGTGCGATGAAGATATCAACTCTTCTGTTGATGAACAATCTTTGTCTGCTGTTATTAAGGGGTTTCAGTTCACCCGTCCAGCTTACAATAAGCCTGTTGCTGTCTATGCCATACTCTTTCACAAGGATGTCTTTAACAACATTTGCTCTTCTCTTGCTTAATCCTTCATTGTATTCAACTGAGGCAATTTCGCAGGCTGATCCAACGACTTCGTATTTCAGGTCGGGATACTTTTTCAGCAGGTTTGCAGCGATAGCAATTCTCTCATGATTCATTGGTGTGACAAAAGTGCTGTTGAGGGCGAAGAAGACGCTGTAGAGTGCAATGCCATCATAATCCGATTCCTTCTTCTTCAGTATGGGATTTCCGTCTTTGTCGAATTTGAATGATCCGTCAGGATTTCTTTCAAATTTATCTTTTTCGATGGGTAACGCAATACCCTGGAAATTCACAATAGAGCCCGGAGGGCTGTTGGGTTCAAGGTCCATATAATCGGGAACGCCGTCGCCATCTGAGTCAGGACTGTTATAACGCTTGTCGTAATCTGCCATCAGCATATCGACATCATCTTTAACATCGGCGAGCCCTTTTTTCAGGCTGTCAACATCATCTTCAACCTGCTTGATCCTCTTCAGCAATTCACCCAGCGTCGGGTCAATGGGATTCCATTCATTGGACTGGTCGTGTTTACCAAAGGTGTATTGAAGCAACAGATTGGTGTAGCCAAGAGCGTCTCTCTCGGAAAGCACTCTGTCTATCACATCAAATCTGTCAGTTGGCAACTGAACTCTGGACAATTCAAGGCCCAGAGCAAATCTTTTCGTCAGTTTATACTTGAAACCTGCAGCTAATTTCCAGGTAGCTTCACTTTCCATGGTAGAGTTTGCGCCTGATTCAGTGGCAGAAGGATTCTTGCTGTTTTCGTAACCGATGCTGCCGATATAGGTGCCGTCTAGTTGTGTCAGAAGAGAACGGTAATGTGAATTACCAAATCCAAGCATAGCATATACGTTGTATTTCTTGTCATAAACACGTGGAAAGAACAGGTTTGACAGGCTTACGACCCCGTTAAGGTCATAAAACAGTGCAGTGCTTTGCAAGGCAACATCATATTTTTCCTGCTTTTGACTGTAAAGTTTACCATAGACCACATTGGCATTCAGGCCGAATATAGGATTGAACATCTTGTTTACGCCAAGCATCAGGTCCCAGCTGAAACCACCGTTATCAGCATCGCTGGTGCTGTTTCCCGGATAGAATCTGGCACGGGCAACATCACCGTAATATTGAAACCATCCACCTCCGACATATACTGACCATGAATTGTAATTAAACTCAGGATCAGTTGCTTTTGTCTCTTCCTGTGCAAAGCCATGTTGCACCGACCCGAAGACAAAAAGCACCAAGGCTAAAAGAAATAATCTGATTTTCATTGTGTTTGATTTTGATTTCTGTTTATTGTATTTGCCTTTTTCGGTAACAAAAGTATAATAAAAATCTTTCCGATGCAATGCTTTAATGGAAAAAAAATAAATTCCTTAGTTAATTATTATTAAAATGTTACCATATTTATTCCCCTGAACTGATATCAAGCTGAATTGTTTTTTTAATTGCACATGCTATTCATACGAATAACACAGGTTTTGGTTTCAAAACAAAATTTCACAGGTATTGTTTGAACCTTTGTAGGTCGTTTCAGATAATTGTAATGCCAGGTTCAAACTCTTTCTTTAACAAATCTGTAATATAATGGAGGCTGTTTTTATTTTCGGAAAAAGCATAATCATCTGTTTTTAGAATTATAACAGGAAAACGTTTCTCATTTTTCAGGTATCTGAAGTATGCTTCCTGCAACTGCACAAGATATTCAACAGAAATATTCTGTTCATAAGGGCGACCCCGTTTTTTAATATTTAACAGCAGGGTTTCTGTATTCTGGTGAAGATATATCAGCAGATCCGGTTTTGGCAGATTGGCTTCCAGCAGCCGGTAGATGCGGCTATATACCTTGAAGTCATCATCAGTAAGGTTGTTGCGTGAAAAAAGCTTTGACTTGATGATGAAATAGTCGGAAATTGTAAGGGGTTCAAAGAGGGATAGTCCGATAAGCCTTGAAGAGAGCTGTTTATAGCGGTCGATCAGGAATGTCATCTCCGTATGCAGGGCGTACTTTTGAGGATTTGTATAAAACAGCGGCAGGTATGGGTTCTCTTCAAACTCTTCCAGAATCAGGCGACCTCCGGTAAGACCGGCAAGCTCTGTGGCCAGGGTAGTTTTTCCTGCCCCTATATTTCCTTCTATGCAGATATAGTTATACCTGATCATTATCTCCGGCAGTTATTTGCAATTGATATAATACAGATGAAACCTTGCTGCTGCCATTAACAATACTGACAAATCCTTTATCAACACATCTCTCCAGCAACTCTTTGATCTTAACATTCAAAACCGGATGTATAAATTCAGACGCAATGGATGCCAGGGGTTCAAGGATAAAACGCCTCTCCGCAATCAAAGGATGAGGCACCTTAAGCCCGGTGGTGTTTATTATCTGATCATCATAAAAAAGAATATCTATGTCAATATTCCGGTCAGTATAACCATTCTCCATGCTTCTGTTCCTGCCCAATGCAATCTCAGTCTGATGAAGTAACGCAAGCAGCTCATGTGGGCTGTGGTGTGAACAAACTCTTACTATCTGATTGATGAAATGCTTATCAGATACATATCCCCAGGGCGCACTCCTGTATAAATCTGATGACGCCTGTATGCTGATTCCCTGACTTTCCAGGAGAGCCAGTGCTGCAGTAACCGTGCTGCAACGGTCACCAAGATTACTGCCGAGCGATAAATAGCTGATATGCATCTGCAATGGTTTGTTTCTGGCTGCGAAATTACACAAAATGATCTTGCGGAATTTTTTTTGTAACTAATACCGGAGATGGGCGTCACACTGACAGGCGTTGTTTACTGAGCATGATTATTTGAGAAAGTGATACTGCTACAGTCAGCTGCCCGGTTTATTTATGTGATAATTCACAGGAGGTCTGGTCACCCTCCTGTGTTTTTTAAGGAACTAAGGATGCAATATATTCAATGAAAAAAAGTCAGATGTTTGTTTCATTTGGTTAATTTTACACTTTAATTACAAACCTAAAAACCTGAAATCATGAGAGAGTTTTTTAAATTTATGTTTGCCTCGATGCTGGGTTTTCTTCTTACGGCATTTATCATATTTCTTTTCTTTTTCATCATGTTTGCATCACTGATGACCTTTACCAAAGGGGAGGAGATAATTATTCCGGAGAATGCAATTCTGCATGTGAAACTAGACATGCCTATTCTGGAGAGGGATCAGAAAAACCCGTTCCAGGCTTTTACTACTCCCGGAGATATGCGTCCGTTAGGATTAAACCAGATCCTCAGCAGCATTGGCACTGCTGCTGAGGACGAAAAGGTAAAGGCGATATATCTTGACCTTGGATTTGTTCAGGCCGGCATGGCGACTGTAGAAGAGATCAGGAATGCCCTGCTTGACTTCAGGGAATCCGGCAAACCCATTATTGCTTACGGGGATGTTGTGAGTCAGAGGTCATACTATCTGGCAACTGTGGCCGACAAGATTTATGTGAATCCGGTCAGCACCATTGACTTTTCGGGATTTTCTGCCCAGGTTGCTTTTTTTAAGGGGTTGAGCGAGAAGATGAAGGTTGAGATGGAGATCATTCGACCTGAAAACAACAGTTTCAAGAGTGCAGTAGAGCCATTCTATCTTGACAGGATGAGTGAAGCAAACCGTGAGCAGACTTCACGCTTTCTGCAGTCGGGTTGGGATCATGTGCTTGCCGGGGTAGAATCTTCGAGGGGCCTTGACAATGAGCATCTGAATGAGTTAGCAGACAGTCTTGGTGCTTTCAGGGCGGAGAAGGCTCTTGCAGGTGGCCTCGTCGATGGCATGCTTTTCCAGGATCAGTTACTTGACACCCTGAAATCCACTCTCGGTCTGGAAGCTGATGATGAACTTAATATGATCACTTTAGGCAGATATATCAAATACGACCAGAGGCTTTTGGCATCAAAGCGCGGCGTAGTAAAGAGCCTTAAGGATGATAATATTGCAGTTATTTATGCTACCGGGAACATCGTAATGGGAGAAGCTGAGGATATGGTTATAAGCTCGAAGCATATATCACAGACCATCAGGAAGGCCAGGGAGGATAAAAAGGTGAAAGCAATTGTGCTCAGGGTTAATTCCCCCGGTGGTGATGGACTTGCTTCTGAGATAATATGGCGTGAAGTTGCTCTTGCGGCAAAGGAGAAACCGGTTATTGTCTCCATGGGTGATCTGGCTGCTTCAGGAGGATACTATATCGCTTGTGCTGCCACAAGGATCGTTGCACAACCCAACACACTCACCGGCTCTATCGGGGTGTTTGGTGTAATCCCGAACCTGCAGGGCATGTTCAAAGATCATCTGGGAATAACTTTCGATGAGGTCAATACAAATGCCAACAGCAGCCTGGGTAATGTAATGAGGCCCCTTAACCCTTATGAGTTGCAGATGCTTAAAACCTATGTCAACGACTTCTACATCCATTTCCTTGAGAGGGTAGCAGAAGGCAGAGGTATGGAGGTTGCAGATGTTGATTCAATAGGTCAGGGGAGAATATGGTCTGGTGTCGATGCTCTTAAGATAGGCCTTGTGGATGAGCTCGGCGGCCTGCAGGATGCGATAGCTATTGCTGCCCGTGAAGCCGGCATCGAAGATTACCGGATACTTGAATGGCCGGTACAAAAGGATCCTTTTGTGAAGCTTTTCCAGCAGCTTTCTGGAGATGCACAAGTGAAAAGCGCAATGAGAGAACAACTCGGAAGTAATTATGCTTATTACGAGATGTTGAACACGTTGGGCAGCCTTAACGGGGTTCAGGCCAGATTGCCATTCACTATGATCCTCAACTGATCTGATCCGGGAAGGATATAAGCGTCAGTTTTACAGAGAGTTATACAGCGAATCCCGCTCAACGGGATTAAACCCTGCCTCTGTAATAAGCTTTCTCAGGGCATCCACATCCAAAGAAGGATTCTGCTCCTCGGCACCTGCTGAGGAGTAGATTTGTGTTGAATCATGGATGGTGCCGTCGAGGTCATCAACACCAAAATGCTGGCTTATCTGTGCAATGTTGCGGCCGATCATTGGCCAGTAAGCTTTGATGTGCGGGAAGTTGTCAAGAAATATCCGTGAAATGGCATAGTTACGCAGGTCCTCTACAGACGATACCTCGCAGGTATCAAACATAGGGTTGTTGGATCTTTTGAACTTAAGAGGGATAAAGGCATAAAAGCCGAGTGTCTTGTCCTGCAGGTTACGCAGCCGGTACATGTGGTCAATCCGGTGCTCATAACTCTCTATATGCCCGTATAGCATGGTGGCATTGGTGGGTATCCCGAGTTCATGAGCTGTTTCATGAACCCCAAGCCACTGTTTTGCAGTATCTTTTTCGGGGCAGATCTGCTTCCTGATGTCTTCTGAAAATATCTCGGCACCGCCACCGGGGATGGACCCCAGGCCGGCCTCCTTAAGCTTTTGCAAACATTCTCTTATGGTGATGCCGTCATAAGCTGCCATGTAGCTGATCTCAATGGCAGAAAATGCCTTCAGGTGGACACCCGGCCGTGCTGAAGAGAGCATCTCCAGAATCTCTGCATAATGTTTTGTCCCTCTTTCGGGAGCAACACCACCAACAATGTGGAGCTCTGTTATCCCCTCCGGCGCTGATACCGCCAGATCATGGATCTGCTCTGACGTGTAATCCCAGCTTTTACCACTGTTGCGCTCATTATAGGAACAAAAGCGGCAATTGTATATGCAATGGTTCGTTGGCTCTATGTGAAAGTTGCGATTATAAAAGGTTGTGGTGCCATTATGACGCTCTCTGGTATGCTGTGCAACCGTGCCAAGCCATGCCAGAGGTGCTTCCCGGTAAAGTATCAGAGCCTCCTCAGCAGAGATCCGTTCAGAAACAGCAACCTTGGCTGAGATTCTTTCCAGCTTTTTGTTTTTCGTAAGTCTTAACATGGCAATTATTACCGGTATAATAATCTCCGGATTCTGTTCTATCTGATGATCAGCTTTTGTGTTTTTCGTTCGCCTGCGGCTTCAACACTCAACAGATACACACCCATGTCAAGATGCTGAAGGTTGATAGTTTCTTTTACAACAGATGATTTCATAATTCGCTTTTCCCAGACTTTTTGACCAATGGTGTTGAAAACCGTAAGATTTATATCTCCTGTGACATTCATCAGCATTTCAAGATTGAACAGGCCGTTGCCGGGGTTCGGGAAGATTGTAATATCCGAAATGGCGGGGATTTTTTCAATGCCTGTAACAGGCATACAGCCATCTGAGGTTTTCAGGGAACTACGGTAGACGTTAAGGGCTGAAATCATCCTGTTTTTTTGTCCATTTGTGAACATCACCATACAGGCATCATTGACATAATCCATATAGTTCATGAACATCACTCCCGGGCTGTCGGGGGTACATATATCCACCTGTGGAAATGTGGGGCATCCATAGAACTCAGATGCCTGGTTGGGAGTATCATTTACATAGTCGCTGCCCCAGCATGCTCCTCCATCATCGCCCCAGATATGTATCAGGTTGAACCAGTGGCCAACCTCATGGGTGGCTGTCCTGCCCAGATTAAATGGGAAACTTGCCCCTACAGTTCCGAAATATTTGTACCCGACCACAATACCATCACGATTGGCGGGGCCTCCGGGAGGTTGTGTGTATCCCAGCACACCTCCGGTAAGGTTAACAACCCAGAAGTTAAGATACTTATTCCGGTCCCAGATGGTCTGTCCCCCCAGGGATGATGATTTTATTATATTATCGTCGTTGTATGTGAAGCTTGTTTTTGAAACCTGACGGCGTGTAACACCGTTGGTCCAGTTCCCCTGTGGATCACGCTGGGCAAGGCAGAACTGAAACTCAACATTGGCAACCAGATGGTGCCATGCCTGTGGCGTGTTTGTCCAGTCGGAATTGGATTTGCTGAAATCTCTGTTCAATGCATCGATCTGTGCAACAATCCTGCTGTGGGGTATGTTTTCGGCTGCTGTGTTGTATAGAACGTGCACAACAACAGGTATGGTAACGATGGTCTTACCCTGTCCTGACAGTACCGCCTGATTGTCCTTTATCCATTGCTGCATCTCCTGCTCAATAAACTGACGCCTCTCAAGAAAACCCGGATCCTCCAGCATAAGCATGTGTGTATAGGCATCATGCCCGCATTTCCTGACTGGCGGAACCGTTTCGTCATGCTGAGATAATAGCAGCATGGTTGGGGTCAGAAAGAAGAGAACAACCAATAATTTTATTCGTAACATTCGCAAATACCTTTTCTTGTTAATCTATTATCCTGGTTGCTGAATATTAAAAGGCTGAAGAAACAACCTTTCGTAACAGCCAGTATTTTGGGTGGTGCAAAATTATCACAAATTTTTGAAACGGAGGAGATGTGCTTTGTCATCCCTAAATAATCATCTGGCAATCAATGTCTTTATCGCATGCTTCTTCTCTCCGGAAGTTATTTCAAGATAATATACTCCGGGAGGGATTGCCTCTACATTTAGCGCTGGATTATCGCCCTGATATTGATTCATTTTAAATTGAAGGACCAATCTGCCGGTAATATCGAAAACCCTGACAGCGTCAACCGGATTCTCCGAGACAATATTCAGCGTTTCATCTGCAGGTATTGGGAAAACTCTGATATCCTTTCTGTCAGGTTCATCCACTCCAATAACTCCAACGGTAATATAGTCATTTCTGATGAGCTCGTGATTTCCAGAGGAATTCCAGACGACAAGCTTAACATCGTAACTGCCGGGGTTATCATATCTGACAAGGCCTGGGTTTTGGAGGTTTGAAGTAGCGGGGTCACCGCCGCTGAAAGTCCACTCCCATTGAACCGGATTGCCGGCACTGTAGTCATGAAAATCAACACTTTCTCCCGTGAGAATAGTTGTCGGTGTGCCGGCAAACCAGGCAAGAGGGGCCGGCTGAGCAGGCATTACGTATATGTAATGTGGTTTCGTCATTTCAGCATAACCGAATTGGTTTTCAACTTTCAGGGTAATGGAATAACCGCCGGGCATTGTGAATATGTGCCATGGATTCTGAAGATCACTCGTATCACCGTCGCCGAATTGCCAGTGCCAGCTTGTTGGATTGTCTGTTGAAAGGTCTGTGAAGTAGATGGTATCGCCGGTATAGGCAAAGAGGGGGCCTGCTGAAAAGTCTGCCTGTGGAGGTGGCGGGTTTACAGTGATATAGTCTGTTTTCGTGATGCTGTCAGAACCATTGTTGTTTGAAACTACAAGCTTCACACTGTAAAGTCCTGGTGTTTGATAGGTGTGTTGAGGATTCTGAACATTGCCTGATTGTCCGTCGCCGAAGTCCCACATCCACTGAACCGGGAAGTTGGCGCTGAGATCTGTAAATTGTACAGGGCTGCCTGTCTGAACAACCTGTGGGTTGCCGGTAAAGTCGGCTACAGGTGCAGGAGGCACAACAACAGTTATATAGTTTGTCTTTGTGACAGTGTCGGTGCCGGCAACATTGTGTGCAATAAGCTCTACTGTATATTGCCCTGCCAGGGAATATGAGTGGAGAGGGTTTTTTACCGTGCTGCTGTCACCGTCGCCAAAATCCCACTGCCAATGAAATGGGTTGCCGGTGGAAAGATCGGTAAACTGCACATTGCTACCTATACCAACGGTTGTGATGTTAGCAGTGAAATCTGCTGCCGGTGGCAGGACAATCAGTGGGACAAGCCCCATTATGCTTCCCTGGTTGAAGGTGAAGGTATAAGATGCAGGTGTCAGTGATGAGAGGTAGAAATAGCCGTTGTGATATCCGTTCCATCCCCAATTGCAATGAAAATGGTTGCCGGATGTTCCCTGGTAACCATCGATTACCCATGCATGGCCACCGGTTCCGCCAAAGTTGCTCCCACGGTATATTACCGGCTTCATGCTGTCGAGTTCGTTTCTGAGCATCATCTCCCATTGCTGATTTGTGTAGTAGTCCTTCAGTTCATAATGTGCGACGGTGTCATAACCGAAATTGTTGATCATCGCAAGCCTCACATCAGAAGTATACGCTCCACTGCCGGTTGGGCCGTAATCCATCTCAACAGATACCCCTGCGTGATAACATAGTTTTGCAACCTCAGGGTTTGGGCCGGTGACCACAGCAGGCATCAGGTTCCAGTCGTACGATGTTGTTCCAAAGTTTGCCGACTGGAAACCATATGTGCTGTGTGTATATGATTTTGAACCTGCACCTTGTGTAGGATAATTCCAGTATTTCATAATCATACACAATGAGGTGGCAACACATCCCACGGGAACGTGGTTGCAAAGTCCGGCACCTGCTGCCGTATCATATGGACAATCGGCATTGTAGTAACACCCCTGACCCCACTCTATCGGCCCCAGTAATGGTGGTACGGATAGCAGACCCTGTGATGAAAACAGAGAGATGCTCACATTATAATGGTTCCATGCCGAAAATGCTTCCGGTGTCGCTGGCAGTGAGTAGTCAATATGTGTCCGGATCTGTTCAGTATAATTTCTCATCAATAACCTGAAAGCAGGGGCCTGCATAGAAGTGTCGTTGTTATAGCTCTTGTTTAGAGAGTATCCTGGCACAGGATAAACTCTGTCATCACCAGACACCATCACAAAACCCTGACCGGGTAAGCCATTAAAGATATAAATCAACGCCTGGCTACCCTCTTCTAATGTGTAAGTGGCTGTAATATTAAGATATCCGCCGTTACTCCGTTCGAAGTAAAAATTCTGCGCAACTCGTGCTGCAACCTCCTGGTCAACAGGTGCCGCTGTAAGAGTCATTATGCAAATGATAAAGAGAAATGTAAAGATCTGCCTCATAATGGTAAGCTTTTAAACGATAACAAAGTAAATCATTTTTTGTGCTGGCTGTATGATTTTTTTTCGGAATTATTAATCCTTTGTTTTATCTATCTTTGCGGAACATTCATCAGATATGCCCTTTTTATTCAGCAATTCACTTTTTAAGGGAACTCCTTCGTGCAAAGGCAGAGTGTTGTTAGTTGCAGCAACTTATCATGAGGTTAAACTGCTAATGGATTTTTCTGTGAAGAATCATAAGCCACCGGAAGCCGGAAAGCCTTTTGCTGTTGCTGGTACCGATCTGGATATTCTGATTACAGGCCCCGGGATTACAGCTACTGTCTATTTTCTTACCAGGGTGTTGAGCAGCAGCGATTATTCGGTAGCGATTAACGCAGGGATTACCGGTTCATATAATGATAAATTGAAGCATGGTGCTCTTGTGATGGTGGAAAGAGATCGCTTTTCAGATATTGGTGCAGAATCCACAGAAGGGTTCATCCCCGGAGAAATGTTGCCTTTCAGAACCTTCAATTCCTTTCCGTTCGTCAATGGATGGCTGATCCCGGATACTGACGCTCTCAATGTTCCACCAGGCATCATTTCCTGTTGCGCAGTCACATCTGACACTGTACATACACGGCCTGAGACGATCAGAAGGATATCAGCACTCTATCAGCCGGATATCGAAAGTATGGAGGGGGCTGCCTTCTTTTACGTCTGTATGCAGATGGACATACCTTGCCTTCAGTTCAGGTCAGTGTCAAATATGGTTGGCCCGCGTAATGATGTGAACTGGAATATCAGCTCTGCAATCGAAAACTTAAATCAATTCCTGTTCTCATACTTTAACTTAAATGGCCAGAATATTTAAAATCGGTTTCTCCTTCTGCCCGAACGATACGTTTATATTTGATGCATTGGTTAATGGGAAGATTGATCAGCCCAATTATCGTTTTGAAGTCACAGTAGCTGATATAGAAGAGCTTAACAGGCTGGCATCCGGTTCGCTGCTTGATATTGTGAAGGTCAGCTATGCACATCTGCCTGCTATCCTTGACAAGTATGTGGCACTCAGAGCCGGTGGGGCTATGGGGTTCAATTGCGGCCCCGTAATCGTTGCAAGAGACAAGGATGTTCTGGGGGATCCCGGAATTGTATTGGTAGCAATTCCCGGAGAGTTTACAACTGCGGCCTTCCTGATGAAGAAGTTTTTCCCGGAAGTGACACGTAAAAGGGTTATGCTTTTCTCAGAAATCGAAGATTCGGTTTTGGCCGGAGAGGTCGATGCCGGCCTGTTGATCCATGAGTCCCGATTCACTTTTGAAGAGAAGGGCCTCAAGAAAATTGCCGACCTGGGTGAGTTGTGGCATGCTGAAACGAACCTCCCTTTGCCTCTGGGATGTATTGCCGTAAGAAGAGACCTCCCGATACTGGAGCTTTCCCGAATCAATTCACTGCTGAGACAGAGTGTTTTGCTGGCAATGGAGAACCCACAACAGACTATGGCTTATGTTAAAAAATATGCTGCTACATTGAACGAAAGGGTAATTCTTCAACATATTGGCCTTTATGTAAACAAGTATTCAGCAGATGTGGGAGAACGGGGTAAAACCGCGGCAGGTTTGCTTTTGAAGGACATTGTACCGAAGGATGCACCCCTGTTTTTCGATGATGTGTTGAATTGACCTGTTTTGGAAATTGGCTCTCAGAGAGTATATTTGTACAGAAATTTGATTAATGACCATGGTTATGAAGAATGGAGTGCTGGCCATTATGGCCATTATTTTGCTGGCAGGCTGCAAGCAGAAGCATGAAAGTCTGGAAGATGATGCAGATAGTTTGTTGATTGTAGCCGACAGTATTGATATGCAGAGGAAGCTTGTATTTCAGGATTGTAATGCAATAGTTGTTGGTGAAGGGGTGCGATTGAGGTCGGCACCAGACACAAAAGCAGAGGTGGTGGAAAAGCTCAATACCGGTAGGCTTCTGAAGATAATAAAACCCGGCGATAAACGTGTTGTTCTTGGAACACCCGACCATTGCAATCCGGACGGCTATTTCTGGTACGAGGTTATTGAGGCTGGGGGGAATAGAGGTTGGATATATGGAGAGTTTATCTATCACCTGATGATCAGAGGCAGAAATGATGCTGAGCTTGACCCTGTTCAGCGTAGGCTCTTTGCCGCAACTTTCGGGTTTAACGATGAGGATTACAACTTTGGGTACGCCAGATCAGGTGTGCGCTCAGTACAGTATGAAGATGGCAGCCCTTTCTGCGTAAGCTATCTGATGCCTTTCCTCTATCGCAGTAACACAGGAAATGTTTATCCACTGAAGTTTACTGCAAACAGGAAGAATACCTTGCATATGCCTGATATTACAAAGGAGAAAGGGTACTTTCGCTTTGCTGTGGGAGGGGCACTGGATGATCAGCTCATTGCTTACAGAATGGAGAAGGATGTTTTGCAACTTACGTTGGGTAGAGACATTGGTGAAGATGAACAATTTATATACACCTTGAATCTGAGACCCTCATCCGGTGTTTTTACGGCAACACCGGCAGATCCCGGCAATGAGTTTCTGCCAAGATAATCTGGTGCCTGCCATGAATTCAAATAAAAAGTATGTCACATGATAATTATTACAGGAGCAGCAGGATTTATCGGGAGTTGTCTGATCAATAAACTCAACAACAAAGGGTTTTCAGACCTGATCCTTGTTGATGACTTTTCCCGGCAGGATAAGATAAAGAATCTTGAGGGCAAAACTTTTCGCGAGAAGATTGACCGTGACATGCTTTTATCCTGGTTTGCTATGAATCATAAGGATGTTTCGGCAATCTATCACATTGGTGCCAGAACAGACACAACAGAAACTGACAGGGAAATATTCGACAAGCTAAATCTCAATTACAGCAAAGAGCTCTTTACCCTTTGTTCGGGGTTTGGAATACCTTTGGTTTACGCCAGCTCAGCAGCAACCTATGGTGCAGGAGAGCATGGATATTCCGATAACCATGAACTGGTATCCCTTCTTAAACCACTCAACCTCTATGGGGAGTCAAAGAACGATTTTGACAGATGGGTTCTGGAGCAGGAAGAGGTGCCGCCATTCTGGGCAGGGATGAAATTTTTCAATGTCTTCGGACCGAACGAGTATCATAAAGGACGAATGGCCTCCGTAGTCTTTCATGCTTACCGGCAGATAAAGGAGAAGGGAGAAGTGAAGCTTTTTCGTTCACATAATCCCTCATTTGAAGATGGAGAGCAGTCCAGGGATTTTATCTATGTAAAGGATATCGTGTCTGTACTGCTATTTATGATGACCATGAAACCAGTATCGGGATTATACAATCTTGGAAGTGGCACCGCACGTACTTTCAATGACCTTGTGACAGCAACTTTTTCCGCATGTAATATGCCTCATAACATACGATTTGTTGATACACCTGAAGATATCAAAGACAACTACCAGTATTATACAAAAGCCGAGATGGCAAAGCTGAGAGGTGCAGGATACAGTACGCCCTTCTTTTCGCTTGAGGAGGCAATTGATGATTATGTACAGACCTATCTGGACAACAAGGCATATTACTGATCAGTTTCAATCTTTGCGGAGAGCTCCCTGAGCAAGTTCCTGACACTCTTAAGGCGTCTTCTTACTTCATCATTTGCTGATTCCTGAACTGTTGCTTCTCCTTTGCTTATCAAATCCCTGGCATTTGCCAATGTATGGCCCTGGTCACGGATCAGATGAAAAATTCTTGTGAAGTTTTCGATGTCTGCCTGCGTAAATAGCCTGTTGCCCTTTTTGTTCTTGTGAGGCTTAATGATATCAAACTCTTTCTCATAGTACCTTATCATAGAGACATTGACGCCAAACATCTCTGCCACCTCCCCGATGGAGTAATATAAACGAACTGTATCTTTCTCTTTGTAGGGCATGGTTTGAACACATTTATAGTCCGTCCCGGCTTTCCCTTCTTATCACAAATTATTATAGACTATGATAATGGCTGATTATCCCTTGAAGCAAGCCTGATAACCTCTTCATATTCGGCAGGATTCAGGTCATTATAGAAGTAGTGAACAGGATTTACCTGTACGCCGTTCTTAAGAACTTCATAGTGAAGGTGAGGTGCAACCGACAAACCGGTGCTCCCGACATAACCTATCAGCTCTCCCCTTTTCACTTTAGTGCCCGGTCTTACTGCAACCCTGCTAAGATGCGCATATAGCGATTTGTAGCCAAAACCATGGTCAATCATCACATGAAGACCGTATCCGCCCATTCCCGATTCCGGCCTGGCAACAACCCCGTCACCGGTGGAATAAACAGGGGTACCCCTCTTCACCGCAATGTCAACGCCGGTGTGCATCCTGCGTGTACGATATATCGGATGTATCCTGTATCCGAAACCGGATACAATATTCTTTGCTCCTCCCTTGATTGGGATGATTGCAGGTATGCTTGCCATCATCTGCTCCTTCTGCTTGGCCATTGTAAAGACCTTGTCGAACGATTTCGACTGCACCACAAGCTTTCTGCTAATATCATCTACCCTCATCGCTAAGGAAATCAACTGCTCACTGCTGCTATATCCCTCAAGGTGGCGGTAGCGGTCAACACCTCCTATGCCGCTGCTTCGTTCTGCCTCAGAAACAGGCTCGGCATCAAATATCACACGGTAAATGTTGTCATCACGGTATTGCAAGTCCGCAAGTACCTTCTCTATCTTGTCCAATTGATCCGATACAACCTGGTTCTGCAATTTGTATTGTTCTATCTCCCTGAGCAATGCTTTCTCCCTTGGTGAATCGATAAGCTGAAATGCCACTATCGTAGTGATAACTGCAAAGAGAACAGCAGTAATAAGGTAGGTGCCAATATGCCACAAACGTTCCCTGAGAGTTATCTCTACACGTTCGATCTCAAGCGATTTGGGATTGAATTTGTACCTTGCTTTTGCCATTATCTTTTCTCAGCCATGATTCATTTTGATGCGGCAAAATTATCGTTTTGGTTAACTTTGCAGCCGTATAAGTTGTTAAATAAAGTTAATCCGCATAATGTCAAATACATACATTGTTTATGCTAACAAGTAAAGAAATAAGGCAGCAATTTATAGAATTTTTTGCTGCACGACAACATAAAATTTTCCCTTCTGCACCTATGGTGATAAAGAATGATCCTACATTGATGTTTACCAATGCCGGTATGAATCAGTTCAAGGATATTTTTCTGGGCAATGCAGAGATCAGTAATCCCCGCATTGCCAACACTCAGAAGTGCCTGAGGGTTTCAGGGAAACATAATGATCTTGAGGAGGTTGGCCATGACACCTATCATCATACGATGTTTGAGATGTTGGGTAACTGGTCGTTTGGCGATTATTTCAAGGAGGAGGCTATCATGTATGCATGGGAACTTCTGACGGATGTTTTCGGGATTGACAGCAGCCGCTTATATGCAACGGTTTTTGAAGGTGACAGTGATGAGGGGTTGGCTGAGGATACCGAAGCGAAGGGTTATTGGCAGCAGTATCTGCCCGACAGTCAGGTTTTGTATGGCAGCAAGAAGGATAATTTCTGGGAGATGGGAGAGACCGGTCCCTGCGGCCCTTGCTCGGAGGTGCATATTGACCTGCGCACTGATGAGGAGCGCAAAAAGATTGATGGTGCATTTCTGGTCAATACTGACAATCCGCTTGTGATTGAGATATGGAACCTGGTGTTTATACAGTTTAACCGGCGGGCCAACGGAACTCTGGTCACACTGCCCTGCCAGCATGTTGATACAGGAATGGGTTTTGAGCGCTTATGCATGGTGCTTCAAAAGAAAACGTCAAATTATGACACGGACATCTTCCAGCCTTTGATACAGAAGATAGCGGGTATTGCAGGAAAGAAGTATGGTGTTGATAATAAAGCTGATGTGGCATTCAGGGTTGTTGCTGACCATCTGAGGGCAGTCGCTTTTTCTATCGCCGACGGGCAGTTGCCATCAAACGTGAAAGCAGGTTATGTGATACGGAGGATACTCAGAAGGGCAATTCGCTACGGATATACCTATCTTGGCTTTAAAGAGCCATTCATAAATCAGCTTGTTCCTGTCCTGGTTGAACAGATGGGCGACTTTTTCCCGGAACTGAAAGCGCAGCAGAAGCTTATTTCGAAGGTTATTGCTGAAGAGGAAGCAGGATTCCTGAGAACCCTGGAAACTGGAATTGCACTGCTGGAACAGATGATCCATAAGCTGAAACAGGAGAAGCGTGATGTGCTGGATGGGGCAACTGCATTTCTTCTTTATGACACGTATGGATTTCCGGTTGATCTTACGGCGCTTATTCTGGCGGAGAAGGAAATGAGCCTTGACCATGAAGGTTTTGCCCGTGAAATGGAGGGGCAGAAGAGCAGATCGAGAAATGCCGGCAAGATAGATACTGGTGACTGGATTGTTGTAAACAGCGACATTGAAGAGAAGGGATTTATCGGACATGACAGTACAGAGGCAGATGTAAAAATTATCAGATACAGGAGTCTCAGGTTGTCAGACAAAACACTTTATCAGATTGTGTTGAATCAAACACCCTTTTATGCTGAGTCGGGCGGCCAGGTAGGCGACAAAGGGGAGTTGAGGTCTGTTGCAACCGGCGAGACGATACAGATTGAGAACACGCAGTTTGAAAACAACCTGATCGTTCATACAACAGAAAAAGAGCCTTCGGAGCCTACGGCAGATTTCAGAGCTGTTGTTGATTCTGAGGCCAGGCGCAGCACTGCCAGGAACCATTCTGCAACTCATCTTCTGCATATAGCTTTACGGGAGATACTGGGAAGTCACGTCGAGCAGAAGGGCAGCCTGGTACATCCCGACTACCTGAGATTCGACTTTTCGCACTTCTCGAAGATGACAACGGATGAGATTTCCCGCACTGAGAGATATGTCAACGGGATGATCATGGACAGCCTGGTAAAGGATGAGATGAGGGAGATGCCACTTGTCGAAGCAAAGTCAATGGGAGCTGTTTCACTGTTCGGAGAGAAGTATGGCGACAAGGTGAGGGTTATACGTTTTGGCAAATCCGTTGAGCTGTGCGGAGGTACTCATGTAGACACAACAGGTGAGATCGGGGTTTTCAAGATCCTTTCAGAAGGTGCTATTGCAGCAGGAATACGACGCATTGAAGCTGTGACAGGGTGGAAGGCACTGGAGTTCTATGAGAACCATCTGCACACTGTTCAGGTGCTTAAGGAACTGGTAAAAAATCCCAAAAACCCGCTGAAGAGTGTGCGTAACCTTTATGAGAAGAACAGAGATCTTGAAGCGCAGATCGCATTACTCTCCAAAGAGAAATCAGCTTCAGCAATACAGACACTTCTGGCTGCGACGGAAATAGTGAATGGCATCAGATTTTCAGGAAGTCTCACAGACCTGGCGCAATCTGATATTAAAGACCTGGCATTTACGCTCAGGGCAAAAGAATCTAACCTGGTTTTGGTACTGACATCGGTTGTAAATCAGAAAGCTTCCATAGCTGTTTTTGTTTCTGATGATCTTGTTAAGTCTGGAAAGCTCAGTGCCGTGGCGATTATAAAACAGATCTCACCAATCATCAGTGGTGGAGGCGGAGGCCAGGATTTCTTTGCAACAGCAGGGGGAAAGGATGTTGATGGCCTGAAAAAGGCAATCATGAAAGTAAAAGAATTGCTGGCTGCTGTTTAAGCTTCAAATTTTTTCAGAAGGCAGATCACCAGTGCTTCAACGGCCCTGCCCTGACCAACCTCACCGGTCCTCTCGGCAGTCTTGGCCTTGATGGAGACACATGAGGTATCAATTTCCAGAATTGTACTTAATGAAGATCTGATCTCTTCAATGTAGGGGGAGAGTTTAGGTGTCTCAAGGTGAATGACGGCATCAATATTAACAGGTTGCCAACCAAGCTCAGTCACCATCTTGTTAATATGCCTGAGAAAGAGCGAACTTGCCGCTCCTTTGTGTTGTGGGTCTGTATCAGGGAAGTGATATCCGATATCCCGCAATGACAGTGCACCGAGAAGTGCGTCACAAAGCGCATGTATCAGCACATCGCCGTCGGAATGGCCCCTGGCACCTTTGTCAGAAGGGATGTTTACTCCACCCAGCATGAGGGGAATGTCCTTTTGAAGCGTGTGAAGATCAGTGCCAAGTCCGATCCTGAAATCCATTGTGGCTTATTGTTAGGTTGAGAATGTTCTCCGTTACTTTGCAGCCATCGCTTCGAAATCGAAGAGAATGGAAAACCTGAGTGTGTTCTCAAGTGGGTTTTGCTGGCCTGTGGGTATCAGATATGAAAAGTCGAGGCCAAAAACATTAAGCTTGAGGCCTACACCAAGGGTGAAGTACTTTCTGTTGCCCTTTGTTGCATGTTCATGAAAGTAGCCTGCACGGAATGCGAACTGCTTGTCGTACCAGTATTCTGCACCGATTGAGATGCTGATCTCGCGCATCTCCTCAGCGAATCCTGCAGGCGCATCGGAGAATGACTGAAATATGCCGGAAACAACACCCACATCATTTGATTTTCCCCGGGAGATGATATAGTTTCCTAAAGGATCAACCTCGGGTAATCCTGTTGTATCGTTGAACTTATATTCAGGAGGTGTTGGCACCAGCAGTTTGTTGAAATCAACCATCACCCCAATGGAATTATACTCATCAAGTTCGGTTTCAAAGGCTGCACCCAGTCTCATGTTTGTCGGTATGAAATCTTTGGCAATGGTTTCTGTATATGACACTTTGGCTCCGATGTTTGAGATGTTAAGCCCTGCGTTGAAATAGGATTGGTTCCCTTCAATCTTGAACGGTTTCCTATAGTACATTGCAACATCACCAGCCACGGATTGCCCTGCATTTGACTGCATGCCACCAACGAAACGATTTCCGGTGAGATTTGAGTAGATATACCTGAAAGCAATTGCACCCGAAAAGTTGTTGGTGAGTCTAGAGCTGTATGCCAGGTCGATAGCATACTCATTCGGTGCGAAGCTGCCGATATCCTGCCCGATATCATTTGTAAACTGGATCTCTCCGAGAGAGAAGAAGAGCAGAGATGCAGAGATAGCATCCCTGTCGTTGTTGAGTTTGTAATAGAAAGTGAGGTATCCGAGGTCAATATCGTCTACCAGTTTTTTCATCCATGGAGAGTACGAGATAGAGAATCCGAGTTGATTTTCCATGAAAGCATATTTGGCAGGGTTCCAGTGTTGCGAGAATGCATCGGGAGATGAGGCAACGCCTGCATCACCCATAGCTCCTGATCTTGCATCAGGAGCTATCATAAGAAAAGGCACGGCTGTGGTTATCGTATTGATCTTTCCCTGTCCGAATAATCCCTGATACGTTGTCTGTGCGAATGATCCTGAGGCAGCAACCAGCATCATCATAATCATCAGAACATTGTTTTTCAGTCTTTTAGTCTTCATGCAAATCTTACTTTAAATTGTGAGCCAAATTATAAAAAAAATCAATAGGTTATCTGAGAATGACAAGCTTTTCAAATTTCTCGGTACTTTGAAGCTCCTGGTTTCTTATTGTTACCTTGTAAACATATACACCACGTGCCAGCCTGTCGCCATAATCATCAAGGCCATCCCACGGAACTGGCTGAGCTCTGTATCCAACGGTTGAGATCGTTTCCCGGATTGTTTTCACAAGCTTTCCTGAAACAGTGAAAACCTCGATCATCACATCCAGTTCACAGCAAGGTTGATTATGCTCAAACCAGAATTCAGTATATGTGGTAAAGGGATTCGGGTAATTAAGAACATGCCTTAACACAGGTTTGTCGGCAGATGCCACAATGAATTCGGTATATGCTTCAGACGAGTTGTTGAAGATGTCCCATACCTTCATGCTCAGATGATGAGGGCCGTCTTCAAGATTGCTGAACCCATATGAGATACTTCCGGAGTTGTAAGAGTCCAGATCAGATTCATAGTAGTCATTAAGAATTATAGCCTGATTGGTGTTGCTGTTCAGCACAGCCACTATGTCATGTCCGATACCACTCCCGGTTGTGTTTATGCCATGCTCATCCTTAACCAGGGCAAGCAGGACAGGGCTGCTGTCTGTTGTTCCGCCAAAAACGAAAGTTGAATCGTTCATGTACAGCCTGATCTCCGGCCCTGTAATGTCTGTAATCTCCTCGCCGGAGGTTCCGCCGACTACAATTTTGTCGAAATAGCCATGTGCATCTTCAATACCATCTTCAGCATAGTAGCTTATCTTTCCATAACCATAAGCATAGGCGATGTCTTTGGGTACGATGAAGGTGAAACTGAAAAGTCCGTTGATAACACTGACCTTCCCTTTATAAAGAGCATTCTTTTGCATCCAGAAATTCTTGGGATAGCTACCCTGATCATTTGCCAGGGTTGTAAATGTTGCCTTCTTGTCATAAACAACGGGGTAAAGGATGCCGTTAAATCCTTGCAAAACCTGATTATGCTGGTTTGTTACAGCACCTTTGACAGTGATCTTTGACAGGGCTTTCAGGGTATCGGCAGGGTTGTTTACCGGGCTTTCGTTTATGTGTGTTGTAATAACTTTATGTTTCGGATAAGCCAGCATCAGCGCAGGGTCACCAAGTGTAACAATATTTCTGTTATTGGGTTGGGAGCCTGACATTATCTTAGACCACATAAAGATATCACCAAGCCTTTGATACTCCCCGCTGCTCTTTTTGAACACATTCTGATAGAATGCCGTATTGAATGCATAATTACTGCTTGCAAAGGCTACCCTCGTAGTAGTGTACATTGCGATTGCTCCTCCAGTGGGATGCAGGTATGTGTGCTCACCTGCAGATCTTCTTTCGGGGTCGTCAAATCTGCTGAATTCGCAGGTGGATGTAAGGAAGAGAGGCATATGGTACATATTTGACCATGAATTTATATCATCAATTCTGAGGATGCGCTCATGCGCCCAACCCAGCTCGCCACCATGACCGATGTAGTTAACAATTAGCGCCCCCATTTCCATCTGCTTGTTAATTGCGTCATTGACTTCAGGATAGCGATGTCCGCCGGAAATTGAGACCTGCTGATAAGCATCAATGTAAATTTTGTTAAGGTTGTAAACCCTGTAATTTGTATCAAGGTAAATGGCAAGGTTCTCGGCCTGGTCAACATGAAGGTTGGAGTCTTCATCGTCTGCAATGATACAAACTGTATTGCGCCAGTCGGCCAGTGGTTTTGTTGCAGAACCGCCTACACATATCGAACCGGCTGCAACAGAGTTGTTGTCGCTTAGATAGCGTTCGATCTTGTCGATCATCTGTATGGCTTCCAGAGGCGTTGCAACCGGTATCCTGCCAATGCCGAGGTCCAGACTGCCCATACCGTTTGCTCCTTCATGGTCGTCAAGCAATCCGTAAAAGTCATCAGTCACAAAGGTGAACACCGGATGAAGGCTCTCTTCCGACTGGAAAGTCGGGATGAAGTTGGTGTTGTTAGGCATCCTTGCCTTATTGTCATACGATCCATCCCCGAACAGAAGCAGATACCTTGGCATTTCAGAAGGAGTTGCTGCCCTGTCATACAGATACTTCATGAAATCACGGATGGCAGCGGGATCCTGCTTGCCACCGGAAAATTCATTATAGATCATCACAGGAGTAACGACGAGGCACGAAAGGCCGCTTTTCGCCTTGTGTATGTCAGCCAGTCGGTTTGCCGAATTCAGAAAATCGGGATGGCTGACGATCACCATGTCAACACTGGGAGTGCCTCTGAGGTTCTGATTTCCGACCTTGCCGGCTATCTCAGGGATAGGGTAGGATGCGCCGCCATGTGCAACAAACTCACGCCTTAAAGAAGCACTGGAATTGAAAGAGTAGGTTGTGCTTGTAAGCGTGCCCTGGATGATCTCAGGGTTGAACCTGTCGGTGACATCCCAGACAGCCATGGCAGTGCTGCTCCCCGCTATAATGTACCGTGCAATATTACCATTACCGGTAACCGAGGGTTCCCTGAACTTTAACTGTGAACCGGTGTACTGCAGCTGGCGGTGCAGGTTGACCTGAATATAGTCAAGCCATCCAATAGACGATGATAAAGGTTTGTTGTAGCTAATGGTTACGGGAATACTGTTTCCTGATGTGTTGAATGAAAATGCCTTTACTGATTGAAAAGCATGCTGACTGTTGTAACCGGCCAGGATATTGTTAACATTGATAGAGGTAGAGTGCTGTCCTGACTGGACAGTGAAAATGCTTGACGACAGAGACCTTGCCACAACCGATGTCAATATCTCGACAGGTTGCTGAGTATTAATATTTGGGAAAGGGAATGAGAAGTTATACGTTGTACGCAGGTCAAACTCTTCGCCAACCCACAGGCGACCCGATTTTATCAGGTTCAGAGAGTCGTTGTTGTACATTGCATAGTCACGGAATGAAGTTACAGTATGTGTTGGCGTTCCGGTTGGCTCCGGCTGGGATTGCATTCTCAATCCCGGCGAGGTGCCTTTTGTGATAAAGTAGTAGTTATGATCATCGTAAAGATGTGTTTGCTTGTTGAAACGGTTATTTATGGAGTCAAAAACCCAGGTGCCGGCACCTTCACCATAAAACAGGATGAAATCACCGGGGTCTATCTGCCCATCGCCACCATCAGAAACAAATATTGCGATCTCCTGAAGGCCATCAGGCCGGGGTGCCCCTGCCAATTCCGGCAGCATTGCTCCTCCCATGCCAAAGAGCCTGATATTGGATGCATTGGCACCTGCCAAACCCATTGATGACAAATGGCTGTACTCAAGCTTGTGAACACCGTCATTGGTAACTCTCAGCTTATGCCATTCACCGGCTGATAATTCCGAACTGCCTTTTCTCATTTGGGGAGGCGTTGATTGTACAGCTCCAGGGACTTCATTGATTCGCAGTGTAAATTCTTCCAGCTTCTCTATCTGCCCGTCAGAACGCTTACGGATTGGCAACACCAGGATTGATGAATAACGCTCTTTCCTGACAACGGATAAAACTACCTCAACCTGAAACTCTTCACTGATCTTCTGTGAACCAGACGCAACAATCTGCTCTTCTGCGGTCATCGCAGAAAAAGAATGCGGAATAATCTCAACTTTAAGGTCACTATTTGCTGATGAATGATGATGAAGCAAATGCCATACAGGTATTTCCACCTCATAAGGGTAAACAGCATTCGTGAAGGTGAGAATCTTTATAACCTCCTGCTCATTGATCCTTATCTGTTCTATGCCCCGCCATTCCAGTTTGTAGAACTCCGGAATCTCTTCCGTGGCTAAAGCACGACCTGTTTGTGACTGTACTGTGAAAGAACAGAACAATAATACAAACGCAAACAGCAGCCCTGTTCGCGAAAATATTTGTGATTTTTTTATAACAACAATATTGAGCAACATCTTAGACATTGACATCCGGGCATGGTTTGTTATGGAAATACATTTTTGGCAGAATTGCTATCAAAACAGAATTTATCAGGATTTATTGTGCAGTTTGTAAACCGGCAGAAAATATGCCTCCAGATTGTCTAGAGGTGGGAAAATTTATAAATTTTCATAATTTCAGCAATCTTTATCTTAAGCGTCAGCATCAATCTTTTTCTTTAAGGGCTTAATTTAGAATTAGTATAAACAAATCAAATTTTCAACTTACAGAACTATGTATAAGTATCTGATATGATCTGTCAACCTAACAGACAACCGGCCTGATGGTTCAGAAGAATATTGTTAAAACACTGATAAATCTGATTAAATTTTGAAACCTTAGCAACTATTGGATGTATAAAACATAAGTTTTGCTACATGACGCAGTGTTGGAATCAGCTGCTAACAGAGGATAGATTACTGATCTGTTGTGCAGAAATAAAGTCAATAATTTGTTGTACTTAATTCAATGGGGTATTGTTTAAAAAAATATTTGTATTATTGTGAGCTGAAAACAGGTGGATTATAACCCGATCAAATCATTCATGGTGAGAAGAATCATAATATCCTTGATTATTGCGATAACAGTTTGCGGTTCAGCTGTGCAGGTGTCTGCGCAGGATCCGATATTCTCGCAATTTTATGCCAACCCGATTTATTTGAATCCTGCCTTTGCCGGCACCAACATTTGCCCACGGCTGATCATGAATTACCGGAATCAGTGGTCATCAATACCGGGCAGTTTTGTAACCTACAATGCATCTTATGATCAATTCTTTGAGAAGATCAGCGGAGGCCTTGGCATTATTGCCATGTCGGATCTGGCGGGTGAAGGTGGATTGAACCACACATCAATAAGCATGATGTATGCTTACAGGCTCACACTGGACCAGCGTAACAAACACCATTTAAACTTCTCACTTCAGGGTTCTTTTTATTCCAAAAGCATTGACTGGAGCAAGCTTACGTTCGGAGATATGATAGATGCGCGTGATGGTTTTATTTACTCTACATCCAATATTCCGGGAAATGAAAATGTGACATACTTTGACTTTTCGTCCGGGATGCTATACTATTCAGAGCGCTTTTATCTTGGAGTTGCAGTACATCACATGACAGAGCCTGCAAATTCATTCTACGATTCTGATCGTTCGGTGCATTTCAGGAAATATACTGTTCAGGCTGGCTATGAGATTCCGGTTGGTGCCAGCAGGGGCGTGTATCAGCAGGAGTATCCATCGCTTTTCCCTAGCCTGATATATCAGCAGCAGCAGCAGTTCCATCAACTAAATTATGGCATTTATTATCATCAAACGCCAATGGTTGTTGGATTGTGGTACCGTCAGTTTATGTCAGCACCTGTCGGAGGTTATTCTGATGCCGTTGTTGCACTGGTAGGCTTCGAGTATGACAAGTTCAAGGTTGGCTACTCCTACGACATGACTGTTTCGCAATTAAGCAATGTTTCCGGTGGAGCACATGAGATCTCCTTCACACTTAAATTCAATTGCCCGGAAAAGGGCCCGAAATACAAAGCAATAACATGCCCGGTATTTTAGTTAATAGAACTGTAAAATCTAACAATTAATACAATTATGAAATCAATGAAATTTATTTCAGGGCTGATACTACTTGCAGCAGCAGCAATGCTTGTGACGTCTTGCGGCAAGCCTGTTTCAAGGACAACAGGCTGGAGGTACAATACTCCGGATAACGGAGGTTTTCAGGTAGCAAGATTTATCGAACAGCAAACAGGCCCCGGGCTTGTTTTCATTGAAGGTGGCACATTCCTGATGGGACGTACAAATCAGGAAGTTGTTGATCAATGGGATAACATACCACGAAGGGTAACTGTGGCATCTTTCTATCTTGATCAGACGGAGGTAGCGAATGTTGATTATCTTGAGTATCTGTATTGGATTGACAGGATTTATGGCATCGACTTCCCGAGGATATATGAGAAAGCTCTGCCCGACACACTGGTATGGCGTAAAAAGCTTGCTTACAATGAGCCATACAGCGAACTCTACCTGAGGCATCCTGCATATCACGATTATCCTGTGGTAGGAGTTAACTGGTTGCAGGCACGAGATTATTGTGCATGGCGTACAGACAGGGTAAACGAACAGATACTTGTTGATGCAGGAATCCTGAAGCTTGACCCGATGCAGCAGAATGAAGAAAACTTCAATACAAGGTCATATTTAGCCGGTCAGTTTATTGGCCTCGTTGACAAGGAGCTTAAGGACTATAATCCCAACAGCGCCGGTACTCGTGGCGTCAAAATGGAAGATGGAATTCTGCTCCCTTCTTATCGTTTGCCCACCGAAGCAGAATGGGAGTTCGCTGCATTAGGTCTGATAGGAAATACCTTCTATGAAAGAGTCGTTGAACGCAGAATTTATCCCTGGAACGGCCATCATACAAGAAATGACAACCGCAAGTATTACGGTGAATTCCTCGCCAACTTTGTAAGAGGCCGTGGTGACTATATGGGCGTTGCAGGTCATCTTAACGACAAAGCTGAAATCACAGCTCCTGTATACGCTTACTGGCCAAATGACTATGGCCTTTATAACATGGCAGGAAACGTAGCTGAATGGGTTGCTGATGTCTATCGTCCGCTATCTTTCGAAGATTTTGAAGAGTTCAACCCGTTCAGGGGAAATATCTTTTCTACAATGGTGCTGAACAATGAAGGATCATATGATGACAAACTCGATTTCATAACCTACGATTATAAAGGTGTTTTACATTTCCTTATCAGGTTCCAGGAAGAGTTGATGCTGAGCGGTATTGCTTCTGATCGTGAAATTGATCTTGTCGAATCGATTCTTGTTGATGCAGAACAGGCTGTTGATGATGATGAAGCAAGGAATATCGAAGACGCTTCCCAGCGTATCCAGGATGCAATTGATAAAATCAACAATGCTGATGAGACAATAAAGATAGGTGGTGCCCTGTTGAAAGGGATTGCCAATTATGTTCAGGGTATGCCCGGACAGATGAAAACCAGAGAAGTGCGCCCGGAAGAGAATATCGGCAGAAGAAACTACAGGCAGGCTGATAATGTGAATTACAGGGATGGTGACAAGGAGAGTATGGTTTCCATTGACTTCCTTAACATCAATGAAGAAGATCGTGAGATGTATGATTATGGCGAAACAACACTAATAAATAACCGTGTAAGGGTTTACAAAGGGGGTTCATGGCGTGACCGCCAGTACTGGCTCAGCCCGGGAACACGAAGGTTCCTGGAAGAGGATCAGGCAACTGACTATATCGGATTCCGTTGTGCTATGAACCGTGTAGGTAGCCCAAGAGGAAACTAAGACATAATTTTATACCATATATTATTAAGGCCATCTGTGATCAGGTGGCCTTTTTTATTATCTTCGGCTCCTTAATCAATTCCTGATGATGAGAAGCAAACCAATCACACCCCAAGAACTATATGGCAGGTTCCTAGAATGTGAATCTGTTTCAATCGACTCCAGGAATACAAACCCTGGATCAATGTTTTTCGCACTTAAAGGCGAACACCTTGACGGAAACAGTTTCGCACCGAATGCTTTGGCAAACGGGGCTAAATATGCTATTGTCGATGACCCGGAGGTAATTGATGGTTCCGGATATCTTCTTGTTGATGACACTCTTGCAGTATTACAGGCTGCTGCAAGAATTCACCGTAAGAACATAAACCCGGTTGTGATAGGCATCACCGGATCCAATGGCAAAACAACTACCAAAGAGTTGATAAATGCTGTCGTTTCGGAAAAATACAAAACCATAGCTACTCAGGGGAATCTTAATAATCACATTGGTGTTCCGATGACGATTCTGAGGGCTACTGCCGATACTGAAGTGCTGATAGTGGAAATGGGCGCAAATCATGCAGGAGAGATCGCATTGTTGTCAGAAATTGCAGATCCCTCTTATGGTATCATCACCAATATCGGGAAAGCCCACCTGGAGGGATTTTTGTCACTGGATGGTGTCAAAGCGGCTAAAAGCGAACTATACAAATACCTGGCGGGCAAACCCGGAACAGCAATAATATATAATGTTGATGATCCAGTGATAAAAGAGTTGTTGCCCGGAACGCCAATGCGGCATATCTCCTACGGCAGCAGCAAAGGTGCTGACATCAGGGGAAAATTGTTGGATGGTGCAAACAACTTTCTCTACCTGGAATGGCATGCAGGCAGAGATGAAGATTTTTCTATTGAAACCAATCTGATCGGCAACTACAATTTCCCTAATGTCATGGCAGCCATAGCGACAGGTACAGAGCTGGGTGTTGAACCCGAAAAGGTTGTTTCAGCCATCAGTACCTATAATCCTTCAAACAACAGGTCGCAACTTATGGTCACTGGCAACAACAGGCTTATCGTAGATTGTTATAATGCCAATCCTGCCAGTATGGGGCTTGCAATCGGCAATTTCATGAACATGCAAATGCCAGGCAAAAAGCTTATGATACTTGGAGATATGTTTGAGCTCGGAGATTATTCTGATGAGGAGCATCTGAACCTCCTGGAATCATTATCGGGTATTGATTGTGAAACCATTCTGGTCGGATCCTGTTTTCATAAGCATGCGCAGGAATACGGTTTTCGCTCATTTCCTGATGTAGATACAATGGCAGGCTGGCTCAGTATGAATCCGGTTTATGGAAGGCAGATTCTGTTAAAGGCATCCAGGGGTGTAAGGTTGGAAAAGTTGTTGCCTTACCTTTAAGACTATGTCAGGGCATAAAAGATATCGTGTTGCAGGGTTGATGTCAGGTACCTCGCTTGACGGTCTTGATATTGCACTGTGTGAATTTGTCTGCGATCATGAGACATGGAGCTACGGGATATTACATGGCGAGACGAGGAGGTTTCCGGCAGATCTGGCAAAACGCCTGCGGGAAGCTTTTAATGGTTCTGCACTGGAAATGGCTTTACTGAACAATGATTTCGGCCATTGGTGTGGTCTTCAGGTGAGAGAGGTGTGTGAAAAACATTGTTTCACCCCTCTGCTTGTGGCTTCTCATGGTCATACCATTTTTCACGAACCCGGTAATGGCATCACCTGCCAGATAGGTAGTGCTTCCCGGTTATCTGTGTCGTCAGGGTATATGGTAGTGAATGATTTTCGCACAGCCGATGTTGCACTTGGTGGCGAGGGTGCTCCCCTGGTCCCTGTCGGTGATCATCTTCTCTTCTCATCGTTTGGTCATTGCCTGAACATCGGAGGCATTGCCAACATCTCATTTGTGAAGAATGGAAGAAGGAGAGCATTTGACATAGTTCCGGCGAATATGGTACTTAATCACCTTGCAAACAGGCTTGGGCTTAAGTATGACAACAAAGGCTCAGTCGCAGCATCCGGCGAGTTATGCGAGAAACTGTTAACACAACTGAATGCATTATCCTTTTACAAACATACGCCGCCTAAGTCACTCGGAAGGGAATGGGTATCACAAGAGATCATGCCTTTGCTGGATCCCGGATATCATACTGCTGACCTTCTCAGGACACTTTCCGAACACATCGCAGTGCAGATTGCAAAGGCGATAAACGCAAATCCGGGAAATGGCTCTGTGCTTGTTACTGGTGGTGGCGCGCGTAATGTTTTTCTGATCTCCCTGATCAGCTCTTTGACTGATGCAAAACTCATTTCCCCTTCAGACGAGATCATTGATTTTAAAGAAGCTCTGATCTTTGGTTTTTTGGGGCTGCTAAGATTCCTGAAGATCCCTAATGTCATGGCTTCAGTAACAGGGGCAGCTTATGATCATTGTGCAGGCACAATAACGTTAGGGAATCAGCAGATAGATATATAAAAAAATACTGATGATGCTGATTTGTTGAGAATATTGAAGTGAAATTCAAACTCAATTATCAGCATCATCAGTATCATGTGACTTAATAACTATAAGCACATATATGACGATATGTAATTATCGTTTTTTTGCAGAATGCTGTTTTCCATATTTTGTATGGTGAGTGCACTGGGCTTTGCCCATGCCGGCACCACTGTTCTGATCAAACCACAACCTTTGCTCTGTGGTTAGTTTGGCTCTGATCTGCTGTCTGCTTCGCTCAAGGTTTTTGCGTTTCGTTGCCTGCATCAGAGAGACTTCGTCTATCAGCTTTTCTATGGCTTTAAGGTCAGGTTTATCAGAACGGATAAGAGTTTTCAGGCTTGCTTCCTTTTCATTAATCTTATCATTTATAGAGTTGTTTTCTTTTATCAATGCAACACGTATTGCCTTTATCTCCTCCTTCTGGGCCTCTGTCAGGTCAGGGATCTTGTGATAATTACCGAAAGGTCCTCTCAGCTCATTTTTAGGGCCATCATGACACCCCTCTTCTTTGCTGCGTTCTTGCTTAGCTTTTTGCTCCCCTTTTGATACCTGTGCCATAACTGTTCCGCTCATAATTATTAAAAGCGATAACAGGGCAGTAAAAATTGCTTTCATTTTTAATGTACTTTTCATAATCAAAATTTTTTAGATGATTAATATTTCTGTTTGTGGTTTTGCATTTATATCTAATGGTTTTCTCTTAAGCAATCAGATGCATCTTTCTTAAATGATGATCTTCTGATCTTGGATTTGCCGGAATATTTATTATGGCCACAAAGCTGATGTTTGCGGCTGCGCTCCAACATGCTGAACATTTTTTCTCGCTGCTCTTCAGTACATATCGACTTAACCTTCAGAAGAAAATCACCTGAGCTTACCGACCATGAGTAATGAAGCTTCCCCATTCGTTTATTCAGTGAATCCAGGACTTCTGTATCTGTATCATCCTGTCTTATTGTTTCAAGCTGGAATTGTCTGGTCTTTTCAATCTCAGCAGATATCTCCTTTATCTCTTTAAGATGAAGATCCCTTAACTCAGTGAATTTTTGCAACTGATCGTCATCCAGTCCCACCTCTTCCCTGATGAATGAGTCATGAAAACGCATTCCCGGTTGCTCTTTTTTAATCGAGTAAGGCTTGCCAGGTAGTGGCGGTGTGTAATACCTGAACCAAAGTATTGCCCCCAGGGCAGAGATATTAAGTATCAGCAGGGCTATTACGAGCCATACCAGTATTTTATAATTTTGTCTGTTCATGTTTCTGATTTTTTATTGATTTGACTTTGACGATTAATTCTCATTTGAATTGTTGCCATTGCTGTAATTCTGCACATTGGCCAGCAAGAGTATATCCGCGCTTTTGTAACCTGGTGTTGAAAGCATGTTGTTTATCTCCGTGATAGTTTCAATTTGGTTTTTGTCGTCATAATTCAGGCTGTTTGCGGAGTATCCCAGCCAGACCCCAATAGCCAGTGGGATGATCACAGTCAGGAAGAGTGCTGCCGGCCGGAGCCTTAAAGAGGGCAGCATCACCTGTTCATTGTGTTTTTGCAGTTTTGCTGACACTCTTGTGAAAAAGTATGGGTTTGATGTGGTTATAACATCACTATCAATTGTTGACCAGATTTCACTGAATCTTGCCAGATGTGAAGCGCAGGATGAACAGCTGCTCAGGTGGCTCTCCATTCCAGCTCTTCTATATCCGGGAAGTTCATCATCCAGATAATGTGGTATACTCTTTATTGTTTGCTTGCAATTCATTCTGTATGAATTTATCGTTTGACAATTAATCTGTTCAAAACTTGCGTTATATTCTATTTCTGATTTATGTATGATGAAAGGTGTTTTCTCAGGTTGCTTTTAGCTCTGAACAAAAGAGATTCAACAGCAGACATGCTTACATTCATCACTTCTGCTATCTCTTTATAAGAAAGAAGTTCATATTTGTTCAGGATGAAAGCGGTTTTTTGTTGAGCCGGGAGTTTGTCAATTGCCTTATGAAGGGCTTTCTTGTCCTCTTCGTTACGGATCCCATGGTCAGGGCTTGCTGTATCAGGCGCAACCGGTGCAATTTGTGATTCATTATTATCGGCAGAGAGAATCCCAGTGCCGAAGAAGCTCATTCTTATAAGTTTTTTCCTTCTGTTGAGAGACTTGTTTACGGTGATCCTGTAAATCCAGGTTGAAATTGTTGATGAACCTCTGAACTTGTGGATGGAGTTGAAAACCTCAATAAAAACATCCTGAGCAATATCTTCAGCCTCCTGCAGGCTGTGCAGGTAAGCATTCGCAAGGTTGATGACCCTGGTTTGATAGCTATCGACCAACCATCTGAATGCTTGGTGGTCTCTTTGTTTTAGTTTTTCTATAAGAGATATTTCCTGCATATCCAGAAGATGCATGTGGCTATTTGACAAATTCGGTTAATTATTCTTGCGTTGCAGACAGATTGTTCTTTCGGGCTACATGAATGCTTGCATTAAGTTCAAATCCGACAAGCAGGATTGTCGCATTATAGTAGATGTATAGCAAGAGCAACAGCAGTGTTCCGATTGAACCGTAAAGGACGTTATGGGCAGAGAAGTACTTGATGAAGTATCCAAAACCCCAGGCAAGGGCAACCAGGCACAATGTGGCAATAAGAGACCCAACAGAGAAGAATTTAAACCCTGCCTTTCGTGATGGGGCGATAAAATATATCATTGAAATAGTGGTGTAAATCAGGGCAAAGAGAATACCCCATCTGATTGCGGGCAAAAAGAAGTAGCTGACATGTGTTCGGATGTACCCTTGTTCGTTGAGCCATTGAACGGTATCCTGTCCCAGGATCATGATGCTGATTGCAATAATAATAAGGATCGTGGAAATAATCACCAGTAAAATGCTGATCACTCTTTGTTGCAAAGGGCTTCGGGTTTCATCAATATTTATTGATTGATTGAAGGAGGAGATAAGGCCGATAAAGCTGCTGGAACTGAAGTAGAGAGCGAGCAGGAAGCCGAAGGAGAGCAATCCTGCCTGTCTGCGACTCACAATATCACTTATTGTATTTTCGATGAAAGGAAAGAGTTGCTCAGGTACAAGTTCTTCAAGTGCAAGCATCAGGTTGTTGTAAAACCCTTCCAGTGGGATCAGGGGGGTGATTGTGAAGATGAATTATTATAGCGGAAAAAGTGCAAGGAAGAACTTGAAAGAGATTGATGATGCACGCGTCGAGAGGCTCCCTTGTGAAATGCCCGGCTTGAAGTGGGAGATGAGGTCATACATGTTTATGCCCCGTGCTCCGGGGATGTTTACTCTCTTCAATTTTTCATTCAGAGCAAAGGTCAGGTGATCATATTTTTTTCTGATTGTCAGTAATCTCATGTCTCATGATGCTTTAAGGCTCATGTCAAGGCTTCTGATCTGGTGAGTAAGGGCTCCGACAGATATGTAATCAACGCCGGTAGCAGCGTATTCCACTATATTTTCTGATGTGATCTTTCCTGACGCTTCTGTCTCATATCGATTGCCGATCAATTCCACTGCTATTTTGAGCGTTTCAGTAGTGAAGTTGTCAAGCATGATCCTGTTTACACCCCCATACTGTAACACCTCGTCCAGCTCTTTCATGTTGCGGACCTCGATTTCGATCTGCAATTTCCTTCCGGTATTCTGCAGATAGGTCTGAACCCTCTTTATAGCCTCTGTAATTCCGCCTGCAAAGTCAACATGATTGTCCTTGATCATGATCATGTCGTACAAACCCATGCGGTGGTTATATCCACCACCGGCCCTGACGGCGTATTTCTCCATTTCGCGCAGCAGGGGGGTTGTTTTCCTGGTGTCAAGAAGTCTGGCTTTATATTCGGAGATCTTACCTGCCAGTTCATTTGTTGCAGTAGCGATACCGCTGAGCCTTTGCAGGATATTCAGAGCCAGGCGTTCGCCTGTTAAAATCCCGTATGATGGGCCTGCTATACGGAAGACCTCGTCACCAGACCTGACAGGGGTTCCGTCATGGATCATGATATCAACGGACAGTGAAGGATCTATCTGCCGGAATACCTCTTCGGCAAAAGGAAGGCCTGCTATTATGCCTTGCTGTTTTATGATCAGAGTTGCACTTCCCTTTGAATCTTTAGGGATAGTAGCCAGTGATGTGTGATCACCCTCACCAAGGTCTTCAGCAATAGCATTACGGATAATGTCAGAAATCTGCATTATGTTTTTGTTAGGTTTTTTCGAAGGTTATCTGGGCAATGGTAGCCTTTTTTGTGCCTGGTTCAAGGAGAACATACACGGCAAATGAACTGCCGTTTACAGCTTCATAGGTGCCAAGGAAAAACTGAGCAGAGCGTGCAGTAGTACCGCTGCTCTTCAAGTTGAATGATCTGGGCGGATTATTTCTGAAAAAATCACTCATGATGGCCCTGGCCTGTTTGCTGCTGAAGCTTCCTTTATGCCCCGGTACGGTAAGGGTTATTGTAGATGCAAAATATGTTGAGAGCCTCTGTGCATTTCCTGAAGCTATAGCATTCTCAATGCTCTTCCATTGAGGGTGCTCAGCGGCAGTAGAGATCAACAGCAGGGCAAGGGGGACTATCAAAAACATTTTCAGGCGCATGATCGGAAGAATTAAATTTACAACATTACAACAGCAGATTTATCCTCATTTAAGATTTTGTTTTACATCCGGTTCCGATGTTCTGACAAAATCAGAGAGGCAAAGTTAATGCAATTTCTGTGCCTGTAAAAAAAACCATATCTTGCATTGCCGGCAGAAAATTATTTCATGAGATGAAGATAGAGTTTGTATTAACAGGCAGTACCAGTGAAAAGTGGATCATAGAGGCGATGCAGCAATATTCGAAGCGTATGCAGCATTACACGGATTTTCGTGTACAAGAGGTTAATATCCCAAAGCGGATAACAGTGTTGCCACCCATACAGCAGCAGAAAGAGGAGGGTAAGCTGTTGCTCAGATATCTGGCCACTTTCGATGTTGTTATTCTCCTTGATGAGCGAGGCACATCGATGGGGTCAGTAGGGTTCTCTTCATATCTGCAGAAGCTTATGAACAGTGGCGTCAGGAGGCTGGCATTTGCTGTTGGCGGCCCTTACGGTTTCAGTGATGAGGTTTATCAGCAGGGATACGGAATGATCTCATTGTCGAGGATGACATTTTCTCACCAGATGATAAGGGTTTTCTTCACCGAGCAATTGTACCGTGCATTCACAATATTGCGTGGGGAGAAGTATCATCATGAATAATTATCACTAATTCTGTGGACTATGTCAGTACTTTGATGATACTTGTCCAGATAAGTTCTGAGGTTTTATCCCATGAGTAGATATCTGGTAATGAAATGCTCTTTTGCACAAGCTTGTAGCGCAATGCATAGTTGTTGCAGATATGGTTCATGCCTTCAGCGATCTCTTCCGGAGAGTATGGATTCACGAGCAGGGCTGAATCTCCGGCTATCTCTTTCATTGAGGTGTTGTTGGAGGTGAGTGCGGGAATGCCGGCTCTGGCAGCTTCCAGAATCGGGAGCCCGAAACCTTCGAACAGGGAGACGAATACCAATGCATGTGCTCCCTGTATCAATGCATTCATCTGTGATTCGCCAACCCTGCCGGTGAAGATAATGTCATCCCTGAAAGGTGACTCATGACACGACTGTTTCATCTCCGCTGTCATCCATCTGTTGTTGCCCGCAAAAACCAGTTTAAACGCCTCTGCCGAATGCTGCCTGAATTTTCCGAATGCCTCAATGATACGCTGTGTGTTCTTGCGCGGATGCAGTGTGCCGGGGACTATCATGTAATTTGAATCAATACCATACAGATGTTTCACGTTGGCAATCTGAAAATCTGATACCGGTTGAATGAATGAGTTGACCCCGCAGAACACAACATCAATTTTTTCAGCGGAGATATTATACTTCTCAATAATATCCTGTTTGGAGAAATACGATACAGTTAATATCCTGGTTGAGGTTTCTGCAGCCTGTCTTGTCCAGAAGGGGTAGAGTTTGCGATACTCTAGTGGCAGAAATTCGGGGAAGTGCTCGAAGTTGAGATCATGAATCACCACAATTCCGGGACAAGGAAGAGCAGGGGGCAGAAAGAAGTCAGGGGAGAGGTAGAGATCTGCTTTTATCTTCTTCAGTACCCGTGGCACGGAAAACCTGTGCCAGAACTTCAGCAACGGACGGATCCTTGTTATTGGTCTTACAATCACAGGCGTAACATTTTTGCCAAAGTTGAATTCTTTATCGTATGGCCTGTCGAAGAGAAAAAAGAACTGATGTTCAGGATGAGCCGCTGAAATCCTGGTCATGGTCTCATAAGTGAACCACCCAATGCCATCCATCCGGTCTTTCTGTACCAATCTGGTATTTACAGCAATCTTCAACTCAACACAAATTTTTGCAAAGATCAAAATTTAATGTTATTTCCCACTACTCTTTTTGAATTGATCATCAGTAAAAAAACTTTTGATTAATAATTTATGGCGATTACCTTTGCCGGATGCAAAGAAAGTTTCTGACCAATCTTATCCTGCTGCTCTTTTTAAATCTGCTGATAAAGCCGGTATACATTTTCGGTATTGACCTGAGGGTTCAGAACCTGGTCGGACCTGATGAATACGGGATCTTCTTTTCCATGTTCAACTTCTCTATGCTCTTCAACATATTTCTCGACTTCGGCATTACCAACTACAACAACCGGAATATCTCCCAATACAAACATTTACTGAACAAACATTTCAGCGGGATCGTAACCTTACGGGTATTTCTTGCGATCATTTTTGCTGTGGTGTCAATCTCAATCGCACTGATTGCCGGTTATGGTCCAAGGCAGATGTATCTGCTCGGATTCCTGATTTTTAACCAGTTCCTTATATCAACAATCCTTTATTTACGGTCAAATATTTCCGGGTTGCTGCTGTTCAGGACTGATAGCCTTATATCCGTACTTGACAGGTTCATAATGATTTTATTGTGCGGGTGGTTCATATACAGCACCAGGTATCAGCAGTATGTTACTATTGAGCTGTTTATTTATTGTCAAACAATAGCATACGCAGCCGCAATGGGTGTTGCCCTGGTCGTTGTTATGCGCAGGGCCGCGTTCAGGCGTTTTTACTGGAATCGTCTTTTTGCAATGATGATTATCAGGAAGAGCTTCCCGTTTGCAATGCTGACGCTGCTTATGATGTTCTATTTCAGGGTTGATTCTGTATTGCTTGAGAGGATACTTCCGGAATCTGTTGGTGCAAGGCAGGCAGGAATTTATGCATCAGCATTCCGCCTTCTTGACGCTTTTATCATGATTCCTTATCTCTTTGCAGTACTGCTGCTGCCACTGTTTTCGAAGATGCTCCGATACAAGGAGGATATAAATCAGATTGTCAGACTTGCTTTTCCGATGCTGCTCGTATTCTCAATGACTACAGTAGCTCTGTGTATAGGATTCAGCGAAGAGATTATGAGGGTGTTATACAGCGAACATCCGTCAGAATCAGCAGCGGTGTTCCGGATACTCATTGCAGGTCTGATAGCTTTTTCTGTCTCCTATGTTTTCAGCACACTGCTTACGGCAAACGGAAACCTGTGGACACTGAACCTGATTTCCGCATCTGCCATGATCCTTAACATCACCCTTAATCTTATACTGATACCAAAGTATCAGGCGGTGGGATCTGCTGTTTCGAGTTGTCTTACACTCACTCTGGCTGCTGTATTGCAGCTTATAATCTCTGCACGTAAGTTCAGTATGAGGCCAGGACCTAAAATGACAATAAGGTTTTTACTTCTGGTTACTGGCATTGCTCTTATCATAGTGCTGCAACAATACGTTGACGCCTCATGGGTTTATCGTTTTTTTGCATCAGGATTGATAATAGTATTCTTCTCTTTTTTAATAGGTTTTATAAGGCCTGCAGGGTTGATGCAGATTATCATTAAGCAATGAGATACCCGTATGTTATCTTTTTCCCTATTTTTGACGCGAAATAACCAACATCAACATTATTATGGCTGAAAAACGTTTTTCAGATTTTGATTTTAACTCTGTTAATTTTGTCTGGTTTCTCTGGAAATGGAAATGGGTCATAGCTTTAGTGGTGGTTGCAGCCGGGTTGCTGGCAGCGATATTCAGCGGGCCAAAGTTTATTACACCGATGTTCAGGTCGGTGGTGATTCTCTTTCCTACTTCCACCAACTCAATATCGAAGGCAATCATGGATGATTTGCCCGGCATGGGTCAGGATCTGATGTCGTTTGGTGAGGAGGCGGAAGCTGAGCAGATGTTGCAGGTATTAAACTCCAGCGAGATACGTGACAGAATCCTCGAAAAGTATGACCTGATGAACCATTACAAGATCAAGCCCAGGTCGAAATATGCAATGACAGAGTTGCACCGTAAGTACCGGAGCAATATTAAGTTCAGGCGTACTGAATTCAAGGGTGTTGAGATAAAGGTTATGGACCGCTCGCCAGATACAGCCATGTTCATAGCAAATGATATTGCTGAGTTTTTTGATACGATCAAGAATGCAATCCAGAAGCAGCGTTCACTTGAGGGCCTTGCAATTATTGAGGCAGAGTTGCGCTTTATGGAGCGAGAGGTCTGGGAGGATGAGGATTCTTTGCGTAAACTGAGAGAGATTGGAGTTCATGATTATGAGCGTCAGGTAGAAATGATCAATCAGCAGCTTGCAATTGAGATTGCACGCCGGAATCAGGTCGGAATAAAGGCTTTGTCAGATAAGCTTGACACACTGGCAAAGTATGGTGGGGCCTATGTCTCCCTGCGGGATGCTCTGGAGTATGAAAAGAAAAACCTTAGCGACTTAAGAAAGGCTTATAAGAAAGTTAAAGTAGATGCAGAAGCTATTGTCCCTCAGAAATTTATTGTTGACAGGGCATACAAGGCAGAGAAGAAATCCTATCCGGTACGATGGCTCATAGTAGCAGTTTCTATGCTCTCAGCATTCTTGTTTACTATTATAGCACTGGTTATTTTAGAAAATGTAAACCGGTATTCATTGGCAAAGGATAAGATAAAGCAAGATAATCAATAACTGATGTGATGGAGTTCACTGAGGGGAGAAAGAGACTGATAATTATCGGTACGAGCTTGGTTTTCATTGCAGTGAATACTCTGTTTGTTGCCAATGAATTCTACTGGTTTACACTGTTCCCGTTAGTGATTGTGCTGTTGGCGATGTTTTTTCTGTCGCTGGATAAAGTGTTTCTGCTCACAGCCTTTTTCACTCCTCTCTCAATAGATATCTCGTTCAAAGATGCCGGCCTGGTACTTACACTTCCCACAGAGCCGTTGCTGATGGGGATGCTACTGCTGCTCCTGCTGAAGTTTCTTTATCAGAATCCTTTTACCAGCAGAGTATGGTTCCATCCTGTTTCAATAATAATCATTCTGCAACTGATCTGGATGCTGGTAACATCCGTAACAAGTGAATTGCCGGGGGTCTCTTTCAAATATCTGGCTTCACGGATATGGTTTGTCGTTCCTCTTTATTTTCTCGCCATACTTGTATTTCAGGATCAGAAGAGGATAAGGCAGTTTCTGTTGCTTTTCCTGGTTCCGCTAGCAGGGGTTGTGATATATACTACTTATCAGCACTCATTGCTGGGATTTGGAGGAAGGGCAGCACATTGGGTTATGTATCCCTTTTTCAATGATCATACTGCTTATGGTGCAATCCTGGCGATGTTCCTGCCGGTGGGGATTGCTTTCACCCTGGATAAGGAATACGACAGGTCTGTAAGGTTGATTTTTGCAATACTGACAACTATCATATTACTTGGGCTTATATTAAGTGTAAGCCGGGCGGCATGGCTTAGTGTGTTTGCTGCGATGGTGTTTTTTCTGATCCTGAGATTCAGGATAAAATTCAAAGTTTTGGCTCTGGTTGGCTTAGGGCTGATCGCCTTGATTCTTACGTTTCAGAATCAGATAATTGAAAGGATGGCTAAGAACACTCAGGAGTCTGAGGAGAGTGATATTAAGCGTCATGCACAGTCCATGTCGAATATAACCACTGATGCATCGAACCTTGAGCGTATCAACAGATGGAAAGCGGCACAGCGGATGATTGAAGAGAGGCCATTCTTGGGTTGGGGGCCGGGTACTTACCAGTTTGTTTATGCCCCTTACCAACATTCAACTGACCTTACAATCATTTCCACCAATGCAGGGGATATGGGTAATGTTCACAGTGAATATATCGGTCCGTTGTGTGATTCTGGGATAATTGGCGGTATTCTCAAGTTGGCTTTGGTGATTGCTGTTATTGCCTTTACATTGAAAGTTTTACATAATGAGAAACTGGATCCGCGACTGAGAATCTATCTGATGGCAGTATTCCTGGGTCTTACAACATATTATGTGCATGGCTTCCTGAATAATTTCCTTGATACCGACAAGGCATCAGTACCGTTCTGGGGCTTCACGGCAATAATCATCGCTATTGATATCTACCATTCAGAGGCCAGGAAAATAATAAAACCCGACAGTGACCAGGAGATACTGCCTGGTTAAGCGTGTTAAAGTTTCTCTGTAATTTCTGCCAGTATTCCCGGGAGTTGTTTCAGCAATGCGATCTCGCGCATCTTCTCGCGGGCTTCCCGAACGGGGCTTCCGAAGTAAACAGTATCTCCCTTCAGAGATTTGGGTACCCCTGACTGAGCCAGGATCTCTGTTCCGGACTCAATAACGAGGTCTTTCTGTATCCCTACCTGCCCCCAGATCGTGACGTTATCCTGTATTACAGTCACACCTGCTATCCCCACTTGTGCAGCAATCAGGCAGTTTTTGCCTATTACTGTGTCATGGCCGATCTGTATCAGGTTGTCAAGCTTGGTGCCATCACCGATTACTGTGTCGCCGGATACACCACGGTCTATGGTTGTCCCTGCTCCGATCTCAACATTATTGCCGATTACAACGCGGCCGCACGACTCCATCTTGTCGAACCCCTCAGGCCGGCGCTTGAAATAAAATGCATCACCACCGATGACACTGTTACAGTTTATGATGACATTATCTCCGATTATGCAATGATCATTAATGCTGACATTGGCATGTATAAGGCAGTTCTTTCCTATGCTCACATGATTGCCGATAAAAACACCCGGCTGAATAACAGCCCCCTCTCCAATGGTGGCTGTTTCGCTGACCATAGCTGTTGCCGGAATGAACGGGCGAAAGTGCCTGACAAGCTTCACGTACGCAGAGAAAGGGTCTTCAGCAAATAAAAGAGTCTTTCCCCTGGGAGGGTCCTCCCTCTTGTTGATCAGGATCACTGAAGCATCAGACTTCAATACTTTGTCATAGTACTTGGGATGATCCACAAAAGTGATATCCCCCTTTTCAACCATGTGAATTTCATTGATACCTGTTGCGATCTGTTCTTCATCGCCAATGACTTCAGCTCCCAGAAAGCCTGACAGCTCTTTGACACTAATCCCCTTACTAAGCTTCATCTGTTATTTTTATTGAAGGTTATTACTTTACTCTTTCAGAGTAGTCCCCCGTTCGTGTGTCAACCTTTATTTTCTCACCCTCTTCAATGAAAAGCGGAACGTTGACTACTGCACCGGTTTCGAGTGTTGCCGGCTTAAGCGTGTTGGTGGCAGTATCTCCCTTAACACCAGGCTCAGCATATGAGATCTCAAGAACAACGAATGGGGGCAGCTCCGCATAAAGTGGATTTTCAGTTTCAGCATGAAAGGCTATCTCGATCTCCTGGCCAGCAAGCAGAAACTGAGGGGCATTGATAAGCTCCTCAGGAATGGCAACCTGCTCGAAAGTCTCATTGTGCATAAAGTGATAACCCGTCTCATCTTTATACAGATACTGATACCTGCGCCTCTCTACCCTCTGTATGTTGATCTTTGACCCCGCAGGAAAAGTGTTCGGCAAAACCTTCCCTGTCTTTACGTTCTTTAGCTTTGTTCTTACAAAAGCTGCACCCTTGCCCGGTTTTACGTGCTGAAATTCAACAATCGTGTATAGATCATTATTGAATTCGATACAAATACCATTCTTAATGTCTGCTGTGGTTGCCATAATACTTCTCCCTGGTTTGTTTTTTTTCCCGTTGTTTATTTGTTAGCTTTGCTATCTGCAAACAGGGCTGCTCTTTATCCAGATCGTCATTTACTCCTTTTGATGATTCAGTGCAGCCTTTCGTTGCGTGATTTGAAAAGTGACGGCAAAGGTATGATATTTAACAGATTCATCAAACCGGTGCTTGTCAGTAAAGCAGAGTGTGTTAACTCAATTATTGGTAAGCTATTGTGATCCTTTCAAGAAACTGAATTCTGTAAGTTTTTCAAGCTGATTGTAAAAACCGGGGAATGATTTGGAAACCACCCGTGGGTTTTCAAGGAATGTCTCATGTCTGAGTCCGGTCAAGGCAAATGAGATAGCAACACGATGGTCTCCGCTGCTTGTGAATTTCATAGATTGTGGAACAGTGCATTGACGTTTAAGGATATGCAAAGTTTGCTCTGATGTTTCAAACCTGAAGCCAAAAGGAGACAGGCCATCAACCAGGGTTTTTACCCTGTCGGATTCTTTGTGTTTCAGGTTTCTGATGCCGTAGATTTTAGCTTCAACGCCGAGGAGGGCAGCAGTGACGGCAAAAGCATTGAAGAGATCCGGGTGCTGAGAAAAGTCTGCAGTGATCTTTGATGATACTATACCATCGTTTGACAGGAGCAGCCCTTCGGTGGTGGGTTTGTTTTTTACGCCCACTTTCTGGAACAGGTTGGCGGCAGCTTCGTCGCCTTGCAACCCGTTAAACTTCAGGCCTTGAAGCAGAAGTTTCGATTGTTGCGGCAGAAGGGCTGCAGCCTGGAAGAAGAAGGCTGCAGATGACCAGTCAGGTTCCCGTAACATCTTCAGGTCAGTATATAGCCCCGGCTTCACAAAAATTGTGTTTTCGAAGATGTCAACTCGTGCCCCTGCGTTTCGCATCATGCCGATGGTCATATCTACGTATGGTGTTGATATGGAATGTTCAGGAACCCTTACACTAATGCCTCCCGGAACGAACGGGCCGGTTAGCAGAAGTCCTGACAAATGCTGGCTGCTGATCCTGGTTTCCGGCTTGAAGATGTTGTTCCTGAATCTGTCAGATCTGATAAGCATAGGAAGCATACCCTCCCGGTTTTTATAGCTTATCTCTACGCCGGCCTGGTGAAGGATCTCTGCAAGTTCATGAACAGGGCGCTTACAAAGACGACTGTCTCCCGTCAGAAGATAGTGCCCCCCGCAGAATGCAGCAAAAATACCTGCCATGCGTGTAACAGTGCCAGCGTTGCCACAATCAAGAACTGTAAGCTCATCGCCTGACTTTCCGGATGATATCCTCGCAAGTATGCGATGCATCAGCACAGCATCATCAGCCTCATTCACCAGATCATCCGGGCTTATTTCAACACCCTGCAGAGCCGACATCAGCAAAAATCGATTTAAGATGCTCTTACTTGAAGGGAGGTCAATGGAGGCAACTACCGGTCTCGTTACCGGACCCCTGATATGAAGCGTTTCATTAACCATATTACAATTATCTTAATGAGCTCAGATATTCCAATGATTCCATAATCATCACGGGAGAAACATCGGTCGACAGAACTGGTTCACCACTGCTGTCAAGTAGTACCGGGTTTATTCTGCCGGGCTTGTTCTTCTTATCATGGAGAATATACTCAATAACTCTTTCAGCATCGAACGGGCCTGCTTTAGGAAGATGCGGCAAAAAGTTCTTCCGGTAAAAGCGGGTTGCATTCTCAAGCTTCTGCAGGGGGTAGCCGTGCATTCTGTGCGAGATGAAACACTCCCCGACAACACCGGCAGCGACAGCTTCCCCATGGGTCAGATCCAGCCCTTTTTCAAGAGATAAAGATTCTATCCCATGCCCGACTGTGTGGCCAAAATTCAGAAGCTTTCGGTTCCCCGTTTCCAATGGGTCCTCTGTTGTGATAACCATCTTTCTCTGTACACATCTTTGAATGTAAAACAAAAGAATATCTTCTGTTCCAATGTCTGTTTCCGTTAGCTCTTCTGTCGTAAAACCTGAACCGATCATTGAGTATTTGAAAATCTCTCCCAGGCCCGACCGGAAATGCACATCAGGTAATGTTTTCAGGAAAGCAGGATTGATATAAACCCAATCCGGGTAATGCATCATGCCTACATGGTTCTTGATATTGCCGAAGTTGACACCTGTTTTTCCTCCTATTGCAGCATCAATCTGTGCCAACAGTGTTGTTGGCACATTGATGTAAGATATTCCCCGTTTGAAGATACCGGCAGCAAAACCTCCGGTATCACTTACTACTCCGCCGCCCAGGTTTAAAACAATACTCCGTTTATCACCCCTGTTTTCAGTTATATATGACACAATGTCCAAAACTGTAGAAATATCCTTGAACCTCTCTTCCGGTTTTATTGCAATTGTATATTTCTTCAGAGAGTCCGGCAAACGAAAAGTCATAAGTGGCATGCATTTCAACAAAGTGTTTGAATCACACACAATAAACAGTCGTTCTGTGTTCTGTTTTTTTATGTACCGGAAAAAAATATCACTGAAATCTTTAAAGCTTTTATCTCCGGAAATATTTATATCTTGCATCATTATTTATCAATTAAAAGATACAAATAGTGACTATACAGTTTTTTCCGACGGATTTCTGAAATATTCTGAATTCGTTTTTTTATCCGGTTCTGATTGGCCGTGTGTTCAGAAGCATTAACAGTTCAACAGAATATCTTCATTAGTTTCGCCAGACTATACTGTAAAGATATAAAGAAACAGAAATAGTAGCCAAATCAAAATGGTCATTGCACTTAAATAAACGAATAGTGAACTTCAAAAATGAAGAGTAATAGTAGCATCAATTTTTTGCGTCTCTGTTGTAAATGGCACATTAACAACTTAATGTAATTATTGGTATAGCTATTGATATTAACAAGTTGGAGGAAAAAATTAGTTTGCCAGCCGAAATTATGGAAAAGAAGAAAATACTGCTTGTTGATGACCTGAAAGAGTTTACAGGTTTGATAAAGGTATTTCTGTCTAAAGATTTTGAGATCAGAATAGCAAATGATGGATTAGATGCTTTAAATATCCTGAATGATGGTTTCAGACCTGATACCATAATTACGGATCTGATTATGCCCAAACTGGACGGATACCAATTAATTGAGAAATTAAACTCAGAGGATGATCTGAAGGATATCCCCGTAATAGTTTTAACAGGAATAGACAGAAACAATGCAGAGAAAAAACTACAATCTGTGAATTTTTTGGGAATAGTTGGAAAACCCTTTGTCTCTGATGATTTGTCACGTGAACTGATTCCTTTGTTGAAGCAAGCCACTTCTGAGCATTAATCAGAATAGCAGTACAAATAACCTTTTTCAGGCCGTTGAAAATTTTTTTACACGCTTGTGTTATTTATTTATAATCCTGTTGCATTCAGATTTTCATGAGAGCCAATCCCACACCCGGTTTTTTTTAAAATTGCTGTTTTGAATCAGCCGGAAAGTTGTGGATTCAGGTATTATTCTCAATAACAGCATCGGTGTATAATTGCACATTCGGAATATATGTCTATATTTGTTTTGTTGCAAAATAAGCTTCGGGCGAAAAATTGCACAAAATGAAACCAATATGGAAGAATTAGGCATAATAACATCTGACATATCATTATATTTATTTGCGATTCTCTTGCTAACGAGTTGTTTGCTGATTTTTTTTGCGCTGTTTGCCATATTCAGAAGAGGTGCAAAAGGAACACTGGTATATGCCGGGTTTTGCATATCGAGTAGCATTTATACCCTTTTTTATGGTTTTGAGTTAATAAGTCCCACTATTGAGACAGCACTATTCTGGAGCAACCTGCAATATCTTGGGATCGCAGCTCTGCCGGTCTGGTCATTATTATTCAGTCTTGAATACCTTGGTTATTCAAGATTCAGAAAAGACAAAAAAGCTTTATTGTTATGGGTACTTCCGTTGCTTATCGTTATTGCAAAATTCACGGATGTTCACCATGGTCTTATTTATCAAAATGTCGAATTAGTTTTTCATAAAGGTATTTTACTCCTGGATATCACTCCGGGGATAGGTTATTGGGCAAATATGGCATATATGAATATTGCTCTTTTATTATCCTTCTTATTATTGCTTAGTGGGTTAAGAATAGCGAAAAGGAAAAGAGTAAAAACACAACTTTCAGTTTTATTAATTGGATATTTTGCACCCTGGGTTGCCCATCTTCTTTATCAGGTAAATCTTAGTCCATTGGGGATGGATATTGCACCGTTTGGGTTTTTATTCACTTCAATTTGTCTTGGCTATATTTTGTTCAAACACGATCTTTTTAACATAGGGACTGTAATCTATGACCATGTTTTCGAAGGGATGCGTGATGGTGTAATTCTTACAGATCATGACAACAATATTCTTGAAGCCAACAATGCTGCGAAAAGGCTCTTTGGAAGGGAGGGCAAAACTATTACCGGCAAACAGGTGTCGGTGTTGTTTGATAACAATCGTGAACTCATGGAGCTTTTTCAGGGTGATCTTGAAGACTTGTTGTTTTACAAAAGAGTTAATAACAAAAGGCATAGTTTTCTTGTCAAGAAGTCTGCTGTGCTGGATGGGGAACACAATCTGGTTGGGAAAGTATTTTTCTTCAATGATATTACAGAATTAACAGATACGGAGTTAAAGTTGAAGGCAAAATCCAGGGAATTGGACAACTATTTCTCCAACAGCCTTGATTTGCTCTGTGTGATTGATCAAACAGGTGTATTTGTCCATGTAAATCCGGTTTGGAAAACGGTTATGGGATACAAACCGGCGGAGCTTGAAGGCAATAATTTGAGGGCATATGTCCATAAGCAGGATATTGATCGATTTGAAGAAATACTGTCCGAAAAATCGCCTGTAAATGAAGTATATACATTTCTGACTCGTTTTTATGCAAGTCTTGATAATAGTTACCATTGGCTTGAGTGGAGCGTTAATAAGACTGATAATCTAATTTATGCAACACTAAGGGATATCTCAAAGAGAATGAGTGAACAGCAGGCATTAAAAAAGATTATTGCCTATTCTGAGGAGTTTCTTGTTATGAGAACAACGGATCTGGACTTTCAACAGGTCTGTGATCGTTTCAGAGAGATAAGCATGGCCAGAATGGTCTTATTGAATTTTTTCACTGAATCGAAGGACATTACAGTAACAGGATTCTCAGCATCGGAAGATGATTATAAAGAGATCAACACGATTTTTCAACACCCACTTGTTGGCAGTAGTTGGCAATTCCCGAAAAAAAAGCAGGAAAGCGAATATTCAAATCAAATTAAGAGATATAGCAATTTTGGGGAACTGGCATCAGGCATACTCCCTGAAGATAAGGTAAGTAGAATTGATAATCTACTTTCTGATGGAGAAATTTATGTGGCAAATATTCGCATTGAGAACAGAGTAGTTGGGGCATTCATCTATCAATGCAGATCGGAGCCGATGGTAGATAATGATATACTGGAGTTGTTTACAAAACAGGTAGGTTTGTTAATAGCCCGGAAAAAGGAAGAAGACGTCAGAGCATCAGAAAGGGCATATTTCGAAAACCTTTTTGAAAGTTCTCCTGCTGGAATTGTGCTGTTGAATGATTTGGATCATGTGATAAGATGTAATGAGGAGTTTCTGGAGATATTCGGGTATCATGATTATGAAGTGATCGGACAGCCAATAAATGATCTGATCGTTCCGGAAAATCTGAAAGATGAAGGACTTAGCCTTACAACAGATGTTTCAGAAGGCAGATCTATCCGGCATGATACAGTTCGACGCAAAAAGGATGGTACATTGGTCAATGTTTCTATTCTGGGCAAACCAATGAAATTGCCAACTGGTGAGCATGTGGTTTATGGGATTTACATAGATATTACCGAGCAGATAAGGATCAAAAATACTCTTAAGGATCAGCAATTCCAGCTGGAACAAGCATTAGGCCTCCAACAGGTAATCTCTGAAGTTGCACTCGAACTGAACTCTCCAAAAGAGTTTGAAATCCGGATGAACAATGTTTTAAGTATTATTGGCAAAAATATGGACGTCAGCCGGGCCTACATTTTTGAAAACAGTTCCGATCAGTCTATTACAACAAACACACATGAGTGGTGTGCCAGTGGGGTTGAATCTCAGATCAAGAAGATGCAAAACCTGAGATACGACAGTGTTCCTGGTTTAAAGGATGAACTAATGAGTAAGGGGTTTGTTGTTGCAGAAAGTATGACGGAGCAAAACATTTCAGTGAGGGCTCTGTTAGAGGCTCAGGATATTAAGTCTGTTGTGCTTGGTTCAATATATGTTGCGGATAGCTTTTTTGGGTTTTTAGGTTTTGACGAATGTCGCCGGCCAAAAGTTTGGAACCTGGCTGAACTGCAGATGATACAGGCGCTGAGTGCAATTATTTCAAATGCTTATGAGCGAAGGATGATAGAGATATCGTTGCTGGAGGAGCGTGATAAAGCAAATCATGCAAATATTGCCAAAAGTGAATTTCTGGCCAATATAAGTCATGAAATAAGAACTCCAATGAATGCAATTCTTGGGTTCAGTGAAGCTCTATACGAGCAGTTGGATGAGCCTGATTACAAAAACATGCTCAGTTCGGTTCTGTCAAGTGGCAGATCCCTATTATCATTGCTGAATGATATTCTGGATCTTTCTAAAATTGAATCAGGGAAAATCGAAATAAAGCATTATCCTTTTGATCTATTCAGATTAATTGAAGAGATTGTGGTACTTTTCAGGAATAAGACAAGTCGTAAGGGAATAGAAATATTTTTTCACAAACCTGAAGTCTTTCCTGCGAGAATCGTACTTGATGAGATAAGGGTAAAACAGGTTTTATTCAATCTGATAGGAAATGCTGTTAAGTTCACTCATGAAGGTTTTGTTGATATCAGATTAGAAATACATTACCAGGATAAACGATCAGGAAATCTTTTTATTCATATAAGGGATACAGGAATTGGAATACCGGAAGCGCAGCATGAAATTATATTTGATTCGTTCAAGCAAGCCAGCCAACGCCCGGATAAGCGTTATGAGGGTACCGGATTAGGTTTGTCAATTTCTAAACGGTTGATAGAACGAATGAATGGAAATATATTGTTGGAGAGTAAAGAAGGAACCGGATCTGTTTTCACTGTGGTTTTTTATAATGTGCAGTTTGATCATCAATCCAGTGATGATAAATCAGTTATTGAAAAAGAAGTAGACATAGAATTTGAAAGGTCAACAGTTTTGATTGTTGATGATCTTGATGTAAACATCATGTTGGTTCAGGGAATGCTTGAAACCATGGGAATAGATACCAGGGCAGTAAGTAATGGCATCCAGGCTATTGATATTCTTTCTGAATATAAGTTTGATCTTGTAATTCTTGATTTAAGAATGCCAGGTATGAATGGATTTGAAGTTGCAGAAAGGATCAGGAGTAATCCGAAACTGGCGCATATTCCGGTGTTGGCTTATACTGCTGCAATCGTTGAGTTGAAGCTCAGGGAGGATCTGCAAATATTTGATGGATATCTTTTTAAACCTATCAACCGGAAGGATCTTGAGGCTGAACTGAAGCGATTTCTCAAATATTCAAAAAAGCCTGTGAATCTCACTTCCGAAATTGTCGAAGAGACGCCATTTTCTAAAACTCTTTCGAAACTTGAAGGCCAACAGCTTCAGACTCTGACAGGGATGCTGAAGGATATTTTCCTGCCACAATGGAAAGAGCTAAAGGATCAGTTTGTTCTTTATAAAATTGAAACTTTTGCTGTTCAGTTGAAAGAAGTCGCAATATCTTTTAACTTTGCGTACCTGGAGAATTATGCAAAGAGATTAATCGAGGCAACAGAGAGTTTTGATACTGACAAAATACAGGACGTGTTAATGGTTTTCCCTGAAATAATTGCAAATATCGACAACTAACCCTTTAGGATAATTTCAAAATGAGCGAAAATAAGAGATCTGTTCTGATTGTTGATGACAATAAAGAGAACCTTAAGGTTGTGAGTAACTATCTTAAGCGTGAAGGATATGAGATAGCGTTGTCTTTAAACGCCGAGAATGCTTATTCTGTATTGGAAAACCATGAAATTGATCTGGTTCTGCTTGATGTTATGATGCCCGGTGAAGATGGTTATACATTTTGCAGGAGGATAAAGAAAGAGGATAGATTTAAAGAAATTCCGGTAATATTTTTAACAGCAATGAGTGATACGGAAAATCTCGTGGAGGGGTTTAAAGCCGGGGGTGTTGACTACATTACCAAGCCTTTCAGGAAAGAGGAATTGCTTGCACGTGTGAAAAGTCATGTTGAGCTATCCAAAGCGAAGAAGAGTATCATTGCACAGGCAAATCTTATTCAACAGATCAACATGACAAGAGACAGAATGTATTCTGTTATTTCTCATGATATAAAAGCTCCATTTGCCAATATCTCAATGATGATCTCAATGATATCTGAAGGGTATCTGGAGACCGACTCTGAAGATTTTCGTGAGATTCTAGCAAATCTGAATTATAGCACGAAAGAGACCTATGCTTTACTGGAGAATTTGTTAAACTGGACTCGTTCTCAAACCGGCAAACTGGAGTGTGTTAAAGAAAAAGTGTCTTTACTTGATCTGGTTGAGAGTTCACTCTCCTTTATCCGCCTGAACGCTGAAAATAAAAATATTTCTATTGATGTTGCAATTGACGATAATCTGATGCTAAATGCAGATCCCAACATGATGAAAAGTGTTATCAGAAATCTTCTTTCAAATGCAGTGAAGTTTACTGATAGAAATGGTCAGATTTTTCTGACAGGAGATAGAGATTCTGATGGGACTGTTATTTTTACAATCAGAGACACAGGAGTTGGAATACCAAAGGATCGTCTTGATACTCTTTTTTCAAGGAACATTTTTGTGAGCTCATCCGGAACTTCCAATGAAAAAGGAAGCGGCCTTGGATTACATCTTGTTCGGGATTTTTCAGAAGCCAATAATGGAACTGTTGATGTTATCAGTGAACCGGATAAAGGAACTACATTCATATTGAAATTCCTACCTGCTTGATAGTGCTATAGATAATGATTTTATCAGACGAAAAAACATTAATTAATGGATGATAACAAACTGAACATATTGGTATTGGATGATGATCCGATAATAAGAAATCTCTTAAGGGCCATACTGAAAACGAAAGCTCTTGTTACAGCCGTTGATCGGCCTTCTGCTGCATTTAAAATACTAAAGGAGCAGAAATTTGACCTTTTGATCTCTGACTTCATGTTGCCGGAGCAGGATGGGCTTTCTGTGCTTACAAAGGTTAAAGAAGAGTACCCTTCTATTGAGGTGATAATGATAAGTGCTGAAGGTGATATGAACACCGTCATTGGTGCATTGCGAAAGGGAGCTGTAGATTATTTCAAGAAGCCATTCACAGCAGAAGATTTATGGATCTCGATTGAAAGGACAAGGAAGTATTCCGAATTAAATGCCAGTCTGACAAGTATCAGGAATAAAAACCATCAGCTCTGCCAGATCATCAACCAGAAACCGGGTGAGGAGATTATCGGAACATCTGCAAGTACCTTGTCTGTAATTAATCAGATGAGCCAGGTTGCAAAAACTCATGATACATCAGTATTGATTCTGGGGGAGAGTGGTACAGGGAAAGAGCTTGTCGCACGGGGCATTCATCAGTTGAGTAGCAGGAAGGATGAGGTTTTTGGTGCTGTAAATATGTCAGCAATACCTGAAGCACTTTTTGAAAGTGAGTTTTTTGGTCATAAGAAAGGCAGCTTTACAGGTGCTATAGCAGACAAGGCAGGATGGTTTGAGATGGCGGATGAAGGTACCCTGTTCTTCGATGAAATTGGCGAGATGGAACCTTCTCAACAGGTAAAGCTATTGCGTGTTCTTGAAGATCGCAAATATACCAAGGTTGGAACCCAGAAAGAGCAGTCATTTGATATTCGCATTATCGCTGCTACCAACAAAACTATCGAAGAGATGAGTAGCGGCAAGCAGTTCAGATCAGATCTTTATTACCGTCTGAGTACCTTTATTATACATCTTCATCCTCTGAGAGAAAGACCAGAAGATATACCGTTATTATTGGATCATTTCCTTGAAGTGTTTGTAAGAAAGATGAGAAAAAGCATTACCTCAATCCATCCGGATTCATATCAGCTCCTCACAAATTACAGTTTTCCGGGAAATGTCAGAGAGTTGCGTAATATCATTGAACGTGCAGTGATACTTTGTGAGTCAAAGCAGATTCTGCCAGACCATTTCCCTGATTTTATTACAAAAGATGATGGCACATCGCCTCTTTCAGCTAATGCCGGACATGAGATATTCGATCTGAAAGAGCTTGAAAAACGAACCATCATAAAGGCATTGGAGAGAACAGGAAACAACAAAAATGAAGCAGCCCGTTTGCTCAATATTGAGTGGAATGCCCTGCATCGACGCCTGCAGAAGTATAAAATCGATTAAGTTTGACACTCCGGTTTGGATTATTTAACTATGCTTGAAAGTATTGAAAATATCAAACATATTATCTTAAGGTTTTCAGGGATAAACATTGGGTTATTCAGAGATTTCTTTTTATTCGATTCTATTAGTAACCGTCTTTCAGCTCTGGATTGTAAAGATGCAGATAAATATTGCCGGATTTTAGCCGAATCTGATTGTGAATGTAACAAGCTCATTTCAATTCTCTTCAATAACTACAGTGAATTTTTCAGGAATCCCATTACATGGGTTACCCTTGAAACTTTTTTGCTGCCATTGATTTTCTCCAATGCAATGAAACGAAATCAAAAAGAGATCAGAATATGGACAGCGGGTTGTTCAGTAGGCCAGGAAACATACTCTATAGCAATACTTTTAGAAGAGTGTAAAGCACTTGTCAATAAAGAGGTTGGTTACAGAATCTTTGCGACTGACCAATCACCAATTCAGGTAAAGCTGGCAGAAAAGGGAGATTATAAGGCTGAATCTTTGCAGAATATAACTTTAAAAAGGCTGAACCGTTGGTTTACGAAATCTGAAGATCTCTACACAGTAAAGAGTGAATTGAAGACCTGTATTGATTTTTCTGTTTTTAATCTTGTTTCACAACATGAAGTATCGCCTCCTTCAAGTATTTTCGGATATTTTGATATCATTCTCTGCTCAAATCTGTTAATGTATTATTCATCTGACGGAATAAAAGCTATCCTGAATAAACTCAGGAAGAGCCTTGCAGAGAAAGGTGTTGTTGTTGCAGATATCTCAGAACGCGATATACTACTGGCAGAAGGTTTTTATGAAGTTTACCCATTAACAGGAATATTTACTAAATGAACCAATATAATATGAAGATCCGAAAAAGGAAATTTGCCTATCAGCTTCTTTTAAATGCTATTATGTCCATCTTTATTGTCATTATCATCGGTTGGATATCATTTAAACATACAAGCATGATTCATGATAATAATCATGAGTTGTATGAACATTCGCTGGTTGTCAGACGTGCTGTTGGGGAATTAAAAAGCAATGTGTTATCTATACACAGAAACATGAAGGATCTGTTTTTGTTTCCAGATGTGGAGCAGGTTTCTTTGCATTTGGAAATGATAGAAGTATTTGAAGCTAATGCATATAAGGAGATAGAAACGATTTATTCAGGTTACCTGGGTGATAAGTCAGATGTGGATTCTGTGAAGAAGGCATTTGTTAAGTGGAACGCAATGCGTGAAGAGACAATCCGATTGATGTGGGCAGGGAAGCATGACGAAGCAGCCCTGAGAACACGAAGTGATGGTGTTGCAGGATCACAGGTAGAAAAATTAATTGGATTGATTGAAAATGTAAGCAGGTGGTCAATTCAGAATGCTGATATTAAGTATCGTACATCTATTGAGCAGAAAGCAAAACTGGACAGACACTTATATGTCATAGTGTTTTTTATGCTTATCCTGTCAACAGCTGCGAACTTATTGCTGCTGCGGAATATCAGAAGACCTTTGAATAAGTTTAAGGAGGCAGCAGACAGAATAAGAACAGGGGATTTCTCTGCAAGATCTGAGTATTTCAGAAAAGATGAATTTGGTGTTGTATCTCAATCTATAAATGCACTCGCTGAAGTACTTCAGAAACGAATTGAAAACGATCAGAGAACCTCAGATCTGGCAATAAAAATGCTGAGAGATGATGATCCGGACAGATTTTTCACACTATTGTTGAGTGAGCTTGGGTTGGTAACAGGTTCGCACACAGCTGTTATATATGTCTTGAATGATGAAACAGGGTTTTTAGAGTGCTTAGCTGCAATTGGAACTGAAGAGCCTGCAAAAAAGTCGTTTCATTTTAATGATTACGATGGGGAGTTTGGGATAGCTCTTTCTAGCCGAAAAATACATCATTTAAAAGAGGTGCCTGCTGACACCAGATTTGTTTTTACAACTATAAATGGCACTTTTATACCACGTGAGATTGTTACGATTCCGATTATTGCCGGAGGGGATATTATGGCTTGTATTTCCCTTGCCAGTGTACATGGTTATGGCGAAGAGATGATGGAATGGCTTGATAGTATCAATACGGTACTGAGTGCCAGAATTGCAGGCATTATGGCATATCGAAACATGCGAAGATTAGGCAAAGCTCTTGAAGTGAAAAACCGGGAACTTGAGATGCAGAAATCAGAATTGGAGTATCAGTCGGCGGAACTGGAGCAACAGAACCTTGAACTACACATGCAGAAGGAGCAGCTTAATGAGGCAAATAGACACAAAACAACGTTTTTGTCAAATATGAGCCATGAGTTGCGAACACCTCTGAATTCTGTAATTGCTTTGTCTGGTGTTTTATTCCGCAGATTGGCCGGTAAAATTTCAGATGAAGAACAAAACTATTTGCAGGTAATAGAAAGGAATGGCAGAAGACTTCTGGAGATCATCAATGACATCCTTGATATTTCAAGGATTGAATCCGGTAAGGTTGACGTGGTGTTATCAGAGTTTATGGTTAAGGATTTGATTGATGAGGTAGTTTCTCTGATTAAGCCACAGGCTGAGAATAAAAAAATCAAATTAAGTTTTACGAAGGGTTGTCCGGATGTATATATGATCAGCGATTACAAGATGTGTTTTCACATTTTACAAAATCTGATAGGGAATGCAGTTAAGTTTACAGAGAAGGGCAAAGTAACTATCGCTGCAAGTTGTTTCGACAACCAGGTATTTATTGAGGTTAAAGATACCGGAGTAGGTATTCCGGCGGATCAGATTGATCATATCTTTGATGAGTTCAGACAGGCTGATCAGAGTACAACCAGAAAGCACGAAGGAACCGGCCTTGGCCTGGCGATTGGACGAAAATTTTCTCAAATATTGGGTGGTAAAATTGCAGTTGAAAGCAAAGAGGGAAAGGGTTCTGTTTTTACTTTAAAACTGCCTGTACGGTTTGAGAAGGATTCAGTCGATAAAGTTTTGCATGCTGATAGAGAAGGAATAACTGTCTCTTCAGCTGCAAGCCAGTCTTCAGGAACATCAGGAAAGAGCATAATGCTTGTTGAGGATAGTGAACCAGCAATTGTTCAAATATGTGATATTCTGAGTGAAGAACGAATCGATGTGGTGGTAGCGCGAAATGGGGAAGAGGCATTGGATATGATTTCTGTATCGATTCCTGATGCAGTGATTCTGGACCTGATGATGCCGGGAATTGATGGCTTTGAAGTGCTGAGATCACTTCGTGAAAACAGGCTGACAGAGACAACCCCAATATTGATTCTTACAGCAAAACACATTACACGGGATGAGCTCTCGTTTTTAAAAAAGAATAATATTTACCAGTTGATCTACAAAGGGGATGTTAGCAGGGATCGTCTGATTGATGCAATCAGAAACATGATACGTACAGATGATCGAAATACAGGATCACGGTAATTTCATTTTTTATTGAAAAAAGAAAACAATTATGAAGAATACACATAAAATCCTGGTAATTGACGATAAGCCGGATAATCTGTATGTTTTTGAAGCCCTAATTAAAGATGTACTACAGGATGTAGAAGTAAGAACAGCACAATCCGGTATTGAGGGTTTGAAAATCGCAAAATATTATAAGCCGGATGTCATACTTCTTGATATTATAATGCCGGGAATCGATGGATTTGAAGTGTGCAGGAGGATAAAGGGGGATTCAAAGCTTTTGGATATCCCTGTCGTATTTATTACTGCTTTACATCTCGGGAAGGAGATAAGGATAAAAGCTCTTGAGGCGGGAGCAGAAGCGTTTTTGTCAAAACCTGTTGACGAGGCAGAACTTGTGGCTCAAATCAGAGCGATGTTCAGGATCAGAGAAGCAAATGAACAAAAGAAGACAGAATCGGAGCGTTTGGCAAAACTGGTCAAACAGCAAACAAAGAAGATGCGCAAGGAACTGGAAGCCAGGAAAAAGACTGAAAGCAAATTCCGGGAGGCTTCAGAAAACTGGATGAAAACTTTTAATGCCATAAATGATTGTATCGCATTGCTTGATAACGACAAACATGTTATCGAGTGTAATCATGCCTTTATTTCACTCATAGGTAAATCTAAAGAGGAGATAATCGGGCAACCTTGTTATACTCTGATCCATAATTCTGATAAGCCTATTGATGTATGCCCTTTTTTAGCTTCATCATTATCCAAATCAAGAGAGAAAATCGAGATGATGAGGGATGGAAGATTATTTGAGGTAGTGGTTGACCCAATAGTAAACACCGAAGAAGAGGTCATCAGTTTCGTTCATATTCTTTCGGATATTACACATAAAAATGAGGCCGAATTAATTCAGAAGATACAGTACGATATTGCCTCAGCTGTTATGCATGAGTCCACCATGCAGGCTTTGATAAGGCAGGTCGGAGCCGATTTCAAAAAAGTAATGCCGCAAACTGAACTTTATGTAGTATTGAAGGAAGAAGATGATCAGGAATGGCAGTGGGTAGGCACTCCCGGTATTTCCCGGGATGATATCAAACACTCCTTATATGATGTGATATTCAATGTTTTTAATCAAGCAAAGCCAATTCACAATGGTAATCGAGATAAGGTGAGTGAAGAAGCGATTCAAATTTCAGATGATGGCTTATACGAGATAATTGCTGAGCCTGTAGTTTTAGCCGGCAAAGTTGTTGGTGTTCTTGCAGCTTTAAATTTCAATAATAAAGCACAGTTTGGTAAATTCACCACATCATTGGTCAGGATCCTGGCTCAGGAGATCAGTATTTATCTTGACAGGTTACGTTCGCATGAAGCATTGATAAGAGCAAAGGAGCGTGCTGAAGAGAATGACCGACTGAAAACGGCATTTCTGGCAAATATGAGCCATGAGATACGTACACCAATGAATGGAATTATGGGCTTCACAGAGGTGCTGAAAGACCCTTCACTTACACCGGAGAACAGAATTGCAGTTATTGATATTATAGAAAAAAGCGGGAGACGTTTGTTTAATCTTATCAATGACCTGATTGACATCTCCCTTATTGAATCAAGACAGATCACCCTCAATTATTCACCTGTTGATGTGAAGTCGGAGTGTGAAACACTTCAAACATTATTTCAAAAGGAGGCAACAGAAAAGAAGCTGAAATTACTGTTCAGAGAGCCTGAGCTGCCTCTTGGCAATCAGTTCTTCACTGATAAAACCAAATTCGTATCAATCTTATCAAATCTACTGAAGAATGCAATCAAATTCACTGAACATGGAGAGATTACATTTGGATATAGTGCAGAAGCCGACATGATCAGGTTCTTTGTTAAAGATACCGGCATCGGTATTCCTGTTGAAAAACAAAACCTTATCTTTGAAAGGTTTGTACAGGCGGATAATCGCTTTTCAAGAGGATATGAAGGGGCAGGCCTGGGACTATCAATAGCCAAAGCCTATATTGATATTATGGGAGGAGATATCAGTGTTATATCAGAGGAGCAAAAAGGCACAGAGTTTATTGTTAGATTACCGATGCGCAACAATAATGGCAAATAAAACGATAAAGACTCAAAACAGCAACACAAATCTAACGATAACATACCGGAATAGTTCATAACAGGAGGTAATATGGTTGCTAAAAAGACTACTTCAGCTAAAAGACATCAATCCAGCCAAACCACTGGAAGAAGTGATGTTCAATTGAAAAGCCTATTAAAGATTCTGCAGTCTCAGATTGATGATATACAGGATTTTCTTGACCATGTACTTGCAGAAGCTGTTTCAATCACAAACAGTAAATTGGGCTATATCTTCAAATTTAGTGAAGAAAAGGAGGAATTCATTCTTCATGCATGGTCTGCAGATGCAATAGCTGAATGCCGGATTGAAGATCCACAAACCTGCTATGAATTGAAAAACACCGGTTTTTGGGGAGAAGCTGTAAGGCAGAGAAAACCATTATTGGAAAATAATTTCTCAAGTGATAATGATTTAAAAAAGGGTTATCCTGCAGGACATGTTGAAATTAAAAGGTACCTGACTGTTCCTGTTTTTATTGAAAATAAAATTGTGGCGGTCGCCGGGGTTGCAAACAAACAAGATGAATATACAGAGACAGATATGCTTCATCTGCAAATATTAATGGATTCAATATGGAAAATTGTTGAGTTAAAACAGGCTCTGCCTCTGAGAGATCATCAATTGTTAAAGGAAAAATTCAAAGAAAGGCTTGATATAAGCGAAAAGCGTTATGCAGATATAGTTGAACTGATGACACACGGACTGGCAATTCATGAAGCTATATACGATGAAGCAGGCAGGATGGTAGATTACAGGTTTCTGGATATGAATAAAAGCTTTGAAATTGTTACAGGCCTGAAACGCGAAAACATAATCGGAAAGAGAGTGCTTGAGGTACTACCCCAAACAGAATCTTATTGGATAGAAAGATATGATGATGTAGTTCAATCTGGTAAATCAATTCATTTCGAGGATTTTTCAAAGGAGTTAAACAAGTATTATGAAGTTGTAGCATTTAGAAATAACACAGACCAGTTTACTGTAATAGTCAATGATATCACAGAGAGAAAAAAGAATGAGCAGTATCAGCAGATACAATACAATATCGCTCATGTCTGTGCATCAACATCAGATTTCAGGAAAATGTTTAGTGTTACAGAAACAGAACTAAAAAAGGTTTTACATCAAAGTGAATTTTTGTTCAGGTCATATAACAAAGAAAAAGAAGAGTTTACGATTTTCTTCGATGAGCACACCATCGATCATGAGACAGAAGCTTTGAGTGCAAAGCAGGTTTTGGCCGGACTTGTTGTAGAAGAGGGAAAGACAGTTAATCTGCGGCGTCAGGAAATTGAAGAATTAATAAGCACGGGCAAATATGATCTCAAAGGAGAATTGCCACAGAATTGGGCAGGTGTTGCTGTCAAAGTCGCCGATCAGATCATCGGAGTTTTGGTAGCCAGAACTTTTGCTGAGGGTGAGGATTATTCCGGATCAACAATAGATTTGCTGGAAATTGTAGGCAGTCAGTTAAGCTTGTATCTGACCAGACTGGAGATTGAAAAAGCACTGAAAAAGCATGAGTCGTTATTCAAATTAATTGTTGATCAGGTAGCTGACAATATTACAGTGATTAGTTTGGATTTGAGAATTACATTTTGTAGCCCATCGATATTGAAAATGCGTGGTTATACTGTAGAAGAAGTACTGACTCATAAAATGGAAGATATTTTCACTCCGGGCTCATTGAAAACCCTAATGGATCATTTCCACAAAGAAATGCTGATTGAAGCTGGTCAGGGGGCTGACCCAAACAGATCTCTTGTACTTGAATTGCAGGAATATCATAAAAACGGCAGTCTGATATGGGCTGAGGTAACTATTTCATTTTTACGAGACGAGAACCAGAAAGCAATTGGGTTTGTTGTTATATCAAGGGATATTACCGAAAAGCGAAAAGTTCTCCAGGAGTTGTTTCATGCAAAGGAGAAAGCTGAAGAGAGTGACAGGTTAAAGACGGCATTTCTGGCTAATATGAGTCATGAGGTCAGGACTCCAATGAATGGCATACTAGGCTTTATGGAACTTCTGAAAAATCCAACACTTACATATGATAAGCAATTGCAGATAATTGAAGTTGTTGAAAATAGCGGACGACGTCTTTTAAATCTTTTGTCGGATCTTATAGATATATCGAGAATCGAGTCCGGACAGCTTGATCTTGAATACAACGACATAGATGTTGAGGAGGAGTTGCATAAGTTGGCATTATTATATTCCAGAGAAGCAATTGCAAAAGGGATTTCGATAAAACTGGATATTGAGGAGGAGCAAGAGAGAGTACTATTAAAAACAGACAAGGACAAGTTTATTTCAATCATATGCAATCTGTTGAATAATGCGATAAAATTCACAAATGAGGGTAGTGTAACATTTGGATACACAATCCATAAGGAGGAGCTCAGGTTTTATGTCCGTGATACAGGTATAGGAGTACCTACAGATAAACAAGACATCATATTTGAAAGGTTTATTCAGGCAGATGATTCTTTTACAAGAGGTTATGAGGGAGCCGGTCTTGGGTTGTCGATTTCTAAGGCCTATGTTGAGATGCTTGGCGGTAAAATATGGGTTGAGTCTGCCGGGGAGAATGGTGCATTGTTTCAGTTCACTCATCCATTAATAACGGAAGATTATGCCCGGAATACTAATACATCTGCATTCCGAACCAAAGACCATGCAATCAAGTCAGATTTTCGGCCAGCTTTAAAGGTACTGGTTGCTGAGGATGATAGGGTGTCATCTCATTATATATCAATAATCATAAAGGATTTTATTTCGGAGATGACTATTGTAGAGTCCGGATTGGAAGCTGTTGAGTTTATCAAGGCAAATCCTGATTATGATTTGGTGCTGATGGATATAAAGATGATAGGGATGGATGGCCTTGAAGCAACGAGAAAAATCAGGCAGTTTAATGATAAAATAGTAATAATAGCACAAACGGCCTACGCATTAAGTGGCGACAGGGAATCAACTCTTGAAGCCGGTTGTAATGATTATATGTCAAAACCAATAAGCAAATCAACTATTATATCAAAATTAAAGAAGTACTTTTGATATTCATAATTGTTTAACGTCTTAATCAATAAAAAGAGGAATATGTACAAAATTCTTATTGTAGATGATGACCCTGTTATACTTACATTACTTTCAAACCTGCTTAGCAAATCGGGTTATGAAGTAATCACGGCAAAAAACGGTGATGAAGGACTTAAGTTTGCAAGGTTGAAAAACCCGGATTTGATAATAACCGACTACGAGATGCCGGGAATCACAGGTATAGATCTTGTAACGACAATCAAAGAGAGCAATCCTGAGATACCTGTTGTTATGCTGACTTGTCACAGTGATGTTTCACTTACAATTAAATCAATACAGGCTGGTGCTTATGATTATATTGAAAAGCCATTGCAGCCACAAAAACTTCTTGAAACTATACGGAATGGTATTCTTGTGTCATCACAAAAACGCAGTATCAAGAAGCGAACAAGTTATCCTATAAAGAGGGTAATAGAGGAGAATCTATTATCGGGCAAAACTCCATATGTAAGGGAGATTGTGAAGAATATCGGCCGCATATCAATGACCAGGATGAATGTGCTTATCACAGGTGAAACCGGCTCAGGCATACATGAAGTGGCAAACCTGATACATTACACAGGTGTCACTTCTGAATTTCCGATGATCTCTGTTAATTGTGATATCATTGACAGCAACAAGATAGAACAGGTATTATTTGGTTATATAAGCGATGATCAGGTAAACTCAAGACGAAACAGAAAGGGCAAGCTTGAAGAGGCAGATGAGGGTACTGTTTATCTGAATAAATTTCACAGATTACCTCAAAATGTTCAGGAAAGACTCTTCAAAGTATTGGATGAACGTATGATTTACAATTCTAATGAAAGAAGTCCTGTGCCGTTTAAAGCCCGGATAATTGCATCCTCAAGTGATGACCTTGACGCACTGGTGAATGACGGGGTGCTATCGAAAGAGTTGTATTATTCGTTGAGGGTTTTTCACCTGGAACTTCCACCCCTGAGAGAGCGTAAAGATGATATACCGGAGTTAACGGAACAAATATTGGTACGGCAAAACAGAAAACTAAAAAGAGATGTAGATAAAATTGAGGCGGGGGTTATAGACCTGCTACAGCAGTATAGTTGGCCGGGAAATATACTGGAGCTTGAAAATACAATTACACAAGCGCTCATGCTTGCAAAATCTGATACACTGGAATTAGCTCACATAAGAAGGTTTGTAAATCAGGAGACAGTAAGTTCTGCAGAAATGCCGGTTTCACTTTCAAAACTAGAGAGTAATCATATCAGAAGTGTGCTGAAAAGATTTAACTGGAACAAGCAGGAGGCTGCACGCATTTTGGGAATTACCCGACCAACACTGGATGCAAAAATCAAAAAGTATAGCATCAATAAGGATTGATACAAATTCTACGGAAACACACTGCGTAAAAATATTTTACACTGTCAAATATTTTGTTTTTCCGAAACTCTCATAAATACACAAATTAAGCAAAAGTTGTAATAAGCGAGTGTGATTTTGTTGCAATAATTTTGTTAATCCCTGGTAGTGGATATAGATTTACTGTCGGTCTCTTTACCCAGTTGGTTTAATCATACTGCCATGAAAAAAACAAATACCCTGATCGTGCTTCTGATAGTGGGTGTTCTGTTTGGCAAAAACATCCATGGTCAGGGAAAAGTTACAGGTCATATTGTAGCAGAAGTTGTTGAGGTTGTTGGAGTGAGATCAGCGGCAAACAGCAGTTTTTCCTTTAAGCCGGATCAGGTTGTTGATAAAATGAACCTTGGAATGATTTCAGTTGATGGAGGGGCTGGTACAGCCGGAGCAGTGGTGTTAACATCAACAAATCTGGAAGGGAATCATGGTAGCAGAATATCCTTTTCAGCATCAATAGAAAGCAGAAACGGGTCAATACAAACTCTGGATGAAACAGGTACGAATATATATTCTGTTTCTGGAAAGATTGATGAAGAGTTGTTTCGCTTAACCGACAATGAGTATTCGGGTATTTATACGGTAGTGTTCGCCTATAATTGAAGTGCATCAATTTCGATGAAATATCTTTTTGTTATTTCTCCTCTCTTCTCACAAAGAACTCCAGGTCATCGGCAATATCTCCATATTCTAAAGGCATGATTGTAAAGCTTATGATCTCCGGGCCGGCTGACATTGATATTCTTTGGAGTTGGGCGGGGTCAATCTGAGCATAATATTCACCGGGCGCGAGTCCAAGATAAAAGAAGTATCCATCTGATTCTGACATGACACTCTTTACGAAAGTTCCGTCAGAACGGTGAATATTGATAAGAACTCTTCCTATTCCTCTTAAACGATGATCTGAAATAAGATACACAGTACCGCTGATTTCTCCTCCGGGTTGTATTGGGATGTTAACGTTTTTAAACTGGTTGGGGTCTACAGTAACACTGATAACTTTAAATGGTAAAGACCATGAGATATTGTCAAGACCGGCATCATCGAGCTCCATAAGGTAACCGGTGTATGGTTCCAATTCAACTACCCTGATAATCGAATCCTGAGATTTTCGCAACATTCTGCCACCATTGACCTTAACATTAAGCCCGGATGCCAGTGGTTCACCTTCATCCCTGATGCCATTGTGGTTAATATCTAAAAAGGGTGTAATGGTGATGCCACCTCTGCCGATGGAAGATCTGTTGGTTGCGTGAATAAACCCATTACCTCCTCCAAATGCAAGGCTTCCGCGTGCACCCTGGGTTGTTGTCAGATCGAAATTACTCAACCTGGCAGAAATATTGCTTTGTGTAAATGGCAGATCCCACCTGAAAGATATCTCTATGCTCTGATAATCGGCCAGAAAATTGTTCTGATATGCCATTGAAAAGACAGCAGACCTTTTTATTCGTTTTTCCGCTTCGGCTTTGAATGACGCCACCTCTTTACCCGTAAAATCATACTGCAACTGTGGGCGTAACATGATTGCATGTCTTAGACGTACTCCCAGTGTGAAGTTGCTGTATATGTATGGCTTCCATTCTTCCGAAATGTTTACCCAACTTGCGAACCCTGAGATATTAAAATTAACCCGGCCAAGGTTTGTTGAAAAAGTAGCATCAGCAGTATTGTATGTAAGAAATTCATAAACGTTTTGTTTATAAGTCAATCTTGCAGTTCCTCCTAGCCGACTGGAATTAAATGGAATGTTAATCGTTGCTCTCCTCTCTTCCAGATAGTTGAACCTGATAGCCTCCTGTTCATCTTCATAGTTTGTGTAATCAAGTTCTACCATCAAGTTGGAGGGCAATCTGTAGCTCAATAAAGCTTTGCTTCTGACACCATGGGCATATTCTCCTGTTATCAGAAGGTTTCTCAACGGAGCTAAGGATGTTGAAATAAATGGGATATTAGGGTGCTTATTGAGAGCCGAAAGATATTCGATGCCGCCACCGGCTGTTAAAAACCTGCTGATGCCGAAGTTAACACTTGCTCTGGCAAATCTGCTGTTGCTCGTGTCTTGAATAATTCCACCGGTAATTGTATACTCTACTTCGCCCTTTGGAAGAAAATTAAACGGGATATTGATGAACTGCTCCTTGATGCGCTCTTCTCCGTAAGGGCCGTAAAACTTAAGCATAACCTGTGAGCTTCCGTAAACCAGTGGTACATCAAAACTGTAGTACCCTGAAGCGTCTGCAACCTGATATGCCACAAGAACATTGTTGATATAAAGCTCCACTGACCACCCGGGCTCGGTGTAGTCGTTCATAGTATATGAACCAAACGAGCGACGATACCTGGTTGAGGCATTGGACACAGATATGCCATGCATCGGATCGTAAACAGAAGAAATTGAACCGGCCCCGATTTTCCCGGCACGCACCTGCCTTACCGTTTTGCTCTCTTCAGAAACCCATCGCCAGTAATATTGTTGATTCCTAAGATGAAACCCATCACGTGATGAGTGGTTGAAGAAGAGGTTTGTTTCGCCTCCCAGCAATTCCATTCCTGTTGCAAGTGATAGCCTGTTGTCTGTAGTTTTATTTGAAATCTGCGTAGAACTGAATACCCATTCGGCCATGCCAAATCTGAAGAGATGATGCCTGCGCGGTAGGGTAGTGTCAACTTCAATCACTCCGCGTAGTTGTTCGAGATTCCTGCGCATCATCTGAAGCCTCATATCTCTGATGGCAGGTAACTCAAGGTCTGTTTTCAATTCAACTGACATAGCCCTGAAGTTGAATGTGCAAAAGAGCCCAAATGCAGGGCCAAAAACACCCGTAAACAGATAGAGCCCTGTCTCAGTCCTGATAATGTCATCTGGAGTAAGTGGTATTATCTGTCCATCCATTTTGATTGCCAAGGTTGTATGATCAATTTCGTATATACGGTTTTCATCCAGAAAATAACCCGATATTGAAGTTTGATGATCAGCAACACGGTAATTGATCTTCAGAAAACTGAACAGGTCGGCCACAGGAAGGTAGAGTTTGTCATTATCATAATTAAAATATGCATTGATGTCAAATCCTCCAACACCATGTACACGCATATATACGAGAACCTCTTCGTAATTGTCCGGTTCAGTTTCCTGCCCATGCACAGGAATTATTGCAGCAGCAAATGGCAGGAACAACACCAGATATATCATCAAACTCTTCAATTTGCCTTAGCTTTGATTCATCAAACTGGTGTCACTCCTGATTGAAGGTGATAAAAAACTGACCAACATAGTCGCCTGGTGGCGTATTGTTATCCACAGTAAGGATTCCACCAACATTAACCGGGTTGTGGAAAGGTTGCCCACCGCTGGTAATGAAAGAGGTACCCGAATTGCCACGGTCAGTCGGGCCCAGCGCCATTGTCATACTGCCACCTCCGCCAATACGGTAAAGAAGGGCAGTTTGAACGTAACTTATATTAACGATTCTGCCCGGCAAAAGCTCAACAATGAAAATAGCCTGATGACTGAATCCCCCTGCCAGTACTACTCCGCTGGCGTTACGTAAACCGTTATAGTCAACCTCTACTGTACCACCTGTTGTGCCGGCATAAAAATTACCAAAACTTAATCCCTGAATATTATATACCCTGATCTCTCGTGGTGGAGGGAATGGTGTTGTTTGAGCTGTAAGGTCTTCGAAAATGAAAAGCAGAGCGAACAGCATTATTCCTCTTAAACAGAGTTTTGCTATTTTGTGAACGGGTTGCCTGTTCAGGTTTTGTATTACTTTTTCTGATATCACAATTAACTATTTTAACAAAAATTCTGTTTCAGCAAAAAGCACAGGCTTTGCTTCACTTGTGCCTGAATAGCGTACAGTGAGCTTGCCTTTTGAGAGGTCAACATCTTCGGGAGGCCTGAGCTGGAACGAGAACTTCCTCGTTTCATTAGGTGTGTAAACAGCAATGCCTCTTACAACTCCAACCTCTGTTTTTGAACCGTCCGGGGCAGTATGCTCTACTGTAAGATCTCCATAAACGGAAATATTACCCTTGCGACTGAAGGTTAATGAAAGCCATTTTGTGTCAGGTTCCCTCTCTTCAACTTTGACGTCCGACAGAGAAACATTTAAAACAGGTTCTCCAACTCTGATTATCACAGGGATTGTGATTCCGAAAATGGGTGTAAGCCTGATTCCAATAGCTGTTGAATCCTCAAGCTTATCCTCCTCTCCAAGAGGTTTCTCCTCCGGTACTGCCCTGAAGTACATATGTGAACGGTATTCGCCGGTCTGCATTCCTGAACTTCTGCGTAACTGCATCCTGACAACCTGCGACTCATTTGGGGCAAGTGTGACAGAGCGTGGGAAATACCGCAGAAACTCATCGGCAAAATGCTGCCCCGGATCAGGCTCGGTGATCTGTTCAAATGAACCCTCTTCTGTCATGCGGTATTGAACAAAGGAAATCGTGTAACGGGCAGTATCACTGCCGGTATTTGCCAGAGTGATCTCCTGCCTGTCTCTGTTCCCTTCAAATACTATCCTGCGCGGTGTAACAAGCAAGTCACCTTGTGAATGAACAATCTTTACCGGAATCAGCATCAGGGCTGCTGCAAAAAATGCAATAGTTAGCCGGATGCTTGCTGTTAAGTGTTGAATTCTCTTCATGAGGCTTAAGGATTTTGGATTATCAGATTGTATTACAATCCAAAAATATGAACTTTTTGTCAGAATAGTTGCAGGATTGGTAATTTATTTGAAAAGAGAATGTTGAAAAGGCACCTCGGGTTGTCTTTGTCATGAGAGGGCAGGCTCATTTCAACAGTATCGCTGCTAAAAACAGAAACAGTTTTTCAGTTGTATGCAAAAGTGAGCTGGAATGTTCCGGTATATATCCCTACCGGATTGTCCTGGAGGTTACCCACATTAAGCGTTGCCCCTATGCTTACCTGCTGTGATCCGTCGGGTTGAGTGCTTGCTTCGGATGAAGAGGGCGGATTAGATGTCCAGTTGTCAACAGTCATGGTTTTGTTTGTTGCCTGATGAACCAGTTCTGCCGGACCGTTTGGAAGCTGTATGACGAAGTTCGCCAAGGGAGCTCCTGTAACAATAAACCTTCCCGGATTGTAAGTTCCTGATGCCAGAACTACTGTGCCCTGTGCAGTCCGAACACCATCAGCGGTGAGAACTATCTGTCCTCCGCCGGTCTCAGGAGAAAAACGACCAAAGTTCAACTGCTCCGTCTCCTGGGCTGCCAATGCTTCTACCACCTCGGCAAATGCCTCTGACGATACTGTTGCCTGCGACAAAACCCGGCCTGTAACAATTAACTGAAGAAATATTATGATATAGATAATATTACGAAACATGCTCCCTGGTTTATTGGTTTATGAATTACCTTCTTTTGAATTATTGTTTTTGCTGAGAACCGTGTCGCGATCCACTACAAAAAGGGCAACTGATCTGATCATTTGCCCTCTTTGTTGGTGGTATTGTTTTTACTGATAATCAACGGTTACAGTATAAGTGCCTGTGTAATTTCCTGCAGCTTGCCCAGCATTAATTGTGATTTGTGCACCTACTTTGAAAACTTGCTCTCCATTATTATCTAGAGTTGGCGTGGTGGTGAGATTATGGGTGAAATTGTCAACGGACATATTATTATTAGAGCCATCTTCAATGGTTATTGGATTAGTTGGTAAGCTGATAGTATATGTAGCATTTGCCTCACCAGTTACTTTAAATTCACCTGCTTTAGGTAAACTGGAAAATTGATTAGTAAGATTATTAGAATTTGTTGATGTTCTAGCACCGGATGAAGCATCAATCGTTACAGTTTCTTGATTCGCCATAGAAATAATGGTTCCAAAATCTAATTCTGTTTCCTGATTAATTGCTATACCTTTAATTATCCTGGCAGAAGCATCTCCAGTTCCTGTTGCTTGATGCTGTGCATTCAAATTCTGTACTGTAAAAGTTACTAAGAAAAGACCTGTTAAAAGAACAACTAATTTTTTCATTGTGTGTTTGTTTTTGTTTGTTATTAATTTTGTTGTTTGTGTTTGCAATTTTTTTGCGTTGCCTTTAAGGAAGCAACTAGTGTGCCAAAGTGCATAAGCAAAAGAAAATCAGCATGATACAAAACGTCTTTTTTTGGAGCACATCCTATATTCTTCGTTTTTGAAGAGGGGAAAGAGTTGGTAAGTTTGTAATCTGCCGTGGCGGAGAAGTTAAAGAGATGTTCCCCGAATACCCGAATACCCGAATACCCGAATACCCGAATACCCGAATACCCGAATACCCGATTTTACCAGAAGAGCTTGTTTGTTAATGTTCCTTCGATGCCGGTAAGCCTAACGATGTATATTCCCTGGAGGTTGTGAAGGTTAAATGTATTCATGTTGCCGCCGGCCACTGTTTGTGTAAAGATCATTTGCCCCGCGAGGTTATAGACCCTGAGTTTATACTGCTTGTTCTGGTCGAGCAGTCGGAGGTCGGCGTATAGAATACTGTTGTTGGTGAACAGATTAGCCGGCAGGGTGTGATGGGGGTTTGCGAAATTTCCTTCGTGGAACCTTACTGCAAATCTTTCCGGGGGATCGGCAGTGGAAGCCATGAAGGTGAATCCTGGGTTTGCAAGAAGGTTGTGGGATAGCCCGGTAAAAAGGTCATCGATAATAAGGGTGTTGAAGTAGTGTTTGTCGAATTCTGCTGAGAAGGTGAAGAATCCGGTTACACCGGCTTTAAAGCAGAGGGGAATATAAGGGTGTTTTTCTGTTGAAGAGAGCATTCTGATGGCGGCGGGAGCTTTATTGCTCATGGCGAGGTAGAGTGCAGGTGCTGTATTGATGAAGCTGAACTTTTTGGGTGCACCTCCTTCTGATGCATGGTGTCCGAATGCCACTAATGTCTGGTCGGCTCCTGAGCCATTTTGTGCGGCAACGGAGAGAACCAGCTGTTCAGTGCCTCCTTTTGAGCCTCTGAGCCAGTTGCCGGAACCATTGTGTGAGCGGACATCATTGTTCATTGTTATTGAACCGTTCTGAGATGCTTTCACAAAGAAGCCCTGTGTGGGAGCAATATATCTGCCGGTACCAAGTGAGCCCTCATCAGAAGCAAGAGATGAATTGTAAACCCCGTAATTCATTGCAGTATCATTCCATATGTATATGTTGTATCCGCCGGACTCCTGTTCGAGACTGTTTCTGTTCCAGCCTGATGGAGCTTTCCAGTCAATAGATGAAGGATAGGGATTTCCGGCAAGGATATAACCAAACTCATCGGATGTGTTGTTGGATTTGGTGAGAGGTAGTGTTACAGTTCCGTTATTCAGAGTACCTGTAAACACTTTTACGGGATTGGTATCCAGATAGGCAACCAGGTAACCGGCACCTGGTATGAAACTCAAGGAGCCGTGTGTTGCCGCCCAGAGCTCAGGCATGTTGTAGTAAATCCAGCTTGTGTCAGGTTCGTGCCAATGGTACAGGTCGTAGCAGGTCGAATCACCATAGCAGTCTTCAGGATGTATCGGTGTGAATTCAGGAGAAAATGGCTGATTAGTCATAGGAGAAGAGAGCAGGTGCCAGGCTTCCGGTAATCCGGTGATGTAACGCTGGAATGATGCCTCTACATTGTTAGTGATATGGATAAGCGACCCTGTGCCTGAAGAATTGGAAGCGATAACCAGCCCATCTGTGCCGGCACTGTTTGAAAGAGTTTCAGTTACAGTGAGACTGCCATTATGAGCAATTACAAGTTTCCCGGCAGGTTTAATTGAAAGGTTCTTAACTGTTGCTGATGAACCGAGAACTGCAATGTTATTTGCATCATTTGGGATTATGACATTGTCGCTGAAGTCCGGAATCCTGTTCTGTGTCCAGTTTCCTGATTTTTCCCACTCAGTGTCAATATTACCTGTCCAGATCAGTTGAAAACTCCCGGTTAGTGCTGTCAGGTAGGGATAACCGTTGTTGATTGTATATGTAGGATCAATACTCCAGATGGAGGCAAAATCCCAGTTTTGATAGGTTGACTCTGATTTCAAAGCATTGGTGTCGGTAATTAATGTCCCTTTTGCACTGAAAGGCTGCCCAGATAAATGATCGTTCCAGTAGGAACCGGTGACTGTAGATTGCGGATGCGCAAAACCGATCAGCCCGCCTGTCTGACCTGCTCCACCGGATACGTAACCTATGGAGTAACTGTACCTTATTGTAGCATTGGAGGATGCTTCTCCAACTAATCCTCCTGCTTTGTTATTACCTGTGACGCTTCCTCTTGAATAACAGTTCTCAACAGTTCCGGATGAGAGATTTCCTATCAACCCGCCAAATTGATTCTGATTACCTGATGAGCCGGCAGGTGAAACATCTGATGTTGAAAAACAGATGCTGATCTTTACATTGCTGGCGGCATTCCCAACCAATCCGCCAACATTTGTGCCCCCCTTGACCGTTCCTGAAGTATAGGACAACCCGATAGTTCCTCCTTGCGAATATCCAATCAGACCTCCTACATTCTGATTACCTACCACCTCTGCATTTACACTGCATCCTGTGATTTCTGAATTGACATAGCCATTATGACCAATGAGGCCTCCAATCTGGTCTGAGCCCGCAATGCTGCCTGAGAAGCTGCAGCCTTGAATCGTGCCATTATTGTTCCATCCTGCAACGCCACCAACACTGCTCCCCGATGCGACTATGTCTGCTGAAACTGTAACATTGGAGATAATTCCTTCGTTTCTGCCTGCACCGCCTGAAGCATAACTGTTGCCATTAACCAGACCAATAAAGGTCGCATCTGAAAGAGAGTTTTGATTATATCCGATTATCCCGCCAACATTATCATTTGTTCCTGTTACATTGCCCGTAAAAGTTACATTTGTTATGGATGCCGAAGAATATCCCTGACCAACAAGCCCTCCAACATTACCCAGGCCTGATACTGTTCCTGTTGCGACAATATTCTCAATTGTACCTCCTGATGCTCCTGCTACCAATGCAGTATTATTACCGCCGGTAATATTTGCATTAATAAAATTCAGATCCTTTATGATAGCATTGTTGCCGATAGAAGAAAACAAGGCAGTTTGACCACCGCCTGGCCGGTTGATAAAAAAACCGGTGATTGAAAAACCATCACCATCAAAGTTGCCTCCAAACCAGGGCAAAGGGACAAAACCCGATCCGGCATTCCATGTTGCTGTAATTGTTGCATCTATATCGTTGATAAGCTTATAATGTGCTGAGTTAGAAGAAAATCTCATATTTTGCAAATGAGTTATATTGGCAATTAAATATGGATTTGCTGCGGAACCTGTACCTCCTGCAAACTGCTGTGCGGTTACATTGGAGGGTATACTTCCAAAAACAAAAATTACAATTCCGATAAGCAGATGAAATGCTTTAAGTCTGTATTTAAAAGTTAAACTATCAATGGCTATCATGTTTTATGCGCAGATTTTCTTTGTAAAAAAGATGAATACAAAAATAACTAAAATACTCAAATGGTCAATTGTTGTGCCAACAAGTCGCAAGTCTCATTAAAACAGCAATATAGCACGAATTATTTTCAACCGTTCAACGAGTTGCTCTTCGATTTCGAATAGAGATTCCAGATTTGAGATTCATGGACAAACCTGCATATTGTGTAATGCTGTTCATATTTTTTCTGGCAATGAAATAAAGAATGTGCTACCCTTATTTGGTTCGGATTCCAGCCAGATATTTCCATTCAAAAGCTCAATAAGACCTTTGCAAATTGCCAATCCCAGGCCTACGCCGTCATTATTAGCATATGGTTCGCTTTTTACCTGGAAGAACCGATTGAAGATTTGATCTTTCATGTCATCAGGGATTCCTATTCCTTCATCTTTAATGTAAATAACCAGGTTTTTATCATTAAGTGATATGCCACATTCGATGGTTCCTTTTGTGGAGAATTTGATTGCATTATTTGCCAGATTAAGGAGTATCTGATGTAATTTATAGGGATCGGTTCTGATAGTATGATCTGCAAGGTTTTCCGGGATCACTGTGACAATCCGGATGTTTTTTTCATTTGCCATTTTTTGAAGCTGCTGTGCAACCTCGTGCAAAACACTGGCTGGCTGAACCTTGCTTATTTTTACTTTCTCAACACCTGCTTCAATTTTGGATATATCTATCAGATCATTAATAAGGTTAAGAAGTTGCATTCCCGATTGTTTGATAATTGAGCCGTACTCCCTGGTTGCTTGAGTGTCGTGAGGTTCTTCGATTATGATGTTTGCAAATCCTAAAATTCCATTGAGAGGTGTGCGGATTTCATGCGACATATTCATAAGAAAGGAAGTTTTCAGCTTGTCATTCTCCACAGCTTTCTCTTTTGCTGCAACCAACTCTGACACCATACTCCTTTTCTCAGTGATATCCTCCTTGACGGAAACGAAATTTGTAATACTGTTATCATTGTTGAATATCGGGGCTATAAAGACATTTTCCCAGAAGAGAGTATTGTCTTTTTTTCTGTTTTGCATTTCACCTTGCCAACTATTGCCTGAGTTGATTGTATTCCATAACTCTTTATAGAATGCAGTGTCATATTTTCCGGACCTGAAAATTCCTGCTTTGTTACCTATCACCTCATCGGCCAGGTAACCTGTTACTTCAGAAAACTTTGGATTGACAAACTCAATGTACCCTTTGGCATCAGTAATAACAACAGATACAGGCAGATGTTCTATTGCTTTGCTTAAGAGGGTAATGTATTTGTGTGCCTCAGCTTTATCTGTTATGTCATGTATTATTGAATGTAACAAAGTTCTTCCTGCAACATCTATTTTGCTACTGAAAACTTCTACATTCTTCAGCGTACCATCTTTGCATCTGTGAACAAACTCAAAATTGACTTTTGAATTTTCCAACACTTTATCAATCTCAGTCTTTAGCTTATCAATTGGCAGAGTGTTGATATCTGATATGTTCATTGTTTGGAGTTCTTCTCTGGTATATCCGTAGAAATCGGTAGCTGCTGAGTTCCCATCAATGATATTGGCAGTTTCCGGATCAATGATGAGTTTTACGGCAGAATGGTCTTCAAATAGGTTTCTGAACTTTTTTTCACTCTCTACCAGTTTGATGGCGGCCAATCTGTTAAGATAGTTCTTTCTTTGATGTAGCAGTAACAATCCAAGCAACATTGTTGCAGGAGTATAAATTGTCAAAAGTGGTATTGCAATGATTTTTATTGTTGGAATTGTTGTGCCTGATGGAAGAAAGCTTGTGCAAGCCAGCATTACCAAATGAACAATAAAACCTAGTACAAACAGCTCAAGATATGGATTTTTTTGTTGCCATGAGGAGCGAAATTTTTGCCAGAGAATCCCAATTGTGCCGGAAGAGAAAATAACAGCAATTCCCATCCACATACCATCTCCTCCTGAGAAAGCTCTCATTACTGCTGCTATTACCATCGCAACTGTTGTGGGTACCGTACCGAAAAAAAGGCCTGAAATTGATAGTAATACAGATCTTGTGTCGAAGACTATGCCTTCCGTCCATGTCCAGGGAGTGAACATTAATACTACAGCGATACCACCTATAACAATTCCAGCCAGTATCTTGAATTGAACTTTTTCCTGCAGCTCTCTTTTAAGCCAGATACTCTCATAAAGAAGAGACAAACATAATAGTAAAGCTGTGTTCTGCAGCAGACCAACTGCCAAAGAATCAATTATCAGAAGATTGGAATATTGTTGTGTAAATGTTAACATTTCATCGAAATGTATTTTTGCTGTGCAAATCTAATCAAAAAAGAGATTAGTGCCGACTATTCCGTATTATTTTAATTTACTTTAGAGTCTAATTTCGAAGCATGAACATAATTGCGAATATTTTCGGTAAAGTTATTTTTGGCATCCGAAAAGTAAATGCCTATTATTGTTTCATGATATGAATTGTGATGATGTGTTGACAAAAAATTTTTCTGTTATGGAGAGTTTCAAAAAGAACCGTCCGGATTTCAGAAACACAGAAGTGGCATTTTATGGTATGAGCGGGTTTGCTCTCAGGCGAGCTTTGTTTTTATTCAGGTTGATGAATTATGGCAGACTTGTAAAGTGGCTTTCCTGTTTGCTGAACCTGGCAGTGAGGGCTCGATTGCCGGTTGGGTTTTTGGTTAAACCTATAATTTTTCGTCATTTCTGTGGTGGCCAAACGTTGGAGGAGTGCAGGCTTTCGATAGATCTGCTCTTCAGCAGAGGGGTGAGTTCAATACCAGACTATTCGGCAGAAGGCAGCCTGGATGAGGCATCATACAGTCAGGTTAGAGATGAGGTGATAAAAACAATCAAGATGACAAAGGAGCAGATGGGGATTATGTGTGCAGTATTTAAGCCAACGGGTCTGGCTCCTATAGATATCTGGGAGAAGCTGAGCAACGGTGTTGAATTGAGGCAGGTTGACAAGATGCTTGCTAAACGATTGGAAAAGATGCTGGATGAGATTTTTGAGACTGCATCGGTTCATGATGTGCCTGTTATGGTTGATGCAGAGGAAACGTGGATCCAGCCGGCTATAGATAGGTATATAAGGGAATACTCATCTCTTCATAACCGTGGCAAGGTATTGATCTACAATACTGTTCAGATGTACCGCCATGACAGGCTGGAGTTCATAGCACGGGAGGCAGAGTTGGCAAAAGAGGGAGGTTATCGTCTGGGCTACAAGATTGTGCGAGGTGCATATCATGAGAAGGAGATTGATAGGGCTAAGGCGATGCAGTATCCTTCACCGGTATTCAGCCGCAAGGAGGAGACGGATGAGGCTTATAATGGTGCAATCAGGTACTGTTTTGAAAACCGTTCAGTGATAAGTTTCTGCGCCGCCACCCATAATGAGGAGAGCACACAATATCTGGCTGAGCTACTTGACAAAGCCGGTGAGAGGTTTAACAAGGAGATTACTTTTGCTCAACTTTACGGCATGAGCGATCACCTGACATTTAATCTTGCAAATGCGGGTTATTTTGCTGCAAAGTACCTGCCTTATGGTCCTGTGAAGAAGGTTATACCATATCTCATCCGAAGGGCTGAGGAGAACAGAGCTGTCTCAGGTCAGGCGGGCAGGGAGCTTTTTTATCTGCGAAAGGAGTTATCAAGGCGCAGGTCAGAAGTATAGTTCATTATTTTGTTGCAATAAAGAGAATAAATGTTACATTTGACCGCTGATACAATGAATAAGATGAACAGATTTACATTGGTGTATTGTTTTTTAATGTTATTGGTATTTGTCAACTACTCATGTCGTACTTATCCTGTTTATCTTGCTGAAGAGGCAGAGATAGTTGAGGAGGTTTCAGAGGATGCAGATGATGCCGACAGAGATATTCTCACAGGTGCAGCTGCATTACCTCCGTTGTTGATCTACAAGACCAGAGGAGATTATCGTAACCAGGTTCCGGTAACACTGAATGAGGAGAAGACGGAGATCATAAACTTTCCGGCTCCACAGGATCTCTTTTACGGCGGAGAGCTTGCCATTCCGGTTAGCCTTGAACAGGGCTGGCTTCTTGACATACGCGGCATTGGGGTGGGAGTGGCTTTTCTGAGTATGACTTACGAGGAGTATGTTTCTCTGGACACAATACCAACCGCAAAGCAGCTTTTTGAAATGATACTTGACAATGATCCTGTAAATGCAATGTTTGTTTGTGGTAACAGGTTCGGCAATGAAGAGGATGTCATAAGGGCTGAAAGGATAATCAGGACAGACGATTTTTCTGATTGCATAAGATTGAAATAGCTATATTTGTAGATAATTTAACTTTTACAGTCAATGAAAGGTATCAGAATTTTCTTATTTGCATTTATTTTTTTGGTTTTCACCTTCAACGTAGACGGAAGGATTGTGCCTGTAGAGGAAGCCAGTAGGATGGCACGCAATCTCTATTTTGAGCGTGTGCAGTCTTTCAGGGCAGTTACACCGGACCAGGTGAAAATTACGCAAGAGTTCACTGTCAGCATGGCCGGTGATCCGGTCTATTATGTTTTCAACATTGGCATAGAGGAGGGTTTTGTGATTATTGCCGCAGATGACCGGGTATTTCCGGTATTGGCATATTCATTCAGTGGAAGATACAGTGCTGATGACCATAATCCTGCCTTTCAGTCATGGATGCAGCTCTATGAGGAGCAGATTCTTGATTGCCGGGGGAAGGAGCTTTTCCGATATGCTGAGATTGACGAAGTGTGGGAGAAGTACAGCAGAGATGATTTTTCACCTGCCAAGAACATTCAGACGGTAGGGCCTATCTGCAAAACCAAATGGAATCAGGGTAAATTTTACAATGACAGTTGCCCTTCGAACTCTCTTACCGGGTGCGTTGCTACTGCAATGGCACAGGTGATGAAGGCATTCAACTGGCCCCCGAAAGGGAAAGGTAGTTATTCTTATTCACATACCTACTATGGACTGCAGTCGGCGAATTTTGGCAATACCACCTATAAATGGAACGAAATGCCAAATGCAGTAACATCACCAAACCCTGCTGTTGCACAGTTGATGTACCATTGCGGTGTGTCGGTGGATATGAGTTACAGCCCGGGTGGGTCGGGTGCATCGATGCACAGGGCCAGAGATGCATTTATCTTCTATTTCCGGTATTCACCATTCATACGGCTGGAGCAAAAGAATTCTTTCACCGATATTTACTGGAAGATTCTTATCCGGGCTCAGCACATGAACGATCGACCTGTAATGTATTCCGGTCCGGGCCACGCATTCATCTGCGACGGGTTTCAGTATCCCGATCACTTTCATTTCAACTGGGGTTGGGGTGGATCATACGACGGTTATTACTATATGACATCCTTACGTCCAGGTAATCATAACTATACCAATGGCCAGGATGCAATCGTGGAATGTTATCCTGACAGCACCAAAACAATTGAATCTGCCGGTGAAGGTGCTAGAAAGATTTCAGATGATGCGGAAATTCAGATCATGCCAAATCCGGTAACTGATGGCAATCTGACCCTGGCGATGATAAATGATTATACGGGAGAAATAGTTGTAACAATAACGAATGTGGCCGGACAGGTCTTTGACCGCTACATCATAAACAAAGATGCTGAATGGACTAAAACACAAATTGCTATCAGCCATCTGAATACAGGTTTCTATATCATGCACCTGGAAACCGGTCATGAAACATACAGAAAGAAGTTCCTGGTAAGTCGTTGATAAAAAAACATATATAAGATGAACAGATCAGCAATCATAATACTTTTGTTAATATCAGTTGCATTTTATGCAGGATGCAAGAAGAACAAGCTGCCGACCACAGCCGATCTGAGTGTAACCTGTGTGGCACTTGAAGGGCATACTGTTGACCTGAGTGACCTCAGAGCAGAGTTGCATACCACTGCCACATATGAAAGCCTGAAATATCATTTTCAGATAAAAGGCACAGCTGTTACATCAACGGGTCAGCTTAAAGATATTGAGCCCGGAAGATACTTTCTTGTTGTATGGAAAGACAATGACAGCAATCAGAAATTCAGCAAGGGAGACTTTTTTGGTTTTTATCCGCATGCACTTAACCTGAAAGCAGGTGACAACACTTCACTGACCGTTGAGATGTATATCATTGAATAGGAGTTTGTGGAGCAGTATTGCTCTGCTGGGTCTGTTGATCTTAACCTGCGGCTGCAGGAAGGAGGATGATTCGGAAATTCGCAGGCAGGCACTAAAGGATTACCAGGAAAATTATATTGGTTCTCATATATCTGATCCCGGTTGGACTGGCCATGTCAGCAACTGCAGTCATGGTACAATAACTGAATTTTCCAGGGCGAAAGTAATACAGCGACTGAACTATTTCAGGCGAATGGTTGGATTGTCGGATGACCTCATAGAGAATCTGAGTCAGCATGAAGCATGTCAGCAGGCATCCCTGATGTTTAAGGCACAGGATGACCTGAGCCATCATCCTACACCCGACTGGGCATGTTACACTCCAGAGGGGGCGGCAGCAGCAGCCACTTCGAATATTGCCTGGGGCACGCATATGACGGGTGAATGGAGTGTGCATACCACTTACGGCATAACAGGATTTATTGAGGAACCCGGCGATAACAATACTCAGGTTGGTCACAGAGCGTGGTTCTTCTACCCCGGGTTGCACAGTGTGGGCATTGGATCCACCAACACAACCAGCTGCATTCAATGGAAAGATAATTTCACCAGTGGGGCATCTGCACCGGAATTCATCGCTTATCCTCCGGATGGCTACATCCCTAATGCCCTTGTCTTTCCAAGGTGGTCGTTCTGCCTGCCGGATAATATGGCAGACTATCAGAATGTCTCAGTGACAATGAGAGATGAGAAGGGGGATCAGATTATGTTGGCTATTGAAAACAGGCCAAAAGCCACCCCGGGACGCATACCTTTCCCGCACCTCGTCTGGAATCCTGAACTTGACCTTTCAAAAATAAAAAGAGACAGAAAGTTAAATGTAACTATCAGCAATATCACCGGTGTGCCTGTCACTGAATACAGCTATACTGTGATCGTTTTTCCTGTAATAACTCTTGGGAAACGAATGACACCTGACTATACCGATGACAGGTTGGTTATGATGTCATGGTGGAGGCCTGCTAACCAATAGCACGGATTTTAACATTTCAAAAAATTGCCGGTTTCATCGTTTTTCATAATTTTGCAGCCTCAGTTTTGTGGTGTGAAAATGCAGAGCTGTTGAACAAAGCGACATTCATTAATAATAGCAATAAATAATTGATAACTAACAAATTTGGAAGATGAAAAAGGGGATTCTTTTTATCGGGCTTACGGCAATAATCGCTACTGCCCTACTGATTATGGCATGCGGTAAGGATGATGACAACGACAATGACAAGCCTAAGGAGTTAACACCCAGGGAGAAGGCAATTAAAGATTACGAGGACAACTACATTGGAAGTTACGTTTCTGATCCTGCCTGGACAGGAAACACAAATGGTTGCAGTGCTGGCACGATTTCGCAGGAGTCGCGGGACAAGACTTTGCAGAGGCTTAACTATTTCCGGAGGTTGGTAGGTTTGAGCGACAATGTTGTTGAGAATCCTGCCCAGCATCAGGGATGCCAGGAGGCATCACTGATTTTCAAGGCACAGAACAATCTCAGTCACTTTCCACCACAATCATGGAAGTGCTGGACTCAGGCAGGCTATGATGCTGCTGCAACAGCCAATATCGGATGGGGAACGGCCACCAGCGGTCAGCGTGCAGCTCATACAGCCAACGCTGTATCTGCCTTCATTGAAGATGCAGGAGAGCACAACAAGGCTGTAGGTCATCGTGCCTGGTTCTTCATGCCGGGGCTACATAAGCTTGGTATAGGTTCTACCAATTCTACAAACTGTATGCAGTGGAAAGACAACTACAATACCTCCGGCTCATCTCCTGAATTCATAGCTTATCCGCCGGCAGGTTTTATGCCAAATAAGATTGTTTACCCACGCTGGTCGTTTGCCTTGCCTGGTGGAGCAAATTTCACCAATGCTACTGTAACCATGAAAGATGCAAACGGAGCCAATGTGCAGCTCAACATCGTAAATTCACCGGCGCATCAACCGGGGTCCTATCCTTTGAGGCACCTGGTCTGGGAACCAAACGTTGATGTCGAATTCCTGATGGATGACACAAAATACACAGTTACCATTGACAACATTGCACAAGCACCCAAAACAAGTTATACCTATGAGGTAACCATCATCTCTGTTCCCGGTATTTCGGGAAGGGTAGCACCGGGTATGCCGCTTGATGAGATGATTGTAATGTCGGTTTTCAAATAGATATTATATAGCGACGTTAGTAGCTGAATTTCTTCAAATTAAAATGCTGCCAGTAAAAGGTTGATATCCTGTCCGGGGATGTTGAACCTTTTGCTGGCGGTTTGATTTGTAAGGATACCATGATACAGATAAATGGCTTCCAGAAGTCCGGGTTCATTGAGGATAAACTGGTTCAGATTGGAAAAATCTCCCAGTTTTTGAAGCAGTGGAGTGAAATAGTTACTCAATGCATACGATGATGTTCTGGCATATTTGGATGCAATATTCGGTACGCAATAATGGATAACTCCATGTTTGACGAAGACAGGCTGTTTATGTGATGTTTGATGGGAGGTTTCGAAGGCACCGCCCTGGTCGATGCTGACATCAACAATCACAGCACCTGGTTTCATCTCTTTTATCATCTCTTCCGGTACAACATATTTCATCTGCCCTTCGTTGGCCACTATTGCACCGATCACGACGTCAGCAGTTTTCAGGGCTTTTTGCAGAACTTTTGGCTGGATGATGGAGGTGAATACAGGTATGCCTAGCTCGGCGGTCAATGACCGAAGCTTATAGATGTTGTTGTCGAAGATCTTCACTACTGCCCCCATCCTGCAAGCTGTATGTGCAGCTGAAGTGGCAACTGTGCCTGCACCTATGATAACTACTTCCGAGGGTGTGATCCCAGGGAATCCTCCCAGCATGATACCTTTGCCGTAGTCAGTGTCGGCAAGCAGGGAAGCAGCAATGAGTATACTTCCGTTTCCGGCTATCTCACTTATCGACCTCATAATCGGAGACCGTCCTGACCTGTCTCGTATGGTTTCGTAACCAATGGCTGTTGTCTTCTTCTTTATCAGCTGATGAAAATACTCCTTGTCTCTGCCACAAAAGTTTAATGCTGAGATGAGCAGCTTCCGCTGTTCCATCATCTCTATCTCTTCGGGTGTTGGTGGGGTAACTTTCAGAACAACGTCACTCCTGAAGATCTCTTCAGGCTGTTCGCATATTACAGCACCCGCATCAGCATACTCAAGGTCAGAAAAACCAGCGCCAATGCCGGCATCTTTGCCAACTATCAAAGTATGGCCCTGTTGTACAAGAAGACCGGCAGATTCAGGTGCCAGTGGAACCCTTTGCTCGTCGTAGTTCAGCTCTTTTGGGACACCGATCTTCAGAATGTTCCTCTTCATGTCATGTTCTGCCATCTTCTCCTGTGTCATGTATTGCTCAACAGGATTCATCTTAACAAAGGGTTTTACATCGTTTGCCATAGTCTTTGTGTGTTGGTTTCAGTGAACAATTTCAACATTCCTGAAAGTAATAGTGCGTGTTTTGGTATATGGATCCACTTCAAGTTTTAAAGATACAAAATTTTCAGGCAACCATGATTCAATTTTTTCAGGCCATTCAATAAAAAACCACCCCTCATTCCGAAAAAGCTCGTCCAGTCCAAGTTGCAGTGCATCCGACTCCTTTTCAAGCCGGTACATGTCAAGATGATATACCGGTAATCCGGAATCAGAATAATACTCATTTATGATGGTGAAAGTGGGGGAGCTTACCGTTTCATCCACTCCCAGATTCCGGCATAACAACTGTATAAGTGTTGTTTTTCCTGCTCCCAGATCCCCCTGGAGGGCTATGACTCTGTTGACGGCTGCAAATCGGATAATTTCTGCAGCAGCTTTGAATAGCCCGTCAAAATCATTATGCTCAACAAGAAGGGTTTTCATACAATCGCTATTTTGCAACCATTTCTATTGCAGGCACAAGGATCTCTTCCATGGAGATGCCGCCATGCTGGAACGTGTTTCTGTAAAGGTTTGCAAAATGGTTATAGTTGTTTGGATACACAAAGTAATCGCTCTCGCAGCAGAAGACATAGGAGGTGCTGACATTGATGCGTGGCAGGAAAATATCTTCAGGGTGCTTGATTTCGAAAACTTCATCCGACTCAAAATTGAGGTTTTTCCCGAATTTGTATCTGAGGTTCGTATTTGTGTTTCTGTCGCCAAGGATCTTTACAGGATTCTGGCACCTGACAGAGCCATGATCTGTCGTCAGCAGTATCCTGCCACCCTTGTCAGCAATAAACCTTATAATTTCATGTAGAGGGGAATGGTCGAACCATGATTTTGTTATTGAACGGTATGCAGCTTCATCATCTGCCAGCTCTTTGATAACCTCCATATCGGTTCTGGCGTGTGAAAGCATATCAACAAAATTATAGACTATCACATTCAGCAGGTTATCGGTAAGGTTGTTCATGTTTTCAGCAAGCTTTTTTCCTGTCTGAAGATTCAGCACCTTGTGGTAGCTGTATTTTATATTCAGCCCATGCCGTCTGAGGTATTCACCCAGAAGTTCTGACTCGTACTGGTTTTTCGTTCCCTCTTCATGTTCGTGGATCCAGTACCTGGGGTATTTTTTCTCGATCTGTGTAGGTAGAAGTCCTGAGAAGAGTGCATTCCTGGCATACTGTGTGGCAGTGGGCAGGATGCTGTAGTACATGTCGTCGCGTTCGATGCGGAAGTATTGGGCAAAGAGTGGTTGCAGTGATTTCCACTGATCGTATCTCAGGTTGTCAACCACAATGAGATAGAGGGGTGTCTGTTTGTTGAGTTTTGGGAATAGCCTTTCGCGCAACATGATGTGTGAGAATTCCGGGGTTGTATCACCCTGCCCCTGCAACCAGTTGCGGTAATTCCTGATCACATAACGTGAAAAAACGGAGTTTGCTTCTGCCTTCTGCATCTGCAGTATCTCCTGGATTCCGGAGTCATCGTTGTTCTCAAGTTCAATCTCGTAATAGACAAGTTTACGGTATATGTCAATCCACTCTTCAGGGTCAAGGTTTATACTGATCTGCATGCCGATGTTCCTGAACTCCTGCTGATACGACTGTGTGCTCTTCTCACTTATCAGCTTCCTGTCTTCCAGATTCTTTTTCAGACATAAAAGTATCTGATTAGGATTTACCGGTTTGATAAGGTAATCGGAGATCTTTGACCCTATTGCCTCCTCCATGATCGTCTCCTCCTCACTCTTGGTTATCATCACTACAGGAAGGTGTGGCTGCAGGCTCTTTATGGCACTAAGTGTTTCAAGGCCTGACATGCCGGGCATGTTCTCATCAAGAAACACAATATCATAATTGTTTTCACCGATCATTTCAACAGCATCATTCCCGTTATTGCTTGTTTCAACAATATAGCCTTTGGTTTCAAGGAACATTATATGTGATTTCAGCATGTCTATTTCGTCATCTGCCCAAAGTATTTTGATTTTTTCCATCACTTTTTGATATAATTTAGCGTAATTTGTTTCAGAATACAAAGTTACGAAAAGTGCCGACAAAGAAGCATAAAATCATCAACGATCCTGTTCATGGGTTCATCAAGATCAGAGGGGAGCTGATGTTTGAGATCATCGACTCATTGTGGTTCCAGCGGTTGCGTAGGATTAAACAGCTTGGGATGACACATCTTGTTTACCCCGGGGCAGTGCATACGCGTTTCCATCATTCTCTTGGGGCTTTTCACCTGATGCAGCAGGCAATAGAATCGTTGAGATGGAAGGGGCATTATGTTACAGATGATGAAGAGGAGGGTGCCTTGCTGGCGATTCTCCTGCATGATATAGGTCATGGGCCCTTCTCTCATGCATTGGAATATTCCATTGTGAAAGGAGTGAGCCATGAGGAGATATCTCTGATGCTGATGAAGCTTCTGAATGAAAAGCATGGCGGTGCTCTTGATCTGGCACTTGAGATCTTTCAGGGTACCTACAAGAAAGAGTATCTGCATCAGCTTGTATCAGGTCAGCTCGATACTGACAGGCTTGATTATCTGAAGCGCGACAGCTTTTTCACCGGTGTGTCGGAAGGCATAATAGGCACAGAAAGGATAATAAAGATGCTTAATGTGGTTGATGACCAACTGGTGATAGAGCAAAAGGGTGTTTATTCTGTCGAGAAGTTTCTTCTGGCCCGCCGGCTTATGTACTGGCAGGTATATCTGCATAAAACCGTTCTGGCTGCAGAAAGTATGCTGATCAGGGTTCTTGAAAGGGCACTCTTTATTGCACGTAATGGTACAGAGCTTTTCGCTACACCTGCACTTGCCGGCTTTTTGAAGAGAGACCATGAAACAATAGATACCCCGGCAGAAAATCTGTTGCATCAGTTCGCTTCCCTTGATGATTCTGACATAGTAACATCCATCAAGGTGTGGGCAGGTCACTCTGACCCTGTTCTTGGAAGGCTTTGCAGGATGCTGACAACCAGAAACATCTTCAGGTGTATCCTGCAACGGGAAGCTTTAACCCCGGAAATGTTCATGGACAAGAGAAGGAGTATAATGAGGCAGTTCAAGTGCAATGAGGAGGAGGCATCATGTTTCATATTTTCCGATATTACCACCAACAGTGCCTATACTCCGGATTTCGGACCTATCCGGATTCTTATGAAGGATGGTGGCGTGAAGAATCTTTCGGAGGTTTCCGACCAACTTGACATCTCGTACCATTCACACATGGTGTCAAAACATTTTCTATGTTATCCGAAAGAGACAGATTGACAGGTGTTTGTATGGTCAAATATTGTTTCTGAACGCATTTTCGTGAAATATTGCTAAATTGCACCCCACAAACCAACATGGCATATATGAAGTATAATGCTCAACAGATTGCTGAACTGTTATCAGGGCATATTGAGGGAGACCCGAAGGCAGAAGTTGTAACGATTGCCAGGATTGAGGAGGCAGGGCCCGAAGCACTGGCGTTCCTGGCTAACCCTAAATACACAAGTTATCTTTATACAACGAAGGCTTCTGTCGTTCTTGTGAGCAAGGACTTTGTCCCGGAGAAGCCTGTAGAAGCAACAATGATTAGGGTTGCCGATCCCTATAGTGCCTTTGCCACACTTCTTGAGGTAGTTCAGGAGCAAAGGAACAGGAAGACCGGTGTTGCCAGAAACGCAAGTATTCATCCGACTGCAAGGATCGGTGAAGATGTTTATATCGGCGATTTCTCTTACGTTGGAGAGGACACTAAAATTGGCAATGGCGTTAAGATATATCCTCAGGTTTATCTGGGTGATTCGGTAAAGATCGGTGATAGCACAACGATATATGCCGGTGTGAAGATCTATCACGATACGGTTATAGGGTCGGGTTGTATTATCCATTCGGGTGTGGTAATAGGAGCAGACGGTTTTGGATTTGCGGTTCAGGATGACAATCAGTACAAGAAGGTGATACAGACAGGCAATGTCATACTTGAGGATAATGTTGAGGTAGGTGCCAACACCACCATTGACCGTGCTACCCTGGGTTCCACTGTTATCAGGAAAGGTGTGAAGCTGGACAACCTGATCCAGATAGCACATAATGTAGAAATAGGTGGCGACAGTGTAATTGCTGCGCAGACGGGCATTTCAGGTTCCACGAAGCTTGGCAGCAGGTGTATGGTTGCAGGGCAGGTAGGTTTTGTCGGCCATGTCGAAATTGCAGATGACGTGAAGGTGGGTGCACAGTCGGGAATATCCGGCAATGTGAATGAAAAGGGAGCTGTTATTCTGGGCTCACCAGCAATCGATGCCGGTATTTACAGACGGCTGCTGGTGTGGTTCAGAAGGTTGCCGGAATTGGCTTCCCGTATACAGAACCTGGAGGAGTCTGAGAAAAATAAAATCAAGTAGTGAGAATATCAGCAATATAAATCGATAAACAACAGAACAGGCTATGTCAGTCAAACAAAATACAGTTCAGAAACCGGTGACCCTTGAAGGGTACGGATTACACACAGGGCAAAAGGTGTCCATGAAATTTCTTCCGGCACCGGAAAATCATGGCGTCATCTTTAAGCGGACAGATTTGGAAGGAGAGCCGGAGATAGCCGCCCATGTGTCAAATGTGACAGAGACCACTCGCGGTACTACAATCGAAAGAGATGGGGTGAAGGTAATGACCATAGAGCATATCATGGCAGCGCTTGCCGGTCTGGGGATAGACAATGTGCTGATCGGGATTGACAGTGCTGAGCCACCTATTCTTGACGGGAGCGCAATGCCATATCTCAATGCCCTGGAACAGGCAGGCATTGCCAGGCAGGAGGCTGAAAGGAAGTATATTGAGCTGCGGGAAGTGATTACTTATAATTCTGAAGATCACAAGACTGAATATATTGCTGTCCCCTCAGACCACTTTCATATCTCGGTGATGATAGATTATGAAACTGAGGTGCTGGGTACACAATACGCAGAACTTTACAATATCCACAAGTTCAGGGATGAGATTGCTCCAAGCCGCACCTTTGTGTTCCTTCATGAGCTGGAGCATCTCGTTGACAATGATCTTATCAAAGGTGGTGATTTGAGTAACGCCATCGTTTTTGTTGATAAGATCATCTCAGAAGAAAAGCTGGAGGAGCTGGCGAAGATTTTCAACAAGCCGGAGGTTAAAGTTCTTGAGCAAGGTATACTGAATAATGTGGAGTTGCAATACAGCAATGAGCCTGCCCGTCATAAGTTGCTGGATGTGATTGGAGATCTGGCGCTGCTGGGTGCTCACCTTAAAGCCCATGTGATTGCAAAACGTCCGGGCCATGCAGCCAATACGCAGTTTGCGTCTGTCATTCATAAGCATCATCAGGAGCGTATTGCTAACATAGGACCACCGGTTGTGGATGTCAATGCCGAACCTTTGTACAATATTGAAGATATAAAAAGGCTTTTACCACACCGTCCGCCATTTTTGCTTGTTGACAAGATCCTTGAGATGTCGGATACACATGTTGTAGGTTTGAAGAATGTGACAATGAATGAGCCCTTTTTCGTAGGTCATTTCCCGAAGGAGGCAGTGATGCCCGGGGTGTTGCAGATTGAAGCCCTGGCTCAGGCAGGTGGTATACTGGTATTGTCAAGCGTTGATAATCCTGAAGATTACATAACTTATTTTCTGAAGATTGATAATGTGAAATTCCGACAAAAGGTTGTTCCTGGTGATACACTTGTGTTCAGAAATATACTTCTGGAGCCGATTCGCAGGGGGTTATGTCTGATGCGCGGAGAGGCGTATGTGGGAAATAAGCTGGTGATGGAAGCAACAATGATGGCGCAAATCGTTAAGAAGTCCTGATCATGAATCAACCACTGGCATACGTACACCCGCAGGCAAATATTGCCGATAACACAGTCGTAGATCCGTTTTCTGTCATTGACAAGAACGTGGAGATTGGCGAAGGCACCTGGATAGGCTCCAACGTAACAATACTCTCTGGTGCCCGTATCGGGAAGAACTGCAGGATTTTTCCGGGAGCAGTGATAAGTGCCATACCGCAGGACCTGAAGTTTGCAGGTGAGGATTCAGTGGTAAAAATTGGTGATAACAACACTATCCGCGAGTTTGTGACCATAAACCGCGGTACCAGAGCAAGCTTTGAAACCGTGATAGGCGACAATAATCTAATCATGGCCTATGCACATATAGCTCACGACTGCATTATCAGGGACAATTGCATCCTTGCCAACTCAGTTACACTGGCTGGCCACATCGAGATCGATGACTATGCTATTGTTGGCGGCTTGTCGGCGGTACATCAGTTTGTGAAGATTGGCAAGCACACAATGATCAGTGGCGGTGCTCTTGTCCGTAAAGATGTGCCACCATATGTAAAGGCGGCAAGAGAGCCGCTGGCCTACGCAGGAGTAAACTCAATAGGCCTCAGGCGAAGAGGGTTTTCCACAGCAAAGATCAATGAGATACAGGAGATCTATCGTTATCTCTTCCTCCGCAACAATAATGTAAGCCAGGCCCTTCATATCATTGAAAAAGAACTTGATGCCACTGATGAGAGAGATGAGATCATATCCTTCATCACTAACTCTCAGAGAGGGATCATGAAAGGGTATGGCAAGTCATCCGGCAACGGTGGGTATTAGCATATTCACTTGTTGTAAAGCCTGCCCTGAAAAGTGTTCCGTTCCTCCAGCTTCTGTTCGATCATATAGAGAAGTTTCTCATTACGCAACATCCCCCATCCTGAGGTAACCTGGTATCGTGGCGGCACTTCACCGGCAAACCTCTCAACAACAACATCAGGGGTCAGCATTTCCAGGAAGTCAATAATGAAAGCGATGTAGTCATCAGTCCCCCAAAGGCTGAACTGCTCAGGATTGCTCTTGTAGATCTCTTCGAAGCGGGTGTTTTTCAGTATTTGCAATTGGTGGAACTTAACCGAGTCGAGTGGAAGTGACGATATTACAGATGCGCTGTCGAGCATCATACTGCTTGTCTCTCCGGGGAGGCCGAAGATGAAGTGCGCTCCGGTGGTTATACCCCTCAGTTTTGCAGCTTCCAGTGCCTTCTTTGCTGTGCCGAAGTCATGGCCCCGGTTGATCCTCTTTAAAGTCTCATCATAAACCGATTCAATGCCAAATTCAAGATGTACATGATGTTTTTCCGACAGCTTTTGAAGGTAATCAAGGATTTCTTCACTTACGCAATCCGGCCGGGTTCCAATAACCAGGCCTATTATTCCGGGATGTGATAAGGCTTCATTATAAAGGGTCTTTAGTTTTTCCGGCTCTGCGTAAGTGTTTGAATAGGCCTGAAAGTAGGCGATGTATTGCGTAGCTTTCCTGTAACGCCATGAGTGGAACTCAATCCCTTCTTCAATCTGCCTGGTGATGCTCTTTTCCGGGCTGCAGTACGATGGGTTGAAGCCATTGTTGTTGCAGAAATGGCAGCCTCCCGTACCAACTGTGCCATCACGGTTGGGGCATGTGAATCCTGCATCAATGGCAACTTTCTGGACTCTGCCACCATACTTCTGCCGGAAATACCCCGCATATGAGTTGAACCTCCTGCTATCGCCCCACGGATAAACCATGCAGCAAAATTAAGCAAAATGGGTCTCTGTTTCAGATATTCGAATATGTCATGAATCATATATTGCATTCGATCCATCACAATGGGCACCTTAAAAAAGAAACCGCCAAGATTTAAGCTTTAAGTTGTGTAATTCTAAAAAAAAATGTGATTTTTGCCACTTAAAGATAATCATCATTAAAAACAACAGCTATGTCAAAGGACCCAAAGGAGCAGCCGGAGAATATTGATAAAGAGAACCTTGATGAGGTTCCCGAAATTATTGCGGAGGATAGTTTGGAAGATGTTCCACCTGCCAAGGGGTTCCTGCGCTGGGTTGAAGTTGCAGGCAACAAGCTTCCGCATCCATTCTGGATGTTTGTCTGGATATGTGTGATCATTGTTGTGATCAGTGCCATAGCAGCCTATTTCAACGTGAAGGTGACCGAGCCTGCACGCAGTGATGTCATTGAAGCGAGGAATCTTATTTCGGGAGAGGGGCTGAGATGGTTTCTGCAGGAGCTGGTGACCAATTTTTCTCATTTTGCTCCCTTCGGGCTGGTTCTTGTCATGATAATGGGTGTCTCCATTGCCGAACAGACGGGATTACTCACCATGGTTCTCCGTACCGTTGCTTTTGCTACACCTCAGAAAATCATCTTCCCGGTTATCTTTATCATAGGTGCTTGTGGAAACATTGGCTCTGACGCCGGTGTTGTAGTAGTACCTCCTATTGCTGCGCTTATCTTCATGCAGCTTGGTTATCATCCCATAGCAGGGCTTGTTGCCGGTTATGCAGGCGCCACAGCCGGTTTCACTGCTAACTTTTTTATTGCAGGTACAGACGTTCTGCTGGCAGGCATCAGCACATCAATAACGGAGGGGATGCATCCGCCGATGGAGGTTAGCGCAACAGCCAACTGGTACTTTATGATTGCTTCAACACTCATGCTTGGTCTTGGGGGAGCTTTTATTGTAAAACGATATACCATCCCCCGGACAGCACATTTTGCCGGGATGAACGAGGTGGTAGCCATTTCTCAGGCGAGCAGGGAAAAGACTGCGGATGAGAGGAGAGGCTTAAAAAATGCCGGCATCTCCTTTCTGGTCTTCGTTGCCGTGGTTGCCATTCTGGTTGTGCCATCCTGGGGGCCGCTACGTGATCCTGTGCTTGGCACCGTGGTGCCGTCACCCTTTCTGAAAGGCCTTGTTCCAATACTTTTTCTGATGTTTGCCATACCGGGCTATTTCTACGGAAGGGCGGTAGGAACCATCAGAAAATGGGATGATATCCTTAAGCATATGGAACAGGGTATGCGTGGACTGGCAGGTTATATTGTGCTGATGCTTGTGGTGGCGCAGTTCATTGAGCTCTTCCGCTGGTCACGGCTCGATACAGTGCTGGCAGTCAACGGTGCGGAGTTCCTTCAGGCAACAGGACTTACAGGGATATCCCTCTTCATTATTTTTATGATAATTGTGGCAACTCTGAATATCTTCCTTGGCAGCGGATCGGCAAAATGGGCAATCTTTGCCCCGATATTCATCCCGATGCTCGCACAACTCGGTTACAGCCCGGGATTTGTGCAGCTTATGTACCGGATCGGTGATTCAATTACCAACTGCGTGTCTCCGATATACGTCTATTTCCCGCTTCTGCTCGGATGGATTCACAAATATGATAAGAGACTTGGGATCGGTACTATCATATCACTACTCATACCGTATGCGGTGATTCTATTCCTCATGTGGTGTGTGCTGCTGCTTATCTGGTTCAGCCTGAATCTGCCGATCGGGGTAGGAGAGTATATTTATTTATAAGGCTAAAAGAAAAAGGCGAAAGATCACTTTCGCCTTTTTCTTTTAGCCTTTAGCCTTTAGCCTTTTGCCTTTTGCCTTTTTACTTGTTATTGGAAGGCAACTCCAGGCCGAACCCTTGTTTTCTGTCAGCTTGCTTGAGTTTGAAAGCAAGGAAGATGGAGATCAGGCCGCAGAATACCAGTATGAATATCGGGATTCTGTAGTCATAGAATTTCAGGAGGTCAACGGCTTGCATCTGTTTGATTATTGCTCCAACCTGTCCGCTGGTGAGCATTTCGTATTTCTGCAGGTCAGCCATAGCGGTATTCAGGAACTGATCAGCTTCAGGTTCCAGATCCGGGTTGGCAGCTCTGATCTGTTCCTTGATGTCAGTGAGAACGACAGCAACCTCCTCGTAGGTGTAGTCATCGGTTACCACGAGGCTGGTGCGTACATTATCAATATCGGTTTTAGTCTCTTTGTTCACGGGGATGGCAATGAGCAGTGCGCCGATGCCCCAGAAGAAGAGGCCTAAACCCCAGTTCTGCACGGTAAACATGGAGGCGTAAGCAGTTCCGAGCCTGTTTTCGGGAACGATCTTGGCAACTGAAGGCCACATTGCTGCAGGCACCAGGGAGAAGGCAATCCCGAGAGAGAGAAGTCCCATATAAGCAAACATCGGGTGTGAGCCCAGTGAGAGGGAGAGGTGTGCGAAGATCAGAAGAAGAGCTCCAAGCATCATCAGCGATGCCGCTTTACCCCGCTTATCAACGATACTTCCGAAGATAGGAGTAAAGATGATCGTTCCTAGAGGTATCAGGGCGGCAGTCTTGGGGCCGTTCTTGAGCCATAGACCAATAAACTCCTGATTGACGTAAAGAATGATACCGAAGAGAACAAGAATGATCAGCCGTGCAATATTCTTGCTGGCAATGCTCTTCAGATTGTTCGGAATAAGAGTTATGCCGAGAGCGAAGAGGAATACCACTATATATACGAAAGCATTTCCTGCGGCTGTACTGCCAAAGATCTCTATCGAAGCACCATCAGGCAATACATATGCAAAGCCGAATTTGTTAACCAGGATATCCGGAGCATACTGAATGAATGGAAATACCGCCGAGTAGAATGCAACACACAAGAGGGTGATGTAAACAAAAGAGTTGTTCTTGACAAGCTTGATGAGGTCAGAGAATTTGAAGTCTTCAGATTCGTCTGCCTTTGCTTCGGTTGCAGTGTGAGGCTCAACGTCAGCCTTCAGAGCTGCAACTCTCTTGTCCTGTGCATCCAGCCTGTAATCCAGTATAGTGTAAATCATGAACATCAGCATAGCAATGCCGATGAGAGCTGCTGCGAAAGTCACAGCCGGGGAGACAGAACCGCCTGCGATGTCAAGAGAAATAGCTATTGCCATGGCTGAACCAAGACGTCCGAAGCCCATGTTGATACCCATTGCTAGGGCAACTTCGTATCCTTTGAACCATTTTACAATGGTACGCATTACGATCACACAGACAACCTCCAACCCGATTCCGAAGAATACACGGCCAAGAATAAGCCCTGCCAGGGTGTTGCTTTCAAAGATTATTCCTGCAGCGGTAAGCGCTGAAATGAGACCACCAAGTGCAGCAACACCACCAAAAACATAACCTGCTATCCGGATTCCCCATTTGTCAAGGATTATCCCCCCGACAATGATCATCCCGAAAATGTTAGCGATGGTTGTAAGCCCCAGTATCCTTCCGAACTGTTCACTGGAAAAGCCAAAATCGGTCTCCATCAAATCCCTTAACCCGGAATAGAAATCCTGGAAATAGTAGGTCGCAAACATTAACCCACTGATCAACAACAGCACCAGCCACCGCAATGCTGCATTGTCCCTCATTGTACTCATACTTTTTTCTGTCATTGTTTTAAGTTTTGATTTAGGTTTGTTGTCTTCCTGAAAAAATGAGAAACAAAAGTAGAATTTTTTTTTAAAAAACCAATAATCAACCGTTAAAAGAATAACAATATTGCAGACACTGTACAGCGGGTGTGCTTTACAACATGATATTCATCTGGATACTGACATCACGGCTTATTGTTTTCTGATGCATCTCTCCGGGTTTTAACATATTGGTAAACCCGGCCTTAACCCAAAACTGTAATTTATTCTTGTGTTTGTAAGTCAGCATTACGTATGACCTCATTCCGGTGCCATACTGCATTGACATGCTGTATGCCCATAATGCATCATGCTCACGGCTGTAGATCCTCAGGTCATAATGTTCAATCCTGTAGAGCGCCTGACGAAATGTTATCCTTACCGATGGCCGCCTGAATCTGTAATCGGCATCTGCAAACATCAGCCAGCCCTCACGGTTTTCGAGGTTGCTCTTAACCCTGTAATCAATTCTTGAACGGACATAAAGCGCTTCTGTCAGGAACACCCCCATTTCACCTCTTAAATTGAAGCTGTTGATAACAGGGTTTATTTCCTGTGTGAACTCATTAACAGGGAGGATGACCTTCATCTCCGAACGGGTTTCGCAGTAGGCTCTCGCCAGTATTTTGAATTTCCGGGTTGAACGTGAAGCCTCAGCCATCAGAATTCTTCCGCTACAGCCTGTTACCGGTGCCGAAGAGGTGGTCAACATACGGTAGATGTCGCTTTTTACCCGGTACAGGGTACCGTAGGAAGGAGAGTAGGCAACAACGAGGTTAACACCCGATTCTGAGGTGGGATTGCTGCCTCTGCTGATGGAGTTTGAATACGGAGAGAAATATCCGGGTGCATAATACCTTGAACTGAGCCATACCGAGGTGTTGTCGTTCGCCTTGAGCACAATAACACTATTCATTGCCGGGAGATGCCCTGTCATGGCTACCTCCCCGGAGATGCCCGCCCGGCGGCTGTTCCATGCCAGGTCAACTGATGCTCCCGTAATCTTATTCCCTCTGAACTTATAACGGTTTGCAAATGTTGGAGATGGACGTATCTCAGCATCGTAGCAGATACTTAAAAGGTTAATGCCTGCGAGAAGATGCTTGTTCTGAAACTTCAGTGATGCCCCCGCTGAATATTCACCAACAGCCCTCCTGTCTTCAATCTCCATTGCCGTGGAGTGTATCCCGGTCTTCTGTATCGAGCTTACGGCAATGACCTTTTGGTTTACACTATCGTATTCCGTGATGTTACCGTCGATCTTTTTTGCTGAAGCGAAGAGAGTAAGTCTTACAGGTTTGTAGTGCAGCCGAGCAGCAACACCCCTGAAGAAAAGATATTCATCCATGGAGGTATGGGGCCTTATTGTTCGCTGATCATGTGGCTGGTAGAGGAATGAAGCATCGCTGCCGGCGCTGAACGACTGGTTGCAGAGCAGTCCATGACCCAGGGAGACTCTGTAATCACCAAGTATCAACTGCCTGACCAGCCCGGAGGTTCTGATGCCGGCATAGGCTGAATAGAAGTCAAACCCTTCGGGGCGATAGGGCCCTCCAAAAGGTTCGCCGGCATCCTTCTCCGCCTTGACACCGGCAAACCACCCCGGATGGTCGGCTTTATATCTGAACACGACCTTATGTGGTGAACCCAATGGTGTCCTGCTACCCTTATCTTCAATGGTTGACAGTATTGCTTTCTCAGCAACCCGGAAAGAGAAAGCTTGAGAAATCCTCCTTTCCGGCACGGGTGCAAAGGTTAGCCATGGTGCAATCATCTTCAGGTACTGTTTGCCAATACCCGGTACCGATAAAAGCTCATAAACAGACAGGTACTGTCCGACAGTGTCTCTGAAAGCAACTATCGCTTCAGCAAAGGCAGTTGTCATAGCCGGAATCTCCATCAACAGAGCAATGTTTGCACTGTTGATATGTACCAGCCTGATCTCGGTGGAGAACAGCTCTTCAATTCGTTCAGCTTCTTCCTCAGTTAGCTCTTCCAGACTCTCGAAAAAGAAGAGTTCATCCTCAACCTGGCAATACAGCAGATGGCAAGACCCTATGAGGCAGCAGATGGAGATTGTCAGGATACGTATCATGGCTTTCTGCTTTTACCGCTCAGGAAGAGAGTGCTTGTTCTGCCAATAGCAGGATTGAATGAGGAGACCATACCTGGGGTCAGATTCCCGAAAGTGATAGCAGCACCTGCAGAAAGAAGCTCACGGCCGGTGCCCGCTCCAACCATTATCTTAATCCAATCGAATACTTCAACAATCAGTAATGCTGATGCCTGCGGTTTAAGTTCACTTATCATCTCTGATGAGAGAACCAGGATGGTGTTATGGCTGAACCGGTAATGAATATCGGCAATGAGGTCTATATGCGACTTGCTGTTACTGAAATCTGATTCCAGAAATCTGGTATATCCTGCAGCGAACCCACAGGTTAGTTTTTTGCCTGGTCTGGCCATGACTCCTGCAGTACAACCGACACCCATTGAACTTCCGTAATTATCAGGCAGCCTGATTCTGTTTACACGCAGTGAGATACCGGAGGAAAAGCTACCTGAATTTGCAAGGCAGAAATTGAGAGTACCTTTTGTACGGGAGTATTGATTTTCCGGGAGAGGCGAGTGTGCTATCGCCAGTGAGAACTGAGTGCTTTTGTTTGAGAGGGAGACACCTGTTGATAATGTGTTGAAGTTGCGTACACCGTAATGGTTTGTCATACCTGTGAACCAGGCAATCCGGTTTTGGGACGGAAAAATCGCCGGGTTCCCAAAGGCATTGGCAGGTCCGTATTCAGTAAGGAAATGAAAAGGGAGACCTCCTGACAGAAACACCTTGTCGGAATGGGGATGCAGCAGCAGCGGCTGAAACAGCAGAACGATAAACAGAACAGGAAGTCTCATCTCAATGCATTTTCTGGGTATATATGCATTGAGATGAGGAAAACGGAAAAAAAATTCCGGAAAAATTCAGGGGATCAGGTCAGGAGCACTCAGTCTTTGATGCAACGTACGGAATATCCATACCTTACAACCCAATTTTCACGCTCAAGTTCATTACTGTTATATCGCAATACTCTTGCCCATGCATTTGTGTAGGGAACCAGTGTAGAGGTCCACCAGTATCCCCACAGGCTGAAATGGGTGAAGTTGCCATTATACACCCTGAATCCTCCGGGCAGGCCCGTCCATCCTGTGGCGTTTGTAGCTCCGGTATTTGGTGGGTACCAGTATGTGGGGTGGATAGCTTTCAGAGGACCTCCGGCCAGGGGTTCGCCTCCAAACTGGTTTGACAGGGTTGTAAACTCCTGGTGTGATGGAACATGCCATCCGACAGGGCAAAGGTTGTTGGAGTCAACAGCATACCAGTTATACAGGGCACCTGTCAGAAGTGCATACTTAGCAGAATCATGTTCATACCAGCAGTAGGCAGGACTCTGGGTGTTGCTCCAGACGCTATTGTCCGTGATATGGTACAGAGGTGTTCCGTCCTGGTATTTTGTAGTCCGCAGGTTCTCTGCCATCCAGGTCTGGGTTCCGATAGTTACGACCGGATAGTGGTTGCCGTCGCCATCCGTACATTCGATGAATTCAAAGAGTATCGTCTGACTGTAGGATACATATAGTGTCCTTACCCTACCGTAATTGCCTGACCAGGCCTTGAAGAGCATCCTGTGCATGTTGTCGTATAACATCTGTACACTGTTTTTTGCCCCACCAATCCTGGCGTGTATAAGGTTTTCCGGAGTGCCGGAATAGCGGCTTACAAACGGGACGTTGCCGGTGCTGCTGCTGAAAACCACTTTGCCGGAAAATTTGCTGCCGGGGGTTGCCACAGCGACCATGTAAACACCGGACATAATACCCCCAATGCAGTACGTATGCTCCCCGGGCCGGATCTTGTCATGAAATAGCGTCACAAGCTTGCCCGAAATATCGAACAGGCTGATCTGAAGGTCACCACCGACTCCGCAGTTGAAGCTTATATTACACTCTCCCGGTGCCGGGTTTGGTGATACAGCAAGGCCGTCCTTTTCATAGAGGGTTTGGTTGATACTGCTGGGATTGATAAGATGCAGAGTGTCGGTCCCGTATATCGTCACAGAGTCACCGGTAGAGAGATTTACTGCAAGAACGCTGTCAACGGTCTGGCTTAAGCCGGAACCGGCGAAGCGAACAAGGTAGTTTTGAGAAGACAATGATTGTGAAAACAAAAACAATGAAAAGAAAAGAACTAAAATCCTCATGATAATGAAATCTTATTGAAAATGATTAATTGGCAAATCAGACTTTAAATCTGAACTTCACCTCAGCCAGGTCTTTGTTGGCTTCAACGATCTTCTTTTTAAGGCCTTCTTTGTAGGCAACGAACTTCTGATAGAGCGCTTCATCACCTGTTGCGATCATCTGCACTGCGAGCAGCCCTGCATTCTGGGCGCCGTTGATGGCTACTGTTGCGACGGGAATTCCCGGAGGCATCTGTACGATGGCGAGCAGGGCATCCATGCCTTCGAGGGAAGCCTTGATGGGAACACCGATAACAGGCAGCGGCGTGAGAGATGCAACAACACCCGGCAGGTGCGCTGCCATGCCGGCTCCTGCAATAATAACCTTGATTCCACGCTCCTTCGCTGTTCTGGCAAACTCCTCCACCTTCTCCGGCGTACGGTGCGCCGAAAGGGCATTGATCTCAAACGGAATCTCAAACTCATCCATGATGAGTGCTGCTTTTGACATCACCTCCAAATCAGAGGTGCTGCCCATAATAATGCTTACTAATGGCTTCATTTCTCTTTTTTTTTATTTTGAAGCAAAAATAGAAAAAATGGGGAATTGTGGAGGTGTGGTGAACTACACACTAATCCTTGCTAACTAAAAACTAACCCCTGAATTTTTCTTTAACCACTAAGGCCACGAAGGTTCACTAAGTACCACAAAGGAATTTTACCATGTGCTTTCTGCA
>OBJA01000071.1_pt1 | contig 101364 bp, 78 predicted proteins | sample 1519751 | NCBI WGS metagenome assembly OBJA01 (sample SAMEA3881238, study PRJEB22517) | soil metagenome | biome: lake sediment; feature: soda lake sediment; material: sediment, water from around vicinity | place: India | collected 2013-12-23 | depth 3 m | reverse complement strand
GCTTTTTTTCATATGAAGAAAAAAGTTGCACAGAGGCATATCGGTTTGGGTTTAATGGAATGGAATCTGAAGATGATTTATATGGCGAGAAAAATGCGTATGACTTTGGTGCAAGGATATATGATGCACGGTTGGGAAGATGGTTGAGTATTGACCCATTATTAAAAAAATATCCTTACCATAGTCCATATATAGGTAATGACAATAATCCTATCTTACTAATAGATATAGATGGTAAAGATGCAATTATAAGTATATCAGATAATACTATTACTTTTACTTCTGTTATTTATATTACAGGTTATAAAGCAAATGCAACAAAAGCTCAAGAAATTCAGAGTTCTATTATGGATACTTGGGGTGGTACTTTTAAATATACTCATTCAGATGGAAAAGAATATGATGTAAAGTTTGATGTTCAAGTTAAAGTAGCACCTACAGATAAATTACATGCATCAAGGTTAAGTGCAGGCGAGAATCTTATAACAATATTAAATCTTCCTGAAAATTCAGCATCTTCTGTTGATAATACTCCAGGAAATCCGGATGCACGAAGAACAGGTACTTGGGCATATAATCCAAGAAGTGAAAAAACTTATGCACATGAATATTCGCATTTGCTTGGGATTGTTGATTTATACTATAGAGAAAATGGAGTTTATTACTCGTACACAGGTGTTGAGGAATTTGATTTGCAAGGCGTAAATATGCATAATGAAAATTCTTTTGTTACTCAAAGGACGATAGATGTTTTGGCTGAATATGCTCTTAATAATGTAAATCCTGAATTAACAATAGAAACACCTCAATGGACACTAGATAGACCTAGACCTATTGAAATGCAGCCTATGCTGAAAGAAACAGGAAATACACTTCCTACTGAGTTTAAAGCTAAAAATGTTAATCTAAGACAAGAAGATCAAATTAAATAACATTATTATGTTCAAATTAATTTATATTATCATAATTTTATTAAGTTTTAGTATGGGGAGTTGTGCTGAAAAAAAATGTGCAAATGATAAGTTTAGAAACATTAATATAACACTAAGTTCCATGCTTAATTCAGATATAAATTTCACTTATACATATGATGATGAATTACTATCTGTTAAAATTATTGATGTGTTTGGGGAACTTGATGAAGAAAAAACTATAATTATAAAAAAAAAACATTATATTACTAATGCACTTTGTTTTTTAAAACACTCAACAAAAAAAGTTTATGAATTCGACTATGTTGATGATGGGTTATTCTTATTTATTTCTTTTGAAGAAGCTCAAGGTATTAAATATAATTTCAGCTTTCATCGATTTCCACCAAATGACAATTTTGAATCAATAAAAAAAATAGATAAAAGTCTTTATGTTCTTATTACGAAGTTATTAAATCTGATAAATGAATAATAGTATTTATCGTTGTTAGCCTTTTCTTTTCCCTCCCATAATTTTTACGAATGTATATAATGCTTAATTGTAAAAGTCTTGAACAGGATTTTAAGGATTACAGGAATAAGGATTAAGAAAGGTAAAAGCCCGGAAATGCGGGCTTTTTTGTGTGTGTAGTTGTTACAATACGAATATTCGTATAGAGGTTTTTATAAAGCACGTTAGTTTAAAACGTTGCTTTACCGTCTAATAAATCTTTCATGCGTTTTTTAGTAAGCATAGAATTAATGATTTTAAAGAGGGCGTTTTTTTCGTCTTCGTCGAGTTGGTTAATAAGCATTATTTGTTCGTTGAGCTCGTGATTTTGGAGTTCCTATCCGAGTTCTACCGAAAAATATAAACAAACAAGCGTAGAAGCCTTGCAAAGTGCACTTAAAGTATATCACCCGATACAATAAAATTGTAGATTTGTAAAAAAAACACGTATGACTGAGAAAATACAATTGCCTGAAGAAATTATCACAAGTAAAATCTATGAGATTAGAAATCTAAAAGTAATGATTGATAGGGATTTAGCGGAACTTTACGGAGTAAATACAAAAGCATTAAAACAAACCGTAAGAAGAAATTTACAAAGGTTCCCTGAAGATTTTATGTTTGAAATGAATGATGACGAATTTATTATTTGGAGGTCACAATTTGTGACCTCCAAATCAGATAAACAAGGTTTGCGATATAAACCATTTTGCTTTACAGAGCAAGGTGTAACAATGCTTTCATGTATTTTAAACAGCCAAAGAGCAATTGAAGTAAACATTAGAATTGTCCGGATTTTTACAAAAATGCGTGAAATGCTTATAACCCATAAAGATATATTAATCAAATTAGATGAAATAGAAAGAAAAGACATAGAACAAGACGAAAAAATTATGTTGATTTTTGAATACATCAAACAATTTGAAGCCATAAAACAACAAGAATTAGAACAACAAAACCGTCCACGAATAGGCTATAAATTACCGGAAAAAGATAAATAAAACCAAACACATCACCTCCCCACGCTTGCTCCCGAACGATTAGCGACAGCGCTACCGTGCGAACCTTTAGCTCAACGAAGTTAATCTTTCGCGTGGTTTCAAAGAAAATTTCATGCAGACACTCTCCACCCTTCGATGAACTCAGGGACCTCGGCTCTCTTTATAGAGAAAAAGGTCTCGATAAACTCGACCGGTAATGAATAGAGTTCCTTCTCGTCGTCAGCCGAGGGATTGAGATGATTTATACTGCTTTTTTTACCACAGAGAACACAGAGTTTTACAAAGTATTTCTCAGAGTACTCTGTTCTTCGCTGTCATTGCGAGCGGAACGCAGTGGAGCGTGGCAATCTCGTGCAAACTGTACAGTACAATTTTGCATGAGATTCCTCCGTACCATCCCAATGACAGATTTGTTTAAATCGCACATTTTGAGACAAATAAAAAAACCTCATCTATTACTCTGAATATTACAATAACAGAGCGTAGAAGAAAGAGATTAACTTCGTTGAGCTCCACTACGTTTCGGTTGCCACGCTCCGCTCGCAATGACAGCAATATGAGTTCATTCAGTTTTTCAATACTCACTGTCATCTACACATTTTGCACTATTAAAAAAGTGTGAACTCTCCGTCAGAGGTCTGACGTGGTCGGAATGACAGGAAAGGGATTCCTGCCTCCAGCCCGGAACGGGCGACATAATTATAGAAATGTTCATTACCGCACCAAACCTAAGCCCCGAAGGCAGCGACATGATTATAGAATCGCGGCAGCCAAAAAACAGTGTAAGAATCATCAAGTTTTCGAAAGTTTTTAACTTTTCTTGTATACAAGATAAAACACTGTATTTTTGCACTAAAATAAATATGGAAATACAGGATAACCTTACGCTAATACTTCCGTTACCAACAGGTGCCGGTAAAATTAGAAAAGTACTCTCCACAATTTCCCTCCTCTACTACCTGAGGACTTTACTGTGAAAATTAATAATAATTACCTTTTAAAATAAACTATTTATGCTAACAGTTAACACCTATTTTGAAGGCAATGTAACTTCAATAAGTCTTAAAAATGCTGACGGAAAAGCAACTGTAGGAGTTATGGCTCCCGGTGAGTACGAATTTGGAACAAATTCAAAAGAATACATGCATATTGTATCAGGAATTCTTGAAGTAAAATTACCTGATGATCAAGAATGGAAACGATTCTCAAAAGGGACAATGTTTGAAGTACCTTGTTGCAGTAAATTCAATGTACGATGCACTCAAGATGTTGCGTATCTGTGTATATATGAATAGTCATTACAACACTATGTTTTGTTTCTTCTCCTTCATGCATTACGTTGAGTTCGCAAGCTCGGTTAGCGACAGCGTATCATGAGTTTTAATGTCTTACATGATTTTGTTCACCACAGAGCACTCAGAGTTACACAAAGTATTTCTCTGTGAGTCTCTGTGTGCTCTGTGGTAACACAATTCTTGTCATCTACACATTTTGCACTATAAAAAAAGTGTGAAATCTCCGTCAGAGGTCGGACGTGGTACCAATGACAGATTTGTTTAAATCGCACATTTTGAGACGAATAAAAAATCCTCATCTATTACTCTGAATATTACAATAACAGAGCGTAGAAGAAAGAGATTGCCGCATTCCACTTCGTTCCATTCGCAATGACAGCAATATGAGTTCATTCAGTTTTTAAATACTCACTGTCATCTACACATTTTGCACTATTAATCCGTCAGAGGTCGGACTCTCCGTCAGAGTTCGGACGTGGTCGGAATGATAGGAATGGAATTCCTGCCCTAGCCCGGAACGGGCGACATAATTATAGAAACGCACATCCCCCACGCAATCTATGCCCCGAAGGCGGCGACATGATTATAACATGAAGTGTTGTATATTACTTGTTGGTTGGTGCCACGCCAAAGGATTACTATCGTTGAGCTAAAGGTTCGCACAAGAGCGTTGTAAAGGATTTTGGTTGTAGCAGTGTAGTTGACTGAACCTTATTCAAAAACCTAAAAGCCAATAGAAACTATAGGTTCTATTGCAATAGTTTGGGAATAATGATTCATGGCAACACGGGCACCTAATGAAAATTCAGGTACGGTTCGCACCAAATGCATGTCTCCTATCAACTCAAAACCATAGGTAATAATATCTGTATGAAAATCTGAGAATTTCTGATCAGTAAACAACATAAAATCAGAATTTTGCAGAAAAGCTGTTACGTCAGCAAATACGCCCATTCGTATTCGTTTAAGATACACAAATGCTCCCATACTATAATCCGGATATGCTACAGGAAACAGATAACTTGACTGTAAAGAGTAAGAATGCTGTCTATCCGGAATTATCTCAAAATTACCACGAGGCATACGAATTTGATTATTGAAATGACTTGCAGATGTATTGAAATTTCTTTCATATCCTCCATACATCTGAAAACTATGATGTGGTAATAAACCGGGGAAGAATAAAGATGTTTGCACAAAAACTTGGTCAGAATACTGAATATCACTCCCGAATGCTTTATGAACATAGCCACCTGATACTCGTTGAGCCCATCGTGGGGCTACATCACGAGCAACTCTTTGACGCTGATTTACAAACTGAAATTGATATAATAATGCTCCTATTTGAAATTTTTCTATAAAAGAAACATCATGTATGAAAATTGGAAGAATTGGCGACTCATCAATTAGTTGATAGTATGAATATTTTGTTGTGGCATGTATTGAAAAATGCCGAGAATACGCTCGTGCAGAAAAATTAAATGGGATATCAATACCAGCATCAACATCATGCACTGTATATAAAGCGTGAATGTATTGCTTTGGGTCTACACCTTGTTGTCTACTAAACATCTGTGTTCCTTTAGCAAATTCTGCAGTTATAATAGGATAAAATCCGGTATATTTTAAATTAGCAAACCCATATGATTTTTCATAATCGCGCATATACTTATACCCAAATGTGGCAAACATAGTTCCTAAAATATTCTGAGACATAGTTTGAAATCCAAATCCATTATCCGAAAAAACAGAATCTACATTTGCTTCCATATAAAAAGGAAACCAACTGTGAATATTAACCAAATGACGTAGTTTATTATAGGGTTTTGATTCATATTCCTGCATTGACATGTTCGTAAAATCAATTGGACCATGTTCCTGAATTGAAATACTTTGAGCAAGAGGATATTGTTCTTGCTTAATCACAGAAATATCATACCAAGACGGAATAAACAAATTTGTTTGTCCAATTATAAAGCCCTGCAAGCTATAATCAGCAAAGAGTAAAGAATTATTATACACCGAAGCTTGCACACTTCCAAATGCAGAAGAAGTAATACGTTTTACTTCTTTGGTTTGCGTATGTATTGCATAAATATTCTCCACTCCGGAGTATGAGGAGGTAAAAAGCACATACTCATCCCAATACAAAGGATCAGCAATATCCACAAAGGTATATGGATGAATTTCGGTAAAGCTTTGATTTTCTATAGAGTACTCAACTATTCTTTTTCCTTTAGATGAAGCCGTTACAAACACAATTTTTGCATTATCTGTACTCCATCGAGGTGTTTGAGGAAGTTCGTTAGAAGGAACAGGAACTGAAAATAATTCTTCATGAGATTGGGCGTCATAACACAGGAGAGAATATCTGTTATGTTGATCTGCCTCAACAGCAATAATCATTGCCCCATTAGGAGAAATTGCCGGAGCGTATACCCGTTTTCCGGTTTTTATTTTGGTGATTTTCCCGGTTTCAATTGAATACATGAGAATAGTACTTGTGTTTGTTAACTCCCATCTAATATGCGGTTGCTCTTCTGCCCACACAATAGAATTGTGATTAACAGAAAAAGGTTCTCGAGAAGGTTGCCGTCCCACACGAGTAAGTTTTGTTTCATTACCTTGATTGTCAAGTAACACAAAATACGGTATATCCTGAAATCCTGATTTCTTAGCCACAACATGACTGTTTGAAATTCTTTGAGGATACGAATAGTTTGTATACACCTGAGCAGGCTTTACAAGTGTATCAAAAGGTCTATGCCCTTCTCTACTGTGAGCAAGTTTCCATAAATTTTGTTGTTGTTCAAACACACGTTCATACAACTGAATTTTTGAAAGACCCGTTTCACGTTTTATAGCCCTGTTAAAAGGTGTAATTGAATAGGGCTTTTCGGCAATATGCTGCATCGTATGTTTCCAAATATCGGGAGAGTATAAAGATCGAGTCCCGGCAACCATATAGTAGCCCATTTCATAATGATTTGGCACATAATCTTTATATGAACCAAAGCTTGCTTTATCATACGAATACAGAATATCATGAGTTAGTTGCGTACGTAATCCGCGAGAAAAACTTGCTTGCCTACCTCTCCCACCATTGGTAAATGCAGTTTCTACAAGAACGGCATCACCCTCAAGAAACCAAAGAGGCACATATATACCCAACACCGCACCAAGAGCTTGTTCACCTAAGATAAGATATAGAATATTAGTAAAACCTCTACGGAGCATATCAACCTGCACAACATGTCTAAATTCATGAATAGCAAGAGATTCCAACCAATCTTCGGGACCGTTATTTTGTGGACCGACATCAAAAATCTCCATTCTACGAGGAGCCCATGCTACCATACCATTAGATATAGTTGATTGATTATGAATAAGCACACTTATTTTTCGCGGTTGATGGTCGAGACTCTTAGAAACCTGCTCATATATATACATAAGTTGATTTGCAAAAAGATGTGCAACACTATCAAAACCTTCGGCATAAATAACTTGAAAATGTTCAGTATTAATTTGACGCCACGTAGTACTCCCCTTGTCGTTTCCCCACGAAAAATATTGAGGAAACACAGAGCTCGAAATAGCGAAAAAAACGAAAAAAACGAAAATCTTTCTCACAATATCAAAAGGTATTTGGTGCTATTTTTTATAATACAAAGAAATAAAAACATTATCCGAAGAGCGAATCAACAAATTCTTTTTTACGAAACAATTGCAAATCTTCCATTTTTTCGCCTACGCCAATATATTTTACCGGAATTTTAAATTGATCAGAAATACCAATAACCACCCCCCCTTTTGCAGTTCCATCAAGTTTAGTAAGAGCTAATGCATTAACCTCAGTTGCTTTTGTAAACTGTTTTGCTTGTTCAAAGGCATTTTGCCCGGTAGAGCCATCAAGAACAAGAAGGATTTCATGAGGAGCATCGGGAGAAATTTTTTGCATTACCCGCTTAATTTTGGTAAGTTCATTCATTAAGTTAACCTTATTATGCAGACGTCCCGCAGTGTCAATAATAACAACATCTGCATTTTGCGACTTTGCAGAAGCAAGCGTATCATAGGCAACCGCAGCAGGATCCGAACCCATACTTTGCTTAACAATTGGAACACCCACACGTTCTGCCCATATCGTTAATTGGTCAACCGCAGCAGCTCTAAAAGTATCTGCAGCACCAAGTACTACAGATTTACCCGCTTTTTTAAAGATATATGCTAGTTTTCCTATAGTAGTAGTTTTCCCTACCCCATTAACTCCAACAACCATAATAACATAGGGTTTATCAGGAACATCACTAATAAAATCCTCCGAAACATCATTTTCGTTTTCAGCTAAAAGACTTGTGATTTCTTCACGCAAAATAGTTTGCAATTCTTCTGCATTAAGAAATTTATCGCGCTGTACACGTTTTTCTATACGTTCAATAATTCTGAGCGTAGTATCAACTCCAACATCAGACGTAATAAGAACCTCCTCTAATTCATCAAGAACCTCATCGTCTACTTTTGATTTTCCTGCAATTGTACGCGTGAGTTTTTTAAAAACAGATTCTTTTGTTTTTTCGAGACCTTTATCAAGAACTTCTTTTTTTTCTTTTGTAAAAAATCCAAATAATCCCATATATAGTAGTTTTAAAATGAGCTGGCAATATACCAAAAAAAACCCTTATCAATATTTAATTTGATAAGGGTTTTTACAATATCTTACAGCTATACTTATTTTTTCAAGAATTCTTGAACCATAGCATTAGGTACCATTTCTTCTTTAAATGTGTATGCTCCCGTTTTTTCTGAACGAACAGTTTTAATAACTTTTGTAAATTCTTTTCCTGCTCCTTTTTGGAGCGTTGCAACTACTTTCTTTGCCATAACAATACTTATTTAATTTCTCGGTGAACAGTCATTTTTCGTAAAACAGGATTATATTTTTTTAGTTCCAATCTATCCGGAACATTTTTTCTGTTTTTAGTTGTAATATATCGAGACATTCCCGGCATACCACTTTCTTTATGCTCAGTACACTCTAATATAACTTGAACTCTATTTCCTTTTTTTGCCATTGTTATGCGTATTAAAACTTAGTTAAAAACCCTTTTGCTTTAGCATCTTTTAATGCTATTAATAATCCTTTTTTGTTAATAGTTCTAATGCCATTTGCAGAAACACGTAAGGTTATCCATCGGTCCTCTTCTGGTATATAAAACTTTTTATCAAACAAATTAGGTTCGAATGTTCTTTTTGTTTTTCTGTTAGAATGAGAAACATTGTTTCCTATCATTACTTTCTTTCCGGTAATCTGACAAACTTTTGACATCAGTATAGTATTTAAATTCTGTTAAATTTCGAGGTGCAAAATACGTGAATTTTACACAAACAAAAAAATATTTAATCTATTTTTTTTCTTGGTTTTGTAATAAAAAAGGAAAGTTATAGGTATAACCTTCCTTTTTTAGAGATTTTTCATGAAAATTCAGCAAAGGTTTTTGCTATTATTCCAATACACTCATGTAATTGCTCTTCAGTAATTACCAATGGCGGAGCAAAACGAATAATATGTTCATGTGTTGGTTTTGCTAATAATCCGTTTTCTTTTAACGCTAAGCAAAAATCCCATGCGGTTTTACCATTTACGGGTTCTATTACAACCGCATTTAATAAACCTTTTCCTCTTACTAAAGCTTTTGCCGGATGATTTATTTTTTCTAATTCTGCTCTAAAAATCTTTCCTAAACGTTCTGAATGTTCGCATAGGTTTTCTTCTTTTAATATTTCAAGAGCCGCAATAGCTACTTTGCCGGCAACCGGGTTTCCTCCATAAGTTGAACCATGTTCTCCGGGCTTAATACAGAGCATAATATCATCATCTGCTAACACACAAGAAACCGGATACACACCACCACTTAATGCTTTACCAAGGATAAGAATATCCGGACGAACACCTTCGTGATCGCATGCGAGCATTTTTCCTGTTCGAGCTAAACCGGTTTGCACCTCATCAGCTATAAACAATACATTTTTTGATTTACATAAATCGTATGCTTGTTTCAAAAATCCTGAACTTGGCACATACACTCCTGCTTCACCTTGAATCGGCTCAACTAAAAAACCCGCAACATTAGGGTCTTCAAGAGCTTTTTCTAATGCAGAAATATTATCATAAGGAATTACCTCAAAACCCGGAGTATAGGGGCCAAAGCCTCCATACGAATCAGGATCGGTTGACATTGAAATAATTGTAATGGTACGACCATGGAAATTTCCCTCACACACAATAATTTTTGCTTCACCTTCTTTAATACCTTTTTTCATATACGCCCATTTTCTGCAGAGTTTTAATGCAGTCTCATCGGCTTCGGCTCCGGTATTCATAGGGAGAACCTTGTCATATCCGAAATACTTAGTTACATATTCTTCAAATTCCCCTAATACATTATTATAAAATGCACGTGAAGTTAAATTCAGTTTTTTTGATTGCTCAACAAGAGCCGAAATAATTTTCGGGTGACAATGTCCTTGATTTACTGCTGAATATGCCGATAAAAAATCATAATATCTTTTACCTTCTACATCCCACATAAAAACACCTTCACCTTTTTCTAAAACAACCGGAAGTGGATGATAATTATGAGCTCCATACGTATCCTCTCTATCCATATACTCTTGAGGGGTCATTTTTGACATATGCTGTAATTTTTAAAAGTTAGTAAAAAAATGAAGGTCAAAAGTATATAAATCGTTTTGAGTATGCAATATATGTTGCTTTTTTTTAAATAATAATTTACTATCTCTTTACACCTTCTTTACACGCACTATTTTTTCACAATATTTTGACTGTATATATCAGAATCTCCAACGCGAACTATTACAGTATACGTACCGCTCATCAGGTGTTCTACGGGGAAAGCTTGCACATATGTGCCTGCAAAGACCTGCTGAATTTCTGACCTATAAACTTCTAAGCCAACTGCATTATACATACTAATAGATACATCTTGAATTTGCAACATTGTATATTCAACAAATAATTGCGACTCAACAACTGTTGGGAATATTTTTAACGGAACAGGAGCTTGTTCTATTTCGAGAACACTAAGGGGCGGATTATAGGTATATGGATAATAAATAGATTCAATATTATTATCAATCCATTCTACTCTTTTTAATACCCAGTCTTTGAGCATGAGCACATCTTCTTCGTACGTATAGGTAATATACTGCCCCCATGCACTTAAAATATAATTATTTTCGAGTTTCCACACATCTTTATTTCGCTCAACAGCAGGTTGTGTGAGTAACAATAAAGAATCTATTGTAGCCATTATTGAATCAGCATGTAATACGGTATTACGAAGTTCAAACCAACGATCAGAAAACGTTCTTACCATTGCAGTATCTTTAAAGATTGAAGTATGATACAAGTATCTGTTGGTTCTTTGAGCAAACTGCCAGCCATAGGGTGTTCTGGCATTTTGGAATGTACTGTTTCCAAACGCTAAATCAAAATCCCAGACCGGACCAAAATGTAATTTTGAAGAAACATCATCGGTATCTTTATACATATATGTACTATACAAATAGGCATCAGGATTTCGTGCTAATTCATTAATTATGGTAAAATCAATATACGATTCTATATCTATATACTTTTGATACCCTCTTTCCGGATTCATTATAACAGAATCATGCAATGATAATCTAAAATCTCTGTAAAACCCGGTAATATAGTCTTTCTGTTTTTGAGTAATATTATCTGCTTTGGGATAAAAAATTTGTATACTTCCGGTATTTCCTCCTTTATCTAATCTAATAATATATCCTCCGGTAACATCAGCCACATGATGCGGCTCTAATTTTCTAATATTCACGCGATTATTATCACGTTTTATTCTTTCTATAAACACGTATATTCCATAATATTCATCATTTATAAACAGTTCACAAAAGCGAGTTCGCGGAGCGTATTGTCCTAATTTTGAACTTAAATCATATGCCAATGCATTTCTTATTTGACTCCTATCTGCAAATGGGCCATGCAATACCCAATCATCTTCTTTGGGCATACCTAATACCTTTTTATTTATATCATTACCGTCTTCGTCACGTAATTCAATTGCATAATTTTTTTTTGGCCAATGTAAAGACGACTGTCCGCGAGGTTCTATTCCAATATAACCAACATAATCATTTGGCAGATCAGCATAAAAATTATATTCATTTTCTTCATAATGAGTAATTTCCATAAATGCAGAAACTTTTTTATTACAATCATACACTCCTTTTTCGTCTGTATATATTTTAACAATAGGTAATTTTGTTGAGTCAACCAATATTTGTTTTTTAGCTCTAAACTCCCATTGGTAGGGATTGTATGCTGTTGTGGAAATATCTGATAACAGGCATGAAAAACTTAGATTACTTGCATTATCGGCTGCGGTATGTACCTGAATTGCAAGTACATTTTTATCATCACGTAAAGAATTTTGCAATACTGTTGTGTCAATATAATACCCTAACAATGGATAACACTGATTACGCACGGCTTGAATTTCACGAGCACGTGTTGCATGTTCATTAAATGCTACCGGTGTATGCGGCTGTCCCATATTTACTCGCAAAACCTCTACCCCATTTATATAGGCGATATATCCATCAGAATAATCTGCCATAAGATTTAAAAGAGTAACCTGATTGGCATGTTCCAATAAAAACTCCATTCGAATATACACTGAAGTTACCGGAGAAATTACGGTGGAATCATTATGATTTCCAAAACCAATTACACTATACCCCTCGTTCCATGCAGAATCATCAAAATTAACAGAATTCCATTCTAACGGGGGTTCTGATGTGCCTAATATATAGCGATATTCAGCACTTGAAACTAATACAGTTTGAGACTGCACAGGTAAAGGTAACACACACAAAGAAACAAAGACAAACGCGATGCCTCTTTGTAAAAAGCTTAAAAATTTCATACAATAGTTTTTACTTAGATATTTATTTAGGTATTACAAAAATATAAATAATTCTGTTTAATCTGAACTTTTAGATAATAATTATTCTAAAGCACTGATGTCCGATAAAAAATATACAATGAGCTATATGCTAATAACAGCAAGATATCAGCACTACGTGCCTCTGATGAGGTTTATATTTTTATTTCACAAAGATTTCAGGACTAACGTCCCTTTTTGGAATAGCCACGTAGTGGTGGAATCTTAGTAGTCAAATTGTTATAAAAAATTGAACAAAGCCACGTAGTGGTGAAATCTTTTTAATTTTTCTTTTTCGGACAATACTGATTCTAAAGATATACATATAAGGTGTTTTGAGGTATAAGATACCATCAACATTACATTAAGACCTGCTTCCAGTTTTTTCCCTGCCACAGGTTTCCTGCACACATGTATTCTTCTAATAATTGCACAAAACGTTCATATTTTACGCCTTCCCATGCCGGGGCAACACGTACTCGCCGAGGCGTGTCTCCAGCAAAACGTTCAATCATAATATGTGGTGAAAGTCGGGTTACAAAATCTGCCACAAACGGAATGTAAGCTTGTGGTGTAAACAAAGAAAAACGCTCCGGATTTACACGAAACTCTTCGGCAAAACGAGTGTTTTTAACAATTTGTAATTGATGTAATTTTAAGGTAGTAAGAGGTAATTCCGAAATAATATCTGCTGCTTGCAGGATTTGTGTTTCGGTTTCATTGGGAAAACCAAGAATAAGATGTGCCCCAACAGGGATTCCATACGCAGCGGTTTGTTCTATAGCCCAGCGTGACGCCGCAAAATCATGTCCGCGATTAATATATTGCAAGGTATCATCATAAACCGATTCAACACCATACTCAATTAAGACATATCTCTGTTGAGATAATCGTTTAAAATACGCTAGTTTTTCATCATCAACACAATCGGGTCTGGTGCCAATAATAATTCCCACTATTTCGGGGAATTGCAACAATTGGTCAATAATTGCGGTAATACGTTCTAAAGGAGCATAGGTATTTGAATAGGCTTGTAAATATGCAAAAAACTGAGTTGCCCTGCGATACCGACGTTGTACAAATTGCTTACCCTCTTTAATTTGCTGAGAAATAGAATTTTCGGGCGTACAATACGCAGTTATAAATGCATCGTTATTACAATATGCACACCCACCTACGCCTTTTGTACCATCACGATTAGGACAAGTAAAATTCCCATGAATACTAATCTTTTGGATTCTTCCACCAAAACGCTCTTTAATATAATATGCATATGAATTAAACGGGCGGGCATGCCCCCATGGAAAAGATGTAAGATTATTCTTCGTCATCTTCGTCATAATCATCAAAATCTTCGTCAAAACTGTCAAAATCAATTTCGTTCAGAAATTTCTCGTCGTTTCTGTTTTCAATTATGGTATAAATTTCTTCTGAATCTAATTTTTTAATATTTGTAATGATAAAATCATCAGATAAAAAATCTCCGTATTGATTACATTCTTGAATTGCGTTACGAACCGTATTTTTAATTGACACGTTAAGAGGAATAAGAGAGGTGATTTTCGATAAATCTTTTTCAAATTCAACGGTTTCCATTTCGCCATCAGCATTTTGTACCGCATATTCAATTTCATTTGAAATTAATTTTTGCTGTGATTCTGAAAAAACTTGTTTTTCTTTATGTACCAAAACTATAAAAAACCGCAATTTGTATCCTTTACCTCCTAAGCCGGTTGAAATTAGTATTTGTTTTTCATCTAATAAGGAACTCTCTAAAATCATTTTGCTTTCACGATATGCCATAGAAGCCCAAGATTTCATTTCACCTTCTGCAACTTTCCAATACGACTCAATTGCACGAAAAGCTTCTACTTCTTCAAAGCTTGCCAAGAAAATTAAAATATCACGTTTTTCTTCGAATCGCACTTCAGCATCAAATAGTTGCGGAGCTTTTTTGAGAACATCTTCTAATTTTTTTTTTTGTTTTTGAAGCATTTTAGAACGCTTCAAATACGCCATCTGAATCTCAATATCTATCTCTTCCTCAATAATATTAAAGCTTTGAGGATTCTCGGCAAACATTTTTTGAATCTGTTTAAATATATCGTCTTGATTTTGCATACCGTATTTTTTAAAGTACAAATATATCCTTTTTAATTAAGAGTGTAGTATTTCGTTTTGCTTACATATTATTGTAAAAACGAATCATACACTATTTTCTGAATTGTTGGACGGACACGCAATGTACCGATTTTAGTATTTTCCGCATCCGGATGAACCCTGTTTGACAAAAAAACATACACAAGATCATGCTGAGGGTCAACCCAAAAAATAACACCGGTAAAACCGGTATGACCATAACTTAATGCAGAGGTGCATTTACAGGTTGGGTCGAGTTTTGACGGGTCAGCCCATGCTTTATCAAAGCCAATTCCTTTTCTATTATCTTGTTCACAATACACACAAGAGGTAAATAAATCAACCGTTTCTTGCGAAATGTAACGAAATCCACCATAATGCCCTCCTTGCAAGAGCATCTGACTCAATTTTGCAATATCATTTGCATTTGAAAATAATCCGGCATGTCCACCAATACCACCAAGCATTGCGACTCCGGGATCATGTACATGTCCCTGTAAGACTTGCTTTCTAAAAATTTTATCATGTTCTGTTGGTGCAATCTGATTTTTCGCAAAACGTGTTAAGGGATTAAAACAAGTAGTATATGCCCCAATTGTATTATAAAACTCTGAATACAAAAATTCATCAATTGGTTTTCCCGACAATTGTGCTATAACTTCCGGAAGCAAATAAAACCCTAAATCACTATATACTACACCACTATCTTTATTAAGCTGCGAAGCAAATATCTTTGCGAAAATTGTATCTCTATACGCTTCTGTAATATACACATTTTCTGCAACTTCAACCGAAAAAAGCTCAGAACGAGTATTCGAAATACTACTATCAATAAATCGATAATCATGTCGCAAATACAATACATTACTCACTTTGTGCGGATGCGTAGCAGAAGGTCTTCGTGCCCGTAAATCTTTCACTTGTAGATTTAAAAAATCTTTTATCATGTGCTGATAAAAAGGAATCCATGAAAACAAACGCGATTGATGCGTGAGAATATCAATCATTCTAATTGTGTCTTTTCCTGTTGTATCAATTCCTTCAAAATAAAAAAAATCCCCTATTGTAGATTGCAAATCAAACAACTCTCTATCATACAGCTTCATGAGACTGATAGTTGTCCCCAATGCTTTTGTAATTGAGGCAATATCATATAAATCATCGGGAGTAACTGCTCTTTTTTTTTCGTAGGTAAAATGCCCGTAGGATTTATGAAACACAACGTTTCCCTTACGAGCAACAAGTACCTGACAGCCCGGAAATGCCTTTTCTTGTATAGCATGAGCAACAACAGAATCAATTTTTTGTAACACGGCACCATTCATTCCGCCCTCAAATGGCACGGTGTATCGTAAGCGATATATACTTTCGTAAGAAACACCTGTTCCGGCAGAAAAACCACCGGCAGAAACCGGCAAGCTTGCGTGTGCAGGATACGCACCAAATAAAACTTGCGGGGTTTCAAACTGTACGAGCGAAGTGTAATCGTAGGCAACAACTACTGTTGGAATCTTAGAAAACGAAGCGGTAAAATATTCTAAAGCATACGGATTTGCATGAAGCACAAATATGCAATTAGAGTGATTATGAGAAATCTGTGCAACAGCAGCAACTACATCATTTCTAATTCCATACTTACGCGAAGCAAACATACTATTGCCAGCAACATTAAGAATAACATGCGTAAAATAAGAAAGCGAATCCAAAACTTCCGCAACTTTTTGTTCAGAAGGATTAGTACCCAAAGCAAATTGACTTATAGGAGCATAATTTTTAGCGGCAACAAAAAACGTATCAGCAGCTTCATGTAAAAACGAAACATATGCAATTCGTGCAGTATCTAATCGAGGGAATGGTAAATTCTGAGCATTATCTTTAACAACAGTAATTGCCGCACGAATGAGTTGTTTAGAAAGCATTTCAGCATGTGGCGTATTCAAATCAGAAATTAAATTATCTATTTCAACCGGTTGTAACGTATCAAGTCCCATCCATTTTTTTGCACGTAAAATTTTCTTACAACGCTCTTCAATAATTCGTTCATCAATACTACCATTTTGTATCGCCTCCTTAATTGCCGCAACCGCCACCGGAACATTTTCGGGAAATAACAATACATCATTTCCTGCAATAAGAGCTTTCACCTCTAGTTCACCCGGTTTAAAAAATTTAGAAACCCCTTTCATATTAAGTGCATCAGTAAAAATTAAGCCCTCAAATCCAAGCTCATCTTTTAAAATATCAGTAACAATTGCCGGAGATAAGGTTGATGCTCTATTAGGCGTTTTATCGTATGCTGGTATGTATAAATGAGCAATCATCATTCCGGTGAGCTCATTATGAATCAGGTATTTAAAAGGATATAACTCTACTGAATCCAAACGCTGTTTTGTATGATTTATAATTGGTAAGCTATAATGAGAATCACTGTCAGTATCTCCATGACCCGGAAAATGTTTTGCGGTAGTAAGAATGTTCATATCTTGCATTCCCGCCATATAATACCTGCCTTTACGAGCAACATTTTCCTTAACCTCGCCAAAAGAACGAAAGTTAATAACCGGATTTTGTATATTATTATTAACATCAACAACCGGAGCAAAATTTATCTGTAGTCCAATTCTATTGCATTGCCTACCGATTTCTTTACCCATTTCATATAACAGTCTATTATCCGAAATTGCCCCAAGCATCATCTGTTTAGGAAATGCAATGGTGCTATCTAAACGCATAGCCAGTCCCCATTCCCCATCAATTGCCATCATAAGAGGCGTTTTAGAAAGAGACTGAAAATAGTTTGTATACTGAGCTTGCCGAACAGGTGTTCCTCGCATAAAAATGAGTCCGCCAATATGGTGTTTTTGTATCAAATCAGCTATCTGTTGTCTGTTAGATTGTTGTGGCGTAGTATATACCGCAACCATAAATAACTGACCAATACGCTCATCGAGACTCAGCGAAGCATACACAGAATCAACCCATTTTGTATCTACAGTGTTAAACGGAACGGTGTTTTTTTCAAATCCAAACTCACGTTCCGGATTTAAAAAACCATACAAACATAAAAACCCAAATAGCAATACTATTTTTGAAATTACTTTTAGCATACTTATAATTCTTTCATTAATACGGTATATAATTTTACCATAGCGTGTATATCATCTTTATGAACTTTTTCTGAAGGAGAATGAGCACCTTCAATTGGAATTCCCACAAAGCACCAGTCAACCGACATGCAGCTATGTTGAAGAACAGAACCATCACTTCCACCCCCACTCTCTACTTCTATTTGAAACGGTATTTGCGAACGTTTTGCAATAGAGAGGATTTTTTGCACATATTCTCTCCGCGGAATACAAGAATCGTGAAGAGAAATAACACCGCCTTTTGCTTCTTGAATTCCCTCTGTAATCCATGTTATATCTGCAATTAAGGCCTGACGAATACGATATTTTTTATATAAATACCGATGTAAAAACTGTACGGTTCCACCACCGGTTTCCTCATAACAAGAAAATGCGATAACCCCATGCTCAAGACTTTCTGCTACTTGCAGTGCCGCCCAAACGCCTAATCTATTATCTAAATTATTAGCCGTTATATGGTAATCGGTTTCTAAAAAATGCGGTTTATACGTGAGGGTTGTTCCGCGTTCTATATCTCTGTTACAGTGGTAATGAAGCACCTGCTTTGTTTTTACTGAATCAGAGTTTTCTTGTTCGTTTTTCACAACAGAACACTCAACAGCACCCAAAGAATCTGTTCCAATCAGTTTTGTCCCCTCTGCTGCTTTTGGACTACCAATATCTATTAATTTTGTATTATAGCCCGCCATATAACCAACGGTATCCATATGAGCATAGATAACCGTTTTAGGAGCCCCAAACACTAAAATAAGCGTATCTTGAAATCCCTTTCCTGAATATATACGAGGTTTACATTTCCATGTATGAGCGTGAGTTTCTACATAGTCTATTAAAAAACGGGTAACAGCACCTTCACTACCTGAGGGAGCATGAATTTCACACAATTTTTGTAAAAGCGAATATTTACTCATAATACTGAACACTGATAGTTGAATATGATTCTGATACTGCGTAAATTTCTTTTGCGATATACTTTGGAACGGAACATCTTATTACACAATCAACATCATATGACTCTGAAACAATAGAACAATGCTCTTGAGAAATAAGCTTCATAATATACGGTAGGTTTGTATAATCGCAGGTAATAGATATTGTACAAGGAACTGGTAATTCCACAATCTTTGCAGAAAGTAATGCTTGTTTAGCAGCTTCTTTATACGCCTGAATTAAACCACCCACTCCCAGTAAGGTGCCACCAAAATATCGCACAACAACTATAAGAATTTGAGTGAGACCAAACGCTTCTATTTGTCCGAAAATCGGTTTCCCCGCAGAATTATTTGGTTCACCATCATCATTAACACGATAGTTTTCACCATAATACCCAAGTTTATATGCCCAACAATAATGACGTGCCGAAGGATGATTTTTTGTAATATCCAACAGATTATGTTCTGACTCCGATATTGAAGAAATTGGTATTGCATAAGACAGGAATTTACTTCCCCTATCTTTAAAGACCCCCTCAGAAGAACTTACAATTGTTGAATACAAGTCAGCAGACATATACCGTAATACCATTTTAGAAATATCCTCAAAGGTACAAAACAGTTTGGAGTAACTTTTTTGTAACCCAAAAGAGTTATTAACGCGTTATACACGTAAGGGAATAAAAAAACCAGTAGGTATTATCGAGAAAAAAATGACTCTGAGTCTTTACGGAACGCTCGCAATTCTGATTCCAGTAAATACATCATATGTCCCGCATCATAATAGGTAAACCAAATGTTTTTTTGCAGCTCTGCAGGTAAATTCATGTGATTAACCGCATACTCTGCCCCAAAATAACTGGTAGCCAAATCATATAATCCATTTGCTACCCAAACTTTCATATGCGGATTAACAAACATTGTTTTTCGTAACTGCGGTGTTACATTCAAATATTTACCATCACCAAATTTCCATGGTCTCACATTTCCGATTACATAAAAAGGGAGTTCATTTGCATATTGCAATCGCCCTTGTACGTATTCATTAAAACCGGTAGCAAACGCACCATGAATTTGCGTATAACTGGGGTCTTTAGATGCAAAATCTCTATTAGGTAAAGGATCAGGCATTGCAAGACGAGAGTCAAATCTACCAACAATTTTACCTTCTGATTCTAAAAGCATTTTACGAAACATCCAGCTTGGAATACGAAGATTATGAGTAAGATAAACCTCAGCAGGAATACCCGTAAAATATGATAATTTATGAGCAATATTCAATTTTTCGTCATCCTCAAGCAAGCCCCCTTTTAAAAGTGCAACTGAGTATTCCTCTAGCGCAAATGTTTCGGCTCTTTTCACTAAATCAGCATCATTATTTTTCTGTTCATCAAAAACTTTATGATACTGTGCCGTAAGAGTATACACAGGTAGATTAAAAATAAACGGAAAATCATTATCAGTAAATTCTCTAAGCGTTTGGAAGTTTAATGCTGCCGAAATAAGAGACAAACCATTAATAAACATTCCATATTCATTTGTTAATCTGTCTGCCACACCACATGCACGTGTTGTTCCATAACTTTCGCCTGCAATATACTTAGGTGAACCCCAACGCTTATTTTGCACTACCCACAATCTAATAAACTCACTCACAGACACAATATCATTTTCATAGCCATAAAATTGGTCGGCTTTTTCATCTTGAGCCGGACGGCTGAAACCGGATCCGATAGGGTCAATAAAAACCAAATCTGTTAAATCTAACCATGAATAATTATTTTGCACAAGACGAAAGGGTGCTTTTTCAGCATTACCATCAGCAGCCATTTGAATGCGATACGGACCCATTACCCCCATATGTAACCAAACAGATGAAGAGCCCGGACCTCCATTAAACACAAATGTTACCGGACGGTTTTTATAATCAGTAACATTCTGCTTAACATACGAAACATGAAACATATTTCCTATATGTTTTCCCTCATCATTTGTTACTTTTAGATATCCGGTTGTAGCCGTATACGAAATAGTTTTTCCCTGAATAGAAACTCTATTTGTTGTTACTACCTGTTCTTGCTCATCATACAGTTTTTTATCTTGGGCACTGCCTGTTACAACCAAAGACGCAAGAAATACCAAAAACACAAATCGAATCATAGTCCTACATTTTTAAAAATTTGATACAAATATAGAGAAATATAGGAGAAAAATTGTGTTGAATGTTTGAGAACAATCAGGAAAAAGGTTGAATTACATTATATATATAAATCTACCGTTTTAACCAATACCCCTTCCCCACCTCAAAATTCTGAATTGAATTTGTTGTTCCATTTGGTTGCCAAAACCCATCAAAATTTTTGATTATTTCTGCATTTGTTGCATTGAAATAATCAGATATTGGCATTGGGGCGAATGATGATTCGCCCGAACAGGGATACCCTATTAATTGCCAACCCGTACAGACGCCCAAATTGGGCGTCTGTACAGAAGGTGTTCCTGTAATTTGAATAGTACCCCCCATATTCATATACACCAAATACCCTTTACCAGGTTCTATGGTGTGTAATGAATTAAATGGTTCGGGTTGGTTTGGTTTCCAGAATCCATCGGTGTTTTTAACCATTGCAACATCTACATTTTCAAATACCGTAGAGACGTTGCATGCAACGTCTGAGCACAATACAGAAACGGAGATCAAATTCCATCCTTCTTGTAATTCTATACTTTGCGTTACTATTGCTTCTTGAATTATTACCTCAATATGTGCACGCGAACTTTCACAATTTTGTACGGTTTGTGACACATAATAATTAACTGTTCCAACTGTTGCGGTACTTGGTATTGGTGCAGTAGCAGAACCTGTTCCGGTTGTTGCATGTGTATACCATAATAGATTAGAACCGGAAGCAGTAAGTGGACTCGCTGTTTGATTTTGTTCGTATGTTATTGGTGAAATTACCGTTGGTGTTCCAGGAATAGCATGTACCGTTACGGCTACTGTTCCTGCTGCACTGTTACACCCATTAACCGTTCGTGTAACACTATAAGTTCCTGCCATTGCGGTAGTCACGTTTGTGCGTGTTGGATTTTGTGTTGTAGCGGTATATCCACCAGGACCAGTCCATGCGTATGTTGCTCCCGTTAATGCAGGTGTTGTAAGATTCAGCGTTGCTCCTGCACACAGCGGCGTATTTGCTGTTGCTGTTGGTGTAGCCGGAAGAGCATTCACCGTTACTGTAGTTGCCGTAGATGTGGTTGAAAGATTATGTGCAGTAACACGAACCGTATATGAACCAGCTTGTGTTGCTGTATAAGAAGCAGCGGTTGCTCCGGTAATATTTGTATTATTCCGTAACCACTGATAGGTATATCCTGTTCCGGTGTTGGCATTAAGAATAACGTTACCGCCGGCACAGAAGGTTGTTGGCCCTGCTGCGGTAATTGTTGCCGGAGGTGGTGGTGGCGATGGAATTTCTTTATACACCACACTATCGATAAACGCACAGGTAGCATTCGTGCCAAAATAAAACTTTAAGAGAGCTGTAGCATCAGAAACGGTGGGACTAAAAATATAGGAGAATCGTTGATTCACGGTTGTGAGATTTTGCCCCTCCTCCCAATAAGTCTCCCAAGGGTCTCCTTCCATCTGAATTGCAGTCCCAATTGTTCTAGCAGCTGATGCTTTTGCAATAAATGCAATTTCATAATGTTTTCCGGCTTGAAAAGGCGCATTGTGACGTAATTGCACATGCCAATTTGCTGTACCCGGAGTTGTAGGACAAATACGTGCTGCATTAGTGCCCGACATGTTTTGATTTGTTACAACCGTAAAAGTTCCTGCTGATGCATTGTTATATTGCATGTTCCACCCCATGGTTCCATTATTAAATTCTCCATTGGCAATAAAATTTGTCCCCGATTGCGGATTATTGTTTGAAGGTGGTGATGGTGGTAATTCATTTCCTGCAGGAGCTCGTTCTTGCCCCCTACTAAAAATCCCTAACCATAAATGACCATTTACAACTCCTACGGCACTCGAAACAAAATCACATTGGTTTTCATCAAATGTATGATTAGAAATAGTAAATGCAGAAGTTACCTCAGATAATGTATTAAAATCATAGCGAATTGAAACCGGGTCAAAACCTGAGCCGTTCCATGGTTGGTATGTAAACCAATCAACAAATTGAAATGAGGGTAAATCTGCAGGATTCCATGGACCTAACCATTCTCCCGGGTACGAAGCCCAGTGATTAAAACAGACTCTCATGGGGTCTCTAATATATTGCACGGGGTCTCTACTGTCACCATTGTTATATCGGAAGTGATTTGGCGGAACATTTTGTCCAAGTACAATTCGTCGAACCTCAACATCATTATTAAACCATGCAATATAACTCGGAGTCCATTCTAATGTAAACTTTACCCATGTATTGGCAATTGGAATATCACTATGTTCCTCTTCCCAACGTTTTACAACCTGATCGCTATTATTATATTGCCAAATAGGATTTGACTGCCATTCGTTCGGACTTTTCCCAAATGTTTCTATATCAATTTCATTCCAATACACATTTGATTCATAACCTCGATCTTTCCAAAGAAAAAATGTTGACGTTGTACCGCTTACATCACTCGAATACATCATCATTTCGTATCTCCCATAATGAAATGTATGTTGTCTTGATTGAATTTCACCTGCCGTAAAATTCTTTTGAGCAGAAATAGTTGACATTATTGTCAAAAAAAGAAACACTGTTTGTATTCGCATATTGATACACATTAATTATGAATGTATACAACATTACAACATAAAACCAATAAAAAGGTTTCAAATCATGAAATGCGACAAGAAATTTGTTTTTTATACTCTTTTGGTGTTACCGAAGTATATTTTTGAAAGTATCGATTAAAGGTTGATTTTGAGTTAAATCCGGAATCATAGGCAATACCATACATAGTAGTATTATCATAATCAGGATGAGAAAGCAATCGTTTTGCTTCATTAACTCTATATGAGTTTATAAAATCAGAAAAATTCATCTCAAATTTTAGATTTATAACCCGTGAGATTTTTTTGGTTGTCACGTTAAGTTTTAGAGCAATATCATTAAGCTTTAATTCATGTTGCAAATATATTTTTTCATGCTCCATTAAATGAATAATGTGAACAGAAAGTGTCTCAATTTCATGCTCTGAAATTTCAGATTTTATCTGTGCGTGTTGTTCTATGGGAATAAAATATATACAATGAGGGTTTTTAAGAAAATAGTATAAAAGAGCGAACGATAAAAAGAGCCATAACGGAATCGTAATACTATAAATAATGGTATTATATATTACTGTTTCAATTTGAATATAATGGGTTATTTGAATAATCTCAATAATGGTAAAAAACACAAACACATGTTTAATCCATAGAATTTTATTAACATCCTTTGTCTGTTTCTGTGCAATTACATTTTTATAGGTCACATATTTTCTCCATGCTAAAATAATATAACACAATGTAGAAATATTTTTTAAAATATGTATTGTGCTATCTATAGATGGTTGTATTACTGAACTGTTTTGCAGTGCTTCAACTTTATAATCGGTAGGCTTAAGATGAAATACAAAAAGTAAGAATACGGTATGAATAGCTGCTGGAATTATATGAATAAGTTTTTCTTTATCAATTCTAAACGTTAACTCTGTTATTGAAAGAATATAAAAATAAATAAAAGGTCCCCAGAGAAAAAATGTTATTTCTGTAGTGTAAAACACAAAGGGATAATCAATCCAATAATCAAAAAACCTATAAAATAAAGCATTGAGCAACTCAAACGCTTGAAATAAAATTGAAAAACCGAGAAGTAAACTTGAAATCCTATTTGTTTTTACGCCAAAGAATAAAAAAAATGAAAAGAATCCAAGAAAAAAGACTGATACTATATTTGCTATCGAGACAAAATTCATACGAAATATTGAGGGTTACAATCTTTCAAAAATACAAAAAAATCTTGTTTTTTATACATGAATTAAATCTACCACCTTAACTCACACGGAGCTGAAACCTTTATAAAATATCCTTTTCCCCATTCAACATTTTCTAATGAATTAAATGGAGGATCATTTGAATACAAATAAAAGCCATTCATATCCTTTACTTGCTCTACATATTCCCAGATACTTGACAGTGCCTGTTCAAGAGATACTGAACCGGTAAGTGGAGAACCTATCAAATTCCATCCTGTTTGCAATTGAATTATTTGTGTTTCCCCTTGCTCTATTTCAAATCTCATATAATTCAAATTCACATAATTCTGTGCCCCTATTGTTATACGAATAACTTGTTCGCCTGGCTCTAAAGCGATGTCTTCAATTACAACATCTTGCCACGTTTGCCATCCTCCGGTGTTCGGTATGGCGACATTACTTGCTATAGGAGAACCATTTGTTGACAAAGAAACCGTACGCCCATCTCCATTACATGCAACACGTAATGTGAGTTTATAAACTCCGGCTGTTTGTACATTAACAGTATATTCAAGCCATTCGCCAACGGTAGCATATCCAATATTATATCCACCACCGTCATCACTGCATTCTTCAATATCAACATCTTCATCTGTTCTATAGTCCGGGGGATTTTGCACACTCGTCCCGGGACTATCATCATAATACGCAACACCATTACCCCCTACATCAAAATGTTCAAACTGAATAGTTCCGGGAATTGGATGAGCCGTTCCTCCATATGGACCTTGCGGCACATGTACCCGAATTACTACGGGTGCCGATGTTGTACTATTTCCATCATTATCTGTAGCAACTGCTGTTATGCTGTATTCTCCCGATTCCGAAGGAGTCCACACAATAGAATACGGAGCAGTAGTAACAGTCTCAATTAATTCTGAACTAGCATAGAAAGATACCTGAGTTATAACTCCATCACTATCTGAAGCTGTTGCAGAAATTACACATTCTGTATTCATTTCAGTCAAAGACTGTGATGCCGGCTGAGTTAGAACAACCTCAGGAGCATACATATCAATTCCCACTAAAGCTATTGTAGTAATACTCATTGCAGGCAAAACAATAGAACTTCCTGATGTATATTCACCTATACCGGCACTCCATGTATTACTATTTGGCACTGTTTGAATTATATCTCCCATACTTGGAGCATTTGAAGGTAAAGATAAAGAAGCGTTTCTGCTTGTACCTCCTTTATTGATTAAGACAATAGTATAGGCATCAGACTGAGACTGAGGACTTCTAAAAGCAACAGCTAACACATCATTGTTTGATGATGAAATACCTAAACAAAGCCAGCCCTGCTTAATAAACTTAGAAAAATGTCGTAAGCCATGATATTCCGGCTTAACAATAAAGCCCTGAGGATGAGTAAAAGACTGCCACGGATTTTCTAATCCTATACATCCACCATCGGCACTCCAAATTAAATCCCAAAACAAATACGCAGAAACTCGATTTGTATTAAATGCATGAGCCATAATCCACGCAAGATACACCGCATCTTCGGGGTTATGTTCTCTCATAGAGCAATTCTCTGTCATAAACATTGGTTTATCATTGAGTGCAGTACTCAAATTAGTCATTGCTCCTAAGAAATCATCAGGTGCTCGATATCTGTCGGGACTCGACGTAACACCACTATGATAATAATGAAAACAATAGGCGTCGAGCAGACTTCTATCCAAAGCATTTACATAATTTTGAGTAGTGTTCCATCCTATTCCTAAAGGTTCCGGTCCCATTAATTTTGGTTTATTCGGCATTCCTTGTATTGCATCGGCAACGGCTTGCAATGCCAGTCCGTATGATGCAACGTCAGTGCTTTCTGTTGGGTTAAAAATTGTTGCTTCGTAATCGGCATCGTAATCAGGTTCGTTTTGAATACTCACATAATCCGGATAAATACCTAAGGCATGATATTTTTCCAATGATTGTCGCCACCATGCACCAAATTGGTCATATACGAACGCTCCGTTTTCTTTTTTTAATGATGCCTTAACACCACCCTGAGAACCATTCAAAGAATTATTTGCTTTTAAATGAGCCGGAGCTGTCCACGACGACATAAGTATTGAAAAATCATTTCCTAAGCGTTGACTTGCATTTTGCACAATTTCCACATCATTACTTACATCGGCAGATAGTTCTTGAGCCCAATTAGCTATTCGTAAACTTGTTAAGCCCAGCCCACTAAAAACGGTATCATATATTTGTGCTTTATTAGGATGAGCGGTTAACCAATTTGTGTAATACACAATACTGCCGCCAATACCATCAATAGTTTGATATGTTGTAGCATGTACTGTAATAGAAACCGATTGAGCATGAGCAGTATTCATAGATAAAGACACTACAAAACCTAAGACAGAAAGGCGTATATATTTCTTAATTACATGCACAAAATTCTTTTTCATATGATTCATTTTTACAAAAACACACTAATTTTATTTACCACATTAACTCACACGGAGCAGATATTTTAATCAAATATCCTCGTCCCCATTGCACTTCTTCCAATGAATTAAATGCAGGTTGATTTGTTTTTATATAAAATCCATCCATATCTTTTACCTGATCTACATACTCCCAAATACTTGAAAGTGCCTGTTCAAGCGATACTGAACCGGAGAGCGGCGAACCAATTAAATTCCAACCAGCTTGTAATTGAATTTTCGGATTATCTGCTTCTACGATTGTTACCGTAATTACTGAACGCTCACTCTCGCAGGCATTAACTGTTTGCGACACATAATACAGTGTGCTGCCAACTACAGCGGTGCTTGGTATTGGAGCACTGGTGCTTCCGGTTTCGTCTGTTGGTGTTGTGTACCAAAGTAAATTTGTTCCTGTTGCGGTTAAAGCATCTGCTGTTTGTCCAGCCGTATAAACCACCTGACTTACAACAGAAGGTGCTGCCGGTATTGCATTCACCGTAACTGTAGTAGCCGTAGATGTAGTTGTAAGACCATTCGCAGTAACATCTACCGTATATGAACCTGCTTGTGTTACCGTATATGAAGCAGAGGTTGCACCGGTAATATTTGTATTGTTTCGTAACCATTGATAGGTATATCCCGTTCCTGTATTCGCATTAAGCACAACACTTCCTCCATCACAAAACGTTGTTGATCCCGCAGGTGTAATTACCGCAGGTGGTGCGGGAAGTTCCTCAAGCTCTTTGTATACAACACTATCTATATACACACAGGATGTATTTGTCCCAAGATAAAACTTTAATTTTGCAGTAGCATCAGAAACGGTTGGACTAAAAATATATGAAAATCGTTGATTTGCTGTGGTAAGATTTTGTTGTGCTTCAAAATAGGTTGTCCATGGATCTCCTTCCATCTGAACTGCGGTTCCAATTGTTCTTACGGCATCAGCTTTTGCAATATAAGATATTTCATAATGTTTTCCTGCTTGAAACGGAGCATTATGACGCAATTGCACATTCCAATTTGCTGTTCCCGGAGTTGTTGGACAAACACGAGCAGCATTTACTCCAGACATGTTTTGATCTGTTACAACGGTAAATGTACCAGCGGTAGAACTATTATATTGCATATCCCAACCAACTGTCCCATTATCAAATTCTCCATTAGCTATCAAATTTTCACCGGGCTGCAATGCAAATGTCATATAATTCAAATTAACATAATCTGTAGCTCCAATGGTAATACGTATTTGCTGAATACCTGCTGTTAATTGAACATCCTGTATCGTTACATCTTGCCATGTTTGCCAGCCTTCGGTGTTAGGTATTGCTACATTATTGGCTATTGTTGTACCATTAGACGATAATGTAACCGTTCGTCCCGTTCCATTACATGCAACTCGTAAAGTAATGGTATATATGCCGGTTATTGTTACATTTGACGTATATTCCAGCCATTCACCTGCTGTTGCATATCCTATATTATATCCGCCACCTACATCAGAACAATTTTCTATATCTACATCTTCGTCACTTCTAAAATTAGGCGGATTTGGCACACTGGAACCGGGACTGTCATCATAATATGCGACACCATTACCTCCCTCATCAAAATGCTCGAACTGTATGGTTCCCGGTATAGGATGAGCCGTTCCGCCATATGGACCTTGCGGTACATTTACCCGAATTGTTATAGGATCCGATGTTGTTTGTGCTCCCGTATTATCATGCGCAACTGCCGTAATTGTATACGTGCCCGCAGCAACGTTTGTCCAAGAATACGTATAGGGTGCTGATGTTCGTTCTCCAAGCTTTGTTGTTCCGTTAAAAAATTCAACACGAAATATTGTCCGCCCCTGTGATGCAGTTGCCGTTGCTGCTATAGAAACTGTAGCAGGTGCAGTGTAGGTCTGATTTGCCGTTGGGGCTGTAAGTGTTACTGTTGGGAATGATGCCGCATTACCAGGTGAAAACCTAATAGCATGAATACAACGAGCTCCAACACTTGCATTTGTTGTATTTTCTAATTTTAATGCTACAAGTTCATCATACTCACCATTTCCAGCAATTTGTAATGAAATTGTTCTACTCGTTTGTCCGGGACTAAATGTTATTGTTGATCCTCCAACAAACGAAAAATCGTTTCCTACAACAGCATCACCGGCAATTGGAACAACTTGAACAGTTACCGTGTTAGAAGCAGCTTTATTTAATCGAACAACAATATTATGCATATCACCTCTTTCTGCACGAGATATTGCTTCGTCGAAATATACTACAATATCAGAAAGTGTTAATGCAGGATCCCAACCGAAACGACTTGGCCCATAATACGCATATGCACCTAAATCCAAACCATTATCTCCCGCTCCTCTTGCCGGGCTGGATGCCTGAAGTGCGAATCCTTCGGGACCACCGGAAGTGTTAACAAACATTGGATTGGTTGATAGACCATTGGTTTCCCCCATTGCTGCTTGGAATACAGCAGGCGTTACTTGACTACCCGGCGACGTGCTGTTATAAGCAGGCAAAGTTACCAACACACCATTTTTGTCAGTAAACTCTTGCGTTGGTGTAGTTTCAGGGATGTGATTATACAAAACGGAATTTGCTCTAGAGGAAGAAAACCACAAGTTATTTCTGAAGATATCAGGGCCATGATCCATTGCTGCACGAGAGAACTGAATACTGTATCTGGTATTGTTGTAACTAATGTTATTCCTAAATTCATCTTCAACCGATTTATGAATTACAAAACCATCAGTATTATTGTACGCCACGTTATTGATATATCGGGGGTAATACGTCCAATTAGTACCAGAATAATATGAGGACATGTAGCCGGAATTCATACCCACTGCAATGTTTTCCTGAATAACATTGGCCCTACAACGCGATTCGTTAAATACATTGCCGGCACCACGATTTCCGAAGTTTCGCAAGATTATATTGCGACTTCCATCCCTATCGAGCCAAATATGGTTAACCACGTCCTCACCATAATTAAACGCAATAACATTATTACCATTCGACATGTCTTGAACATCAATTGCACGTGAAAACAACCAAGTTCCACCCCAACTTCGTAGTTTACCTTTAAAATCTATAAATGTATTGTAGCACACAAGATTATATTCTGATCTTTGTGAGTTTACATTAACCCCATCACCCGTAATATTGTAGAAATAATTATTATAAACTGCGTTATGAGCACCGTTAAAAATAGCAACAATTGAATTACCATTCCATGCGGATACCTGTGAGTTTCCGAGGTTTTCAAAGCGGTTGTTTACTATCACATTTCGATTTCCATTGCTAATATAAATACTGGCAAGGCCATACGCAAAGTCCTTGAACTGCAAGCCCTCTATCCAAATATAATTCCTGTTCGATAATTGAAATACAGGAGTCAAATCGTCAACTGATGTACCGGGATGTCTTACGATTACACTTGCGGTACTCGGATTTGGCTTAAATACAATATAATTTCCTTCGGTACCCGACACTCGCGGAGTAATATTTGTTTCGGTATATGTACCCACAGAAATAAGAACAATATCTCCTGCACTCACCACAGAAGCAGCTTTTGCAATTGTTCTAAAGGGACTCCCACTCGAACCATTATTATTATCATTTCCCATAGTGGAAACATAATATGTTGCAGAATACACACTTGAATACAAAAAGATACCAAGTAGAGCTAATAATAAAACACGTATTTTTTTATTACGGCACATGCTATATTTTTTAATTATTTTGTCCATATTATTATTATATTATTACCAAATTAATTCACATGGGACAGATACTTTAATAAAATATCCTCGTCCCCATTGCACTTCATGTAAAGAATTATACGGAGGTTCATTTGTATACAAATAAAACCCGTCCATATCTTTAATCTGCTCTAGATACTCCCATATACTTGATAATGCCTGCTCTAAACTAACTGAATTTTCTAAAGGCGACCCAATTAAGTTCCAACCTGCTTGTAATTGAATTTTTGAAGTTTCTGCTTCTACAATTGTTACCGTAATTACGGAACGCTCACTCTCGCAAGAATTAACTGTTTGCGATACATAATACAGTGTGCTGCCAACTACAGCAGTGCTTGGTATTGGAGCAGTTGTGCTTCCGGTTCCATCTGTTGGTGTTGTATACCATTGTAATCCGGTACCAGTTGCCATTAATGCGGTAGCCGTTGCACCTTGTTGATACAATACCGGAGACACAACCGTTGGTGCATCAGGTATAGGATTCACCGTAACAACTACCGGACTTGAGGTTCTTTTACAGTTATTTGCATTTGTTACTTCTACCGTATAACTACCCGATGAAAAATATATGGGCAATGAAGCGGCTCCGGTTCCCACTGCGGTGGTCTCATCTCGCCACCATTGATAGCTTAAACCGGTTCCGGTGTTTGCGTTAAGCGTAACATTACCTCCTGTACAAAAACTTGTATTTCCACTTGCCGTTATTGTTGCTGTTGGTAAGGCATGTATCGTAACCACAATTGCAGATCGTGGACTTTCTATACCATTTACTGTTTGCGAAACATAATGCGTAGTATTTCCAACAGTTGCCGTACTTGGAATTGGTGCGGTTGTACTCGCTTGACCACCAGTTGCGGTTGTGTACCAACGCAGTGCCGTTCCGGTTGCAGTTAAAGCAGTTGCGGTAGCTCCCTGACAATACGTTACCGGTGTAGTTACCGTTGGTGCCGGTGATGCAGATTCAATTTCTTTAAATACCACATTGTCTATTAACACACAGGTAGAACTTGTACCTAAATAAAATTTAAGTTTAGCTGCAGCATCGCTTACTGTAGGACTAAATGTATACGTAAAAGTTTGATTTACTGTAGTTAGATTTTGATCTTCCCCCCAATATGTTGTCCATGGGTCTCCTTCCATTTGTATAGCTGAACCTATAGTTCTTGCGGCGTCAGCTTTTGCTATAAATGAAATTTCATAATGTTTTCCTTCCTGAAAACCTACATCCTGACGAAGCTGCACGTGCCATGTTTCTGTGCCCGGAGTGGTTGGACAAACACGAGCGGCATTTGTACCCGACATATTTGCATTAGTTACAACCGTAAATGTTCCCGCTGTTGAACTATTATACTGCATGTCCCATCCGGTTGTACCATTATCAAATTCTCCATTTGTTAAAAGATTTGTTCCTACCGGAATTTCCTCGGCTTTACCAACAAATGTGGTAATACTTTCCGCTTCTAATGTTACTTGAAACGAACCACTTGGTGCTGAAATATTTGTTTCTTTTGATAAATTCTTTGAACCAGTTGTTACATGTCGCTCCCATGTTTCAACACGAGTTCCGGGAACTGAAATTGTTATATTGCTTGCACTGGTATTTCTATTAATAACCACAACTACCACATCATCACCATCTTTATATGCCGATAACAACACATTGGTAGCCGGCTGTTTTGTAGCTTCAACTCTATAATAACCGGGACGGACAAATTTTGAATAATGAGCCATCATATATCCTCGCTTACTAATTGTTCCGTCTTCTTTCATGGGACTATATTGCCTTCTGATGTACCACCACACATACATTTGGAATTCTCCATCCGCCATAGCATGATGAATATTCCGAGCCGTTTCTAATGCCTCCGGCCAACGGTCTGCAGAATTTGCATCACTATTTGGGTGATATACTTCTGTCATCCATAATTCTTTTCCTGCTCCTCGTTGTTTGAATAAAGGATATGCGAAATTTGTATACTGTGTACCATAGAGATGCGCTCCTAAAATATCAATTTTTGATAAAGCATCTGCATCATTTAAAATGGGGTCAGAAACCGATTTTACATATTGAAATGATTCAGGTGCAATAATTCTACAATCAATAGAACGTGCATGATTTTTTATAAAATTCAACATTTCTGTTGTCGTCCACCATGTCCAATCATGAGCATAATCCGGTTCATTCTGAATTGAAATAGCATATAAATCAACACCGTTATTTCTCATATACGTTACAAAATCATTCAAATGCTGAGCATATGCCGCATATTGGTCGTATCGTAACCGCTTTGCATCGGTTTGAGAGCCACGGGTAAATGTTTCTATCATATGACTTGGTGGATTCCATGGAGATGCAAACACAATAGCTCCGAGTTCTATAGCACGCTGTGCTGTTGCGAGTTCTCTTTGCCATTGAGTAGGATTATCAGAAACCCAAATACGAAGAACTTGAAATCCTAACTGATTTGGACCGTTTCCAAATGCCGTTTCACGCTGTGCGGCAGTTAAATCACCAATCCAAACCGGGTGATTCATACCTCCAAACCCATGGATATATTGTGCGGGTTGGTTTAACGTAACCGTTGCAGTCTGAGCAAAAGTTACTATTCCTATTACTTGTAGTAATAAAAAGAGTAGTTGTTGTTTCATAGTTGTTGTTTTATAGATTAAGAGTTGTTGTTGTTTTATGTATGTATTACTGTTTCATATATATCTGTATTAATTATTTTACTGTTTCAAAAAATATCCCTTTCCCACCTCAAATTGATGTAGAGAATGTGCTGTTCCGTTCGGCATCCAAAAACCATCAAAATTTTTAATGATTTCCGCATTTGTAGCATTGAAATAATTTGATATTGGCATTGGGGCGAATGATGATTCGCCCGAACAGGGATACCCTATTAATTGCCAACCCTTAGAGACGCCCAAATTGGGCGTCTGTACAGAAGGTATTCCTGTAATTTGAATAGTGCCCGCCACATTCATATACACCAAATACCCTTTGCCCGGTTCTATGGTGTGCAATGAATTAAATTGTTCGGGTTGATTTGGGTTCCAAAAACCATCAGCATTTTTCACAATTTCTACATCTAATCCTGAAAACACCGTATTAATCGCGTCTGACAATCCTAACACAGAAACCGAAATTAAATTCCACCCCTCTGCAAATTCTATTGTTTGTGATACACAAGGTGCAAAAGATATATTTTCTGATACACCAAAAGCATCAAAGTTTGGTCCGCCATCTGACGTGAGAGAAACTACATGTAATATATTAAGCCCGGCAGAAAACGGTATGTTCATTTCTAAGAGCACCCAATGAGCCCATGCTCCTGTGGGGTTGAAGTCAAACGATGCATATACCTCAACACCATTGAGCAAAATTCTACACGGACGGTTTGTTATAGCACCATTTGCATATTTCACATATACGGTTTCCATTGCGTCTTCCTGAGCATACATATATATAGTAAAGTCAGAGCCAACAGCATTGCTTACATTTAAAAATCCGGTTCCTGAAAATCCTGCATGATTAGCATCTATGGTTCCATCAAACTCGCAGGCATCTTCTGCTTCTATTAAGGTACAGGGAGATATTCCTGTAGCTCCTCCGGCACAAACACCACAATTATCTACCTCTGCTGTTCCTGCCCAGGTATTATTACAATCAAAAGAAGCTGTAGTGGGAGTAAAAGAGAAACGTTGCCACTCCCCTTGATTTCTATCCCAAAAACTAATAAATCCTCCGGGAACATATGAAATATTAAACACATCAGCTGCTTTCGACTGATTTTCTAACGGAATCATCATAATAGAACCATCAGTAAATGCTTCAAATATAAAATCTCTATGAGATCCTACACCAAAGCCAACATTAGCGGCATTTTCTGCATGTTCATACGAAACATATTCTTGAATTGCAGGAGAAAACAATCTATAATAATTTCCACTTTTTTGAATTTCCCAAACCTGCGAACCATCATTTATACAGGTTTGCTGCGTAAAATCTTGCACATGCGACAAACATAAATCAGAATGCAAGGGACGAATTGTATAGTAGCCCTCCGCAATATCGGTTACACAAGGGAATCTTCCGGTATTTCCGGCAACACAACGCTCACAATCATCGAGATACGCGGTTCCATTTTCAACTCCATTGCAATCAAATACCGGAGGAGCAGCACCGGCACAAGGAGAACAGCCGTTAATGTTTATTAAGGTAGCACCAACACATGCCAAAACAACATCTTTAACCTGTTCTGCCGGTAGTATCGAAAGCGAATATGGTGGCGTAAAAGCAGTTCCACGCGAAGCTCCCGAACAGTTTACATAATGATTGTTACGTTCTGTAACAATTGCCGTAGCATCAAATAATTGAATGGGACGCGTTTGATTATCAAAATAATTACCTTCTACCAACACATTTGCTTCAAATGCCGCACGAATATTATGATTAGACACCGAACTATTAAACAGATTATTTACCATATGCACGTTACCAAAGCGTATACGAGGCATTCGTTCCCTACAGCCCTCACCCCAATGGCAAAATTGAAAGGTAATATTAAGTTTTCCTCTATCATCAGTTGCATTATCAGAGGAACCTATCAAATTTGAAAATCTATGATCATTAGATCCACCGGGACCACCGGGTATTGCTGGTTTATTATATGCAAATTTACACCAGGTTATCGAGATAAAATCAGAGCGAGTTTTAATATCAAAGTTACCGTCAACACCATCATAAAACTCACAATGATCTACCCATACATTTTGGCAATCATCAAGACAAAGCAAATCATAGCCATCAACATCATAAGCACCGGGACCTTCAAAAATTAGATTTCGAATGATTAGATTTTGCACACGTTGCACATATAAAATCCCTGAATTACTTTGCGTAATATCATTAGAAATTAAACGAGCTCCCGGTAAACCGATGATTGATTTATTACTTTGATCTTGAACTCTAATTCTTTGTCCGCTCACATCAATTGTTCCGCTCACATGCACAACAGGCACCGCAGGATTGGTTAAAGCCGCATGTAATTGTGAATAATTTGTTACTACAACCGGACTTGCATTTCCACCACCGGTTACGCCACCATTTTGTGTTGCCCAGCCAACAGGGACACAGGCATCAACGGCTTGCGCATCACTATGCTCTCCAACATACACAATATGTGGTTGTGGTGGAGCCGACATTCCCTCTCCCAAATAAAAACTTGGATGAGGCGGTTGATTATACGCAACATTTTGCCACGCAATTGCAACACGATATTGCGGATCATGCATTAAGGTATACAACATATGATTTGTTTCATAGGTAGTTGTAAATACATATAATGCATCATTTGTTGTTGCTCTAAAAATTACTTCTTCACGCCAATCACCAAATAAATCGGCAACAAGATTCGGATTTGATTTTGTGCCATTAATATCTCCAACACTATTTGTTCCCGCAGCGTTATAAATAGTATAGATTCTATCAGTGGTTCTATTGGTATAATTAAATTTATTTATAACTGCTTTATCCAATATTTCACGCAATAAATCGCCTGTCCACCAAATACCCATATTGATAGAGGTTGAACCTCCTGTAGAAGTAGGATATGTGGTATAAATTTGTTGTCCTTTAATATCATATACCCCAAGCCCTCCCGAAGCCCAACATTCATAACCAAGATGATTAGGATCTATATCCATACAAATACCTCGTCCAATATCTCCTGTTGCTTCTTTCCGCCACAATACCGTTCCGGTAGCCGCATCTATAAGAGCAACACCGGGAATTGTTGATCCATTTGCCGATTCATAGGGTTGAAAATACTCCATACCACTCCGCGTAGGATCCATATTTGAAAGATGCCCCGCATCACCGTGACCAAAACGAGTAGAGTATATTGGTGTTCCATCGTTGTTAATTGCCATAGAGCCAAAAATAATTTCATCATTACCGTCACCATCAATATCACCAATTGTTAAACTATGATTTCCCTGACCATAATACGGACTACTACTGTTTGTGCCCGAATCAAATGTCCAGCGATGCGATAAGCTTGTTCCATCCCAATCAAAAGCAGCAATTACTGTTCTTGTATAATACCCACGAGAAAAAATCATACTTGGCTTTTTTCCATCAAGATATGCCACACCGGCTAAAAATCGGTCTACTCTATTTCCATAACTATCGCCCCAGCTACTTACCGTTCCACGGAGCGGGATATATTCAATTGTTGCCATTTCAACTCCGGTTCGTCCATTAAAAACGGTTAGATATTCCGGTCCGGATAAAATATAGCCCGAAGAATTTCTATAATCTGCATTATGATTTGCAGTAGCTGCAGGCCCGGTTTTAAGAAATTGACCATCGCCCCCTCTGGTTCCGGGAGCTGTTTTACATACAATTTCGGCAATACCGTCACCATCAAAATCATACACCATAAACTGCGTATAATGTGCTCCTGCTCTAATATTTCGACCTAAATCAATACGCCATAAAAATTGCCCTTCTAATGTATATCCATCTAAATATACATTTCCGGTATATCCACTTTGTGAATTATCTTTTGAATTAGACGGATCCCATTTTAACACAATTTCATACTCCCCATCACCGGTAAGGTCGCCAACAGAAGCATCGTTTGGACTATACGTATATGCAACATTATCAGGGGTAGTTCCCCCGGCAGGTCGCTGTAAAGGAATTCGAAGATATTGCTGTGCCCACACCGTTACTGTTTTAGATGCAGCTTGCTCAACACCACTTACAACAGCCCTCACATAATATTGAGCGTTTGCGGCAGCACCATTATCATAATAGTTTGTTTTAGTGGTAATAGGGCTTTGTGTGATTTTTGTGTCGTTTCTATAAATATTAAACCCAATATCTGTTTGATACTCTTTCCCTAATAAACGCCAACTCAGAAAATTTCCATTACCGGAACGTACGGCCACTAAACCTCTCTCTAAGTTTTCCACCTGTCGCTGAGCAGAAACATCAACTACAGCAAAACATAAGAGGCATAATATATTGATAAACAAATATTTGAGCCAATTCATTCTTTCCTTAATTATAATACTATAAAAATCGCTCTTTATATTTTGTTAGATACGGAAAAAATGTTCAAAAACTTCAAAAAACTGTTCAGCTACATGTAAAGAATATATTACTGAATTTGTGCAATACATTTAATAACAATAAGAGAATCTGTATAGAAAAACAGAGAATCCTGCACCACACTATACCGCAATTCTTGTGATAAGGCGTTCATATATTCATAATCATACGTAACATCAAAACATGCCATTCTTGTTGACGCTAATGATGATAATACAAGATTACGTTCCTGACGTATTTCATATGAACCAAAAAAATTATTACAACCATCATTACCCACAACTCTTTGCTCATCTGAGAGAAACTGTATATACGGCACTTTCTGCCTCATTGAATCCAATGCAATATGAACACCATTCAATTCTACCAATTTCCAAACTACATCAGTAAGCTTAGATTGATTATATACGGTGGCATCTATTTCATTAAATACCTTTTGTTCGTGCGTCTGAAAAGATTCTGAAAAAGTAAGTGATCTAGTACAAGCAATAAGGGTTATGAGAACGAAAAAAATAATTAGTTTGGACATGGTAATTATGGGTTTAAGGGTTTAGGGGGTCAACTTATATTCGTGTTACATTATAAAATGGTACTATTTTCCACAAACCTTTATTTGAACGTTGGACGTTTATTACGCCAAATTGCCTACACTTTATTCCAACGCCATTTGAATTAATAATTCCAATTTGCACAGAACGTTCTCCAATCTTATTAAAATTTACGGCACCAATCTGTACTATACGGGGTCTAATAGTCTCAAACGCAGAATTAATAAAACCAATCTGATACCCTCCCGAATTATAGCCAACATTAATCACACCTATTTCAACGCCAATAGTGCCTCCATACAATCCTGAAGATGAACGCAATACTGTGGAAGAATTAATCACACCAATCAAAAAACCGCGATGAAAATATTGAGCATTGCAAAACGCGACACGAATTCCGGATGATTCACCTAAGACAACGGGTGCGGCAACAAATCCTTGGGTAAAACCACCGGAAACAATTCCGGCCAAACTAATCCCTTTTGCTTCTGTATAGTTGACCAAGGCAAAAGAAAAACCACGATGCATACCTGTTTTATACACAACACCAACAGAGAGACCGGCACTACGTGCAGAACCATCAAATAAACTAAGAGAAAGACCATGCATTACATCTGCATGATTTCCAAATGACAGTGAAAATCCATACGTACGTGATGCTCTATTCACAAATGAAAATCCGGCTCCTTGCAGAGATTGTGCGTGTATAATAGACGCAAACAAAAACCCATTCACATTCATGCTTCGCGATGCACTACTGGTAACAGGAGAAAAAACTACGCCATTAAAAAAGGGCGGACTACCAAATGCAATTCCTACAGTAGGGGTTCCTATTGACACATAATTACTCTTTTGAGCCAATACAAGACTTATATTACTTAGCAATATGGCACACAAAAGAATAACGAATCTCATACTATTATAATTTTCCAAATAATGAAACGAGCCCTCTATGAAAGGCATGAATACCGGTTACCGGCAGCGTATACATAAACGCACACTTGCCCATAATAACTGAAATTGAATGAGAATCCGCTATAGTTTGGGTATTTGAGGTTTGACTCATTTGCTGAACCCATACTGAACGAATAGATGACTGAGCAATTTCATTCAATATTGCATCTGTTTGATCTGGTTTCGTAATAATTATGGCCTTTTGTATACCTTTAGGTAATTCAGCTACCGAAGAATAACAAAGCTCATCGCCAATAGATGTTGCATGCGGGTTTACCGGAATTACCTGATATCCTTTTTGTTTAAAATTTTCATACACAAGTCTACTGAATTTTTTAGGATTTTGAGAAACACCTATTACCGCAATTTGCTCTGAGGTGTTAAAAAATGTTGCTGGGGCATCTATATTCATGTATCTGTTTTTATTTTATTGCAAAATTACTTCAATATTTTGAGGTGTTACCGTAATACTTTGGTCTACAGTATATGCGTCTGTAAATGTTTTTGAAATTTTAACCGAAGTTCCTTTCTTCCATTTGCACTCAAATACGGTATATATACCATTTTTCTCTTCAATAAAATCAATTTCTTGTTGCTGTGTTGTTCTCCAAAAATACATATTTACTGAATTTGATTCATATATATTCTTTTTCACACGTTCGCTTACCACAAAATTTTCCCAAAGTGCACCAACATCAGTTCGAGATGAACACGAATTAAAGTTTCCAATTATTGCATTTCGTATTCCAGTATCATAAAAATATATTTTTTTCCCTTTTTTAATTTCATTACGAACATTTTTACTTAAAGCAGGAAGTTTAAAAACTATATATGCTTTTTCTAACACTTCAATATATTTTTCAACTGTTTGAGGATTTGAACCAACAAGCTGAGCTAATTCATTATATGAAACTTCACTCCCAATTTGCAGAGCCAATGCTTTCAAAATTTTCTCAATAAGTAATGGACGTTTAATCTGTTCCAACAAAAGTAAATCTTTATATAAATAGCTGTGAGCAACAAGTTTTAACAAGCGCTCCTCTTCGCCTATATGAGTTACAATTTCCGGATAATATCCATATATAAGCCGATGCTCAATCATACGGGATTCTTGTATAAATCCATGTTCTTGAACCATTTCCTGAAATGAAAATGGGAAAAGGGTATACTCAAACTTTCGTCCTGTTAAAGGCTCCTGCGAACTATTTGCAAGTTCAAACGCAGATGAACCTGTAGCAATAATTTGAATCTTAGGAAAAGTATCAACACATAATTTCAGTATTGTTCCTATATTTTGAATTTTTTGGGCTTCATCAATTATAACAATTGAATGATTCCCAAACAACAATTGTAATTTAACAGATGTAGCATCAATAAACATATCTGCAACATCTGCCTCATCACCATTTATATATAACACTGTATAATCAGTGTTTGAGAGAATAGATTTTACTAATGTTGTTTTTCCAACCTGACGAGCACCAAACAATAAAATTGCTTTCCCTCTAAAAAAATCTTTTTCTACTGCATGTTGAATATATCGAGTAATCATTCTTGCTTGTGTTTAAACCTAAAAAACTTACTTTTTAGAATATATAACACAAAAATATACTGAAACAAGTACAAAATCAAAAAAAAAACATAATAATTTTTAATTTGAATTTAAAAATATTATACTATTTTTTAATTTAAACATAAAAATATGATACTATGCACATATTCTTTCATAAAAAAAGGTGTTCCAAAAGAAACACCTTTTTAACATCATATATTCAATAAGAATTATCCCATAGTAACTTCAACCGTAACGTTGCCCGAAGTAAATACTGGAACTTTATTTCCTTGTATTTCGGTACCGTTTACTACTACTTTTTTCACCCCTTTCGAAACCTTATGAGGGTTAGAAATAGATATGTTATATGTAGCTCCACGGAATTTACGTGTTACTTTTAAACTCTCCCATTTTGTAGGAATACAAGGGTCAATAATTAAACCGTCGAGTGCCGGACGCACACCAACAATCCACTGCGTGCCTGCAACATACGTCCACGACGATGTTCCAGAAAGCCATGCATTTCTTCCTAAACCAAATTGTTTGTGCTCATCACCCAAAATATTTTGCGGATAGCAATATGGTTCTGATTCAAATACCTCTAATGAGTTATTTTTTGATGCAGGATTTATTTGATTATAATACTGAAATGCTCTATCTCCGCGTCCGGCAATAGTTTCAGCAATCATAACCCATGGATTAGCATGTAAGAAAATACCACCATTTTCTTTTGCTCCCGGAGGATATGTTGAAACACCACCTAAACTTGGGTCAAAGCCATTGTAACCCGGCCAGCTTAATTTAATACCATTTGCCGTATTTAATTTTTCATATACAGAATCAAGAGCGGTAATCATACGCTCACCTTCAGCAAATCCTGCAAGTACCGGCCACGACTGTCCGTTTGTAAATATTTTACCATAGGTACACTCATCAGAACCAATCTTATCACCATTTGGTTTAAAGTACCGTACCCACCATTTGCCATCCCATAAACTTTCATTTACGGCTTTTTTCATTTCGGCATAATAGCTTTCGAGAGTTTTTTTGTATTCTGTTTCGCCAAGCACATCACAAATGTCGAGCATTTCAATAATTGCTTTACCGAATAAACTTGCATTAAACATAGATTCAGCACCGTGTCCTAAGTTTACGGTATCATTCCAGTCGGCAAACCCTAAGTGAGGTAAACCATGTGGACCTCTATCATTCCAGGTAAAATTAATTGAACGTTTCATGTGTTCCCACACCGTACCTTTTTCACGTTGTTCAATCGGTAATTTTTTATCGTAGAATGGTATTTCTTTTTTCAAAAAATCAACATTTCCTGTTTCTTTCAAATACTGAGCTACCGTTTGGATAATCCATAAATGGTCGTCTCCATAATAATCGGGTAAATGTGGTTCCTCACGAGAATCCCCCTCATTTGCTTCCATAGTTGACGGGAAATATTGGTGCATTGCAGAACCATTCGCTAACTGTACCGAAAGTAAATTTTCTGCTAACTCACGAGACTCTTCGGGCATATGAGACATTGCACCTAATAAATCCTGCGAAGAATCTCTAAAACCAATACCACGTGAACTACCAAATCCTAATTGATATAAAGATAGATATCGCGACCAGTTTTTTGTGGTGTGACACTGACGAGGATTATGAACATTAATCATTGAATTAAACGAAGGATCCGGAGATTCTAATTTCATTATTTGTAAGTAATTATCCCACCATGCAGCTAAATCAGCAAATGCAGCATCAACATTTGCAAGATTACGATACTGAGCAATTTCTTCTTGTGCCGCTGCAATAGATTCCTTTTGCGTAAGTTGCGTACACGTTCTGTCGCTTGCACCCGGAGCTAATTTCCCGAATTTTATTAATAATGCAGCAATATTATCGCCACGCACACACTCAGAATTAGATAATTCAGGGTTTTGTAATGCCAGAGGATTTGCAAATGAACCATATTCAAATTCACCTAAGAATACTCGTCGGTCACCTTCAAATGATGAAACCGGACGGTCAGCAGTAACAAGATTTACCGCATATTGTTTTTTCATAAAGGCATATTGCTCCAACACAACATGTCCACTTTTTTCCCAGTGACCGTTTAAAGTCATCGTTTGCGGCACCCAGTCAGCATTTGTTAATTGCTTAAGAGCATCAAAATGGGTAAATTCATACACCGGAATAACATCAACTTCAAGTTCTTTTCCGGAAATATTAGTTACCCGAATATCTTGCAATAAGGTTTCTGAACCCGCAGGAACAAATACTGTAATTTCAGTTTTCAATCCATACGCTTCAACAACCCATTTTGAATACGAAAGACCGATATGGCATTTGAAAGAATCAAGCGGTTTAAGTGTTGGCGTATAAAACGGAGAAAAAACCATATATGATCCATCTGCTTGTTTAATACGAATATACACCGTAGACGCTTTAAAATCAGACTGAGGCATCTGAGCAATATACTTTGTAATTCTGTTTAAAGCAGGATCTCCCTTACACATTAATGCACCACCTGTTGTATCTACAACACCGCCAAAATCTAATGTTCCCACATAGTTAATCCATTTAATTGGAGTTTTAGGCGTGGTTAACACATACTCTTTTTTTTCGTCGTCAAAATATCCGAATTGCATAAAAAATAGTTTTAATTGTTTGTATTACTAGTATTTAGATGCCAGAAAATCTTGAAATCTCCTGCTCTTTTTTTAAAAAAGTTTTACAAAAATAACATCTAATTTGAAATAGCGAAGAAAAATCAAAAAAATATCAATTAAGTTGATTCACTGTCTGCTATAATTCCTTCGGGAGTGAGTGTGTGTAATCGCACCTGTTTTATCTGAGAACGAACATCTTTTTTTGCAGCACAAAACACTTTAATATAATTATCAGTATATCCGGTATATAAACCATTTTTTGCTTTTGATTCAAATAAAACGGGGCGAATTTGATTCAGACAAGAGAGATAAAACTGTTCTTGCAATAGTTTAGAATCTACATGTAATTGCTCGCTTCGCTTATTTCTATCAGCAATATTCACTTTTGGTTCAATATGTAATGCTGCGGTACCATCACGTTCAGAATACGTAAACACATGCAAATATGAAATAGGCAGATTTCGTATAAAATTCTGCGACTCCACAAAATATTCCTCAGTTTCTCCGGGTGTTCCAACAATTACATCTGCGGCAATACAAGCATGAGGCAGAATGGCTTTAATTTCATGTACCTTATCAGCGAATAATTGTGGTGTATATCTTCTTCGCATCAAACGCAACACCTGTTCTGAACCCGACTGTAAAGGTATATGAAAATGCGGCATACAACGCTTAGAATCGGCAACAAACTGAATAATCTCGGTAGTTAATAAATTTGGTTCAATAGAAGATATTCTAATTCTTTCAATACCGGGCACGCTATCAAGTTCTTGTAATAAATCTAAAAACGTCTCACCGGTTGATTGCCCAAAATCGCCAATATTAATACCGGTAAGTACAATTTCTTTTGCCCCGGCTTGTGCAATTTCGTGTGCTTGTTTTTTTATTTCAGATATTGGAGCATTTCTACTATTTCCGCGAGCAAATGGAATAGTGCAATACGAACATTTATAATCACAGCCATCTTGCACCTTTAAAAACGAACGCGTTCGAGACGCCAAAGAATACGAACTTTCAAATCCATCAACATCACAAATATCACAAGACGATATAAGTGTTTCTGTAGAATTTTGCTCTAATTCTTTAATTTTTTGAGGAATAGAAAACTTGTCTTTAGTTCCAATAATTAATGATGCTCCCTCAAGTTCAGCAAGCTCATCCGGTTTTAACTGAGCATAACAACCAACTATAATAATTTTTGCCTGAGTATTTTGACGCAAAGCTTTACGAATAGCATATCTACTTTTTTTATTTGCCGATTCGGTAACACTACAAGTGTTAATAATATAATAATCTGCTGATTGAGTAAAAGAAACACGCTCGTAACCTGCATCTTCCATTTTCCGTGCAATAGCATCAGTTTCTGCATAGTTTAATTTACAGCCAAGCGTGTAATATCCAACTGTTTTAGTCATTTCAATTCAAAATTTCCACAAAAATACAGGTATAATTTGTAACCATCAGCATTGTTTTACACAAACTATCTTTACTCGTAATTGAAAACATAGAGCATGTAATCATACATTTTTTTTATTACACAATAAAAATCAATGAATTACTTATATATAAAAAAAATTCATTTTTTATTTGCGGTTACATTTTTTCCTCTAAATTTGCACACATAACTTAAAAATCAAAACTATTATGAGAAAATTAATTAACATTTCAACTGTATTAGTTGCATCTCTGTTGTGTATTTCAACAGTAGCACAAGAACAAGGATCTTCCAATGTTCTTCAATCTAAAAATGGACATACTATTTTACCTGAATCAGGTGATTACGTATTAGGATTTAATGCTGTTCCCGTTCTTAACTTTGCGTTAAACGCTGTTAACATTATGAACAACACAGGACATACAGCACAGCATCCTGGTTATGTTACCGGTTTTGGTCAAACATTAGTAGGTAAATATTTTACAAGCTCTACAAGTGCGTTACGTCTAAAATTAGCTATTAACACAGCAACTGTTGTTAATAAAACATTTGGAAATGACCCATTTGACACATCTCCGGTTCCTGAGAACATACTTCTTCAAACTAATAAAAACATGAACAATGCATATCTTCTTGGACTTGGTATAGAAAACAGAAGAGGTCACAATAGACTGCAAGGTTTTTATGGTGCAGAACTTCTTTTAGGAGCAAACTCTAACAAAGTTGTAAACAAATATCAAATTGACTATGATGCTGCATCTGCTGCTGCCGGATTTATGGCTTCAGGAGCAAATCGTATTTTAGTAAATAATGCAGGAACTGCATTTACTGTAGGTGTACGTGCATTTACGGGTGTTGAATATTTTGTTCTTCCTAAAATATCTATCGGTGCTGAATTTGGTTGGGCACTTGGAGTAGTTACAAACCCAAGAGGTAGAGTTAAAACTGAAAACTGGGGTATTGAGCCAACTTCTACTTCGGCAACAGACTACCAGTTCATAACTGACATTAAAGGTAATAACAGTGGTCGTAACGTAAACTTTGGAGTAGATAATGGTATCAGCAATATTTTAGGTAACTCTGCTGCATTATCAATTCTTTTCCACTTCTAAAAGTATTCTATATATAGATGAATTCTTTATAATCATACATACAAAAGGTGGTATTTTACCACCTTTTGTTTTTTACAAAAACACAGAGCATGTCAGGACATAGTAAATGGTCAAAAATTAAACGAAAAAAAGGAGCTACTGACTCTAAACGAAGTCAGCTTTTTTCTCGCTTATCTAAAGAAATTACCATAGCCGTTAAAGAAGGCGGAAGCACAGATCCTGAAATGAACTCCCGATTACGTTTGGCTGTTCAAAATGCTAAAGGTGCAAATATGCCCAAAGATGTAATTGAACGTGCCATTTCTAAAGGTGAAAAAGATGAGTCTTCCTATGAATCTTTAAGCTATGAGGGATACGGACCGGCAGGTGTGGCTCTTTTTATTGAATGTTTAAGTGACAATAATAAAAGAACCGTAAGTGCAATTCGTTCAATCTTCACAAAATATAATGGTAACTTAGGCACAAATGGTTCTTTATCATTTATTTTTACACGAAAAGGTATATTTGAAATACAAAAAGAAGGTCTTTCACTTGACATTGAAGAATTTGAGTTAGAACTTATAGATGCTGGCATTGAAGAGTTTGAGCAAGATGATGCAACAATTACAATAACATGTGCTTTAGATGATTTCGGAAATGTGCAAAAAAAATTAGATGAGCTTTCTATTGAAGCTTCTAATGCTGAACTAAAACGCATTCCGGTATCAACTAAAGAAGTTGACATTCATGATGCTCGAAAAATTTTACGTATTATTGATGCTTTTGAAGAATGTGAGGATGTAAGTATGGTCTACCATAACATGGAAATGACCGATGAAATTGAACAAGCTCTTGAAGAATAAAAAAAACTAAAATATACATATATGAAAATGAAGAGTAATTCAGCTACGCTGTTAATACATTGTAAAGACGAAAAAGGAATTGTGGTATCTGTAACAGAATTTATCCATAAAAATAATGGAAATATTTTATATCTAGACCAACATGTAGATCATCAAGAATCTGAATTCTTTATGCGAGTACAATGGGACTTAGAGGGATTTGCAATACCTGCCGAAAAAATTGGTGATTATTTCACAACGCTTGTTGGCGACAAATATGCCATGAAATTTGATTTGTATTTTGCACAAAAAACACCGCGTGTTGCAATATTTGTTTCTCACCTTTCTCACTGTATATACGACATTCTCTCTCGTGTAAGTTCGGGTGAATGGGATATAGAAGTTCCTCTTATTATTAGCAACCATAGCAAACTTGAGCATGTTGCTAAAGAATTTGGTATCCCCTATCATGTATTAGAAATAACCAAAGAAAATAAACCCGAGCAAGAAGCAGCAATGCTAAACCTCTTAAAAACACACGATATAGATTTAATTATTCTTGCTCGATATATGCAAATTATATCTGAGAAGTTTATTCAAGACTTCCCTCATCAGATTATTAATATACATCATTCATTTTTACCTGCTTTTCCGGGAGCAAAACCATACCACTCTGCATACGAACGTGGCGTTAAATTAATTGGTGCTACCTCTCATTATGTTACTCCGGAATTAGATGGTGGTCCAATTATTTCTCAAGGAGTTACCGAAGTTACCCATAAAGACACGGTTGAAAACATGAAGCGAAAGGGATTTGACCTCGAAAAAATTGTTCTTGCAAAAGCAATCTGGTCGCACATACAACGAAAAACCCTGATTTATAATAATAAAACCATTGTATTCGAGTAGCGGTACCCCTTGTGGGTACCTAGATATAACAATTAGAATCCAATATTCTCAAATTATTTTAGGATACTGCATGGTAACACAATGTAAGGAACCATGTTGTATGATGAGTGCCAAACAATCTATACCAACAATTTCTTTATCCGGAAAAATACGTGAGAATAATTCTTGAACCTGAGCATCTTTTGAAGATGCATATGTTGGGACAAAAACAGCAGTATTTCCAATTAAAAAATTTGCATAGGTTGCGGGTAATCGTTCATTCTTATAAAAAACCGGGTCTGCCATTGGTAAAGGAATAAGCGTATATGGCTTACCATTGAGTTGTCTAAATGCTTGTAGTTCTTGCTCTAACAAGAATAATTCAAAATAATGCTGATCGGCTTCATCGTCACATTTCACATATACTATCGTTTCTTCGTTAACAAAACGGGCTAGAGTATCAATATGACTATCAGTGTCATCTCCCGCTAAATAGCCGTGATTAAGCCATAAAACTTGTTGTAATCCAAACACATCATATAATGTTTGTTCAATTTCGCGAAAAGAAAGATGGGGATTTCTATTATCCTCCAACAAACACTGCTTAGTAGTAAGCAAAACCCCATTCCCATTAGATTCTATTGCACCTCCTTCGAGAGTAAAATGCGACATATCAACATATTCATATCCCGGGAATGCTCCTTGTTCAGATAATTGTTTTGTTATTCTCGTATCATTACGTGCATCAAATTTATGTCCCCAACCATTAAATGAAAAGTCTAAAATGTATGGCGTATTATTTCTAAAAACTGTTATTCCGCCATGATCACGAGCCCACACATCATCAAGGGGAATTTCGTAATAGCTGATTGCAGCAGAATGTGCATTTCCAATTTGCGAACGAACCTCAGCGCTATCTTCACACACAATAATAAGGTTCTGACGAGCAGCAATTTCATGAGCAAGCTTACAAAAGCACTGTATTGCCGCATCATACACCTCGGCAAAATCAGTATTTCTATGAGGCCAGGTAAGTTGAATACACTGTTGCGGATGCCACTCTGCCGGTAATATACTAGAATTACTCATTTACAATACGTATTTTATCTTCGGCAATACAATCCTCTGAACGATACTTACAAAATAAATTCACAACCGCCAATACATCTTTTTGGCAATAAGAAACAATTCGAGAAAGGTTATTTTCTTTCCAATAAATATCACATACCATACTACCTTCAATATCATCTTTTGGGGTAGGAATATTAAAAATATGCGTTAACAACTGAAGCGATGAATAGTTTTTATAATCGCCAAATCGCCACAAATCGAGCGTGTCGATATGGCGAAGCTCCCAGGGCTTTTTACCTCGCGTATCAAGCGACTGCGGCACAGCCATTCCGTGCAAGAGCATTCTACGAGCAATAAAAGGTAAATCGAACTCATTACCATTATGAGCACAAAAATAAGATTTTGGAGTATTATAATGCCGTGTAACTAATTCAGCAAAATCTTCGAGAATTTTCCGCTCGTCATGTCCCGCAAAAGAACGAATACGCACCGAACGCTCAGATTTTTTTTGTGTCACAAAAGCAACTGATATGCAAATTATTTTACCAAATTCAGCAAAAATACCTGCCTTTTTATACCGAACACTCGGCGTTTCGTTAGGTTTTGCAAGCCGAGCAGACTTTTTATTCCACAACTCTCGCTCTACAGGAGGTACTTCTATATAAGATTTATATAAAGGAACTGTTTCAATATCTAGGAATAAAATTTTTGTAATATCTACATCCGTTACCAACACATCCATACATCAAATTTATTACTGTTTATAGCGAAGGATTTCTTCTTTTAATTGCAAAACCAAAGCTTGTGCCTCTGCAAAATCTTGAACCAAATTATCAGCAATTTCATTTCTGCCTTTATCTTCGAGAACATATAATTTTTCGCGGACTAACTGAGCTCCAAACATAGCCACCTCTCCTTTTAAAGAGTGTGCATCGAGCATTAACTTTCTCATTTCGCCTGCATCTATACGCGATTTTATTCTCTCTAATTTTGCATCAACCTGAGTTACAAAATCATCAATAATTTCATTAAGTACCGAAGGAGCAAACATGCCGAAATTTTCTTGAAATTCTTCATTATTAATCACGGTACCTTGTGCTGAAAAAGAAACTACCGGAATTTCTTCCATTTCCTCAGCTAATTCGTCTTTAACCACAACACTTGAATCTTCTTGTTTAACAAAAGTAAATTTATCATCAATAGATTGCAGAGTACGTAACAGTTTCGCTTCATTTACCGGTTTTGTTAAAAAGGCATTTACTCCGGCATTCATCATTTTATCTTCGTCTTCTTTATAGGCAGCGGCAGTAAGAGCAACAATTGGAATGTGTGCTACTTTTGTTGATAAAGCACGAATGTGTTGGGTAGCATCTACCCCATTCATTTCGGGCATATGCATATCCATAAGAACACAATCAAATTCTTGCTGTTGCACGGTTTCATATGCTAACTTTCCATTTTCTACAATAGTAACCTGTAGATTATAGAGAGAGAGTAAATTTTTGATATATTTTTGATTTGTAGGATTATCCTCAGCAACCAATATTTTTAGTCCGGGAGCAAAGGTAAGATTCTCCATTTTCTTTTCATGCTCTTCGGCTTCTCTCAGTTCACGTGCCCGTATTTCAGAAACAAGTTCGAGAGGAATATCAAAAAAGAAGTTACTACCTTTATCTACAATACTACTTAGTTTAATCTGCCCTTGCATCATTTCTACCAACTGATACGAAATAGAAAGCCCCAAACCGGTGCCACCATATTTACGCGTAGTAGAAGTATCTGCCTGCATAAACTTCTCAAAAACCGTATCTAATTTATCTTGAGGAATTCCAATACCGGTATCAGCAACTTCAAAGTATACTCTCGACGAATGAGTGCCCGGTTCAACAACCTTAACTTTTAACGTAACAGACCCCTGATGCGTAAATTTTAGAGCATTTGTAACTAAATTTATAAGAACCTGACGAATACGTACCGAATCACCGATAAGATACAAATGAACATCCTGTGAAATATCAATAATAAAGCGAATTCCTTTTTCATCGAACTTGGGGAACAATAATTTCTCTATTGAAACAATAAGTGATTGCAGATTAAATTCATGTAAATCCAATTCAATTTTTCCTGATTCAATTTTTGAGATATCCAAAATATCATTAATAATAGTAAGGAGAGATTCAGCCGAACTGTTTATCGTTTTTGCATAATCGAGCTGTTGGGCATCGAGTTTTGTTTTAAGCAGTAATTGCGTCATACCCATTACCCCATTCATAGGAGTTCTGATTTCATGACTCATATTTGCAAGAAACTGTGATTTTTCCTCATTTGCCTTATCTGCTAATTTTCGAGCTTTTTCGAGTTCAATATTTTGCTCATTCATTTGCATAATAAGTGCCTGCATTTTAACACTATGGCTACTGTTTTTCTTAAAAGCACGTTCAAGTTCTTTATTTTGAATTTGAATTTCGTCTAATTGCTTTTGAGCAATATTTCTTTGCTCTTCGAGCTCTTGAGACTGACGTAGTATTTCTACCTCAGCAACTTTAAGTACATGAATATCAAAATCAATAATTACAATTTTATCGAGGACTCCGCTTCTTTCAAAAATTGGTGTAATACAACGATGCACCCATCGCTTTTTACCCGCAGCGGTAATAATATAGGTTTCATACACCATTGTTTTACGAGAGAACACACAATGATCTACTATTGTTTTAATATCCTCATCATATGTAATCTTAAGTAAATTACCGCCAAACAATTCCTTAAACCGCATAAAAGAGCAACCGAATAATTTACGAAAACTTATATTTGCCCATTCTAATTCAAGGTTTTTGTCAAAAATCATAACCGAATTATCGGTATGTTTTGCAACCACCATAAACCTATGCAATTGTTTTCTTACCTGAAGAATTTCATTTTCCAGAGCATTATTTGCAATTGTAAGTTTTTGAACACGAGCTTCCAGTTCGCGAATTCTATCCTGTTGGTCCATACCAATACAGTTATGTGATTATAATTTTGCTATTTCTTTATTAAATTTACTGTTAGGTGTATATTTATCATTCTCAGAAGCATATTCTTGCTTAATACCGTCAATAAAATACATATCTATTTCGCCTTTATTCTTTGCATATATTTTTCCTCGATATGAACAGTCAAAAAAATCTCTCACCTCTACATAGGTTTCTCCCGAAATATTAATTCTATCTGGTTCACTGGTACTTTGAATTCGGTATGCCGTATTAACAGCATCGCCCCAAATATCATATGCAAATTTCTTTTTCCCGATTACTCCGGCAACAACACTTCCCGTATGAATTCCAACCCTAATTTGCCAAACCGGCTCATTACGTTTAATTTTTTCTTGATTTACTTTATTCATATACCTCACAATTTTCATTGCAGCAAGAATAATATCAAAAGGGTTACTGTTATTTCTAATAGGAATACCACCGGCACACATATAGGCATCACCAATAGTTTTAATTTTCTCTAAATAATGTTCTTCGCACAAATCATCGAAATATGAAAAATGAGTATCAAGCTCCTTAGTCATTTCATGCGGGTCTTTATTCATGCACACACGAGTAAATCCCACAAAATCGGTAAACATTACGGTTGCTTTTTTATAAAACTGCGGATTTGCCTCGCCATTAATCATTAATTCACGAGACACCTCTTCGGGCAGAATATTTAACAATAATTCCTCTGTTTTTCTTTTTGATTTAATAAGCTCTATTTGCTGTTCTTTTATTTGTTTTTGTTGCGTTTCTAGCAATAAATTCATTTCAGAAAGTTTTTGCGACGTTGATGCAAGATCAATGTTTTTAATACGCAGCTTTTCGAGTTCAATCAATTTTTTCTTGAGAATTAAATTTTCTCCTCGAATAGTTTTAAATACACTACTTAAATTGTAGGTGTATAACAATGAGTAGGTTAACAAATAATCATCAACCGGTTTTTGCAAAAACTCAACTACCCCAAATGAAGAAAATTTTTCAGCATGAGCCAGAATAGTATCATCTGAAACAATTAAAATAGGAATATGTTTAAACGACCATCTTTTTCTAAAATGCTGAAGCAATTGAAGCACATAGCGTTCATTATTTGAATCAATAATAACATAATTTATGTTAGACACCGAGTAATCTTCTGCAAGAACATCTTTTCCTGATAATTCAATAATCGTATGATCAAGAGAAATTGAATCATATATTGAACGGATTAATTTCGAAATTTCAGTGTTATCAATAATGAGAATAGAAAAATTCATGAGTTTGTGAATAATGAAAACTGAATTGTATTTTTATATATCGTTTCTTTATGGTAAAAATAATACAAAATCTGCAATACACAATCACAAAAACCGCTGATTCTTTTAAAAACTATAATTTCAATCGTGTATACGACACATTACAACTTTTCATAAAATCCTCCCAATTTTCCGAAACCTCTTCTTTGCCAACAACCCATATAAAACTGGTATTGTGGAGGCAAGAATTATTTTGTTGCGAAAAATCAGAATCTTGCATACTTTGTTTAAACATATCTACAGAAAGTATTTCCGAGCAAGAATCATAGGAATTAATATCGTCAACTACAACACAAGACACATTTCTCCACGACCAAGGCAAACTAAATTTATTCTGAAAAAGAGTATCGGAATCTTGTAAAAAACTTAACAATTTAATTCCGGTAGTATAAAAACACGCCTGTTTTTTTATAGTCAACTCTGTTGCTATTGAAACAGCTAATGATGTTTTTCCTGAATTTTCCGGTCCGGTTATAATAATATGTTGCGGCGTGTTTGAGGATATAAAAGTGAGCACAATTTGTTTTTGCTCATCAGAAATATCATTTGTCCACGCACTAATACGAGATTGAAAAGGGAAATACGCATATTGTGTATACATTTTTAAAGGATACCAATACGCAAAAAGAAAAAATGTAAGCACAAATAATAACAAAAAACAGATGAGATATACGAAACACATCTCATATAAGAGAATGGCGGCAAAAGAACCGGTATAAAAAAACAACAAATCAGTAAGCGTGTCAAAGCCCACATTAAACCAATCCGGCTTAAAAGGATTAGTTCGCGAGGGTTTTAACAAAGGTCCCAAAAAATTATACGCCTCAAATACTGTCCACAAAATCATTGTTGAAAGTAATGCCCACAAAATCGGATTTGCTAACACGAGCCATTGCGTATAGATTCCATAAAATAAAAGTACCGGAATATAGCCCAGTGCAAAATGACCGAATTGGTTTGCTAACCAACCATAGGTAAGAGTAATACCACGTTGAGAATCTTTTCCAATTAAATCAAACAAAAGCTGTTTAGCTATGAGAGAAAAAGTAATGTTTGCTTTTTTCATTGTTACATATTGTTAAGTGGTTATATTGAGTATTGGTGATTATTGTTTGAATTCAAAAATATGAATAATCTGATTATAGGCGACAGATGCATCGAAAAAAAATCTTAAATCTCAATACCCAAAATTAGGATATCATCAACTTGTTCACGAGGTCCTTTCCATTCCGCAAAGGTTTTTTCGAGCGTATGTTTTTGTATAATCATTGGTTCTGTTGCAACAGAAGCTATCAGATCTTTAAATCGTTTTTTAGTAAATCGTTTATCTAATTCACCACCAAACTGGTCAATAAAGCCATCAGTAAAGAGATAAAACTTATCATGTTCATGTAATTGAACCGAATAATTAGTAAATTCAAATTGGTCTTCATCAGAATCCTTTCGCAAAGAAACTCGGTCTACCGATAATTCAAGCAATGAATTATCCGTGAAAATTAATAAGGAGTTAAAAGCCCCCGCGTATTCCATTTTTTTAGTGGCATGATCAAACAAACACACAGTAACATCCATACTATCACGCGTTTGTGATTCTGCGTCATTATTCATTGTTTCAGAAAATAAGACACGGAGTTTATTAATGATTTCGTTTGGCGAAATATCTATTGATTTAGAAATAATCTGATTTAAGAAAGAGATTCCCAACATACTCAAAAATCCACCCGGAATACCATGGCCGGTACAGTCTGCTGTTACGATATAGGTTTTCGAGTTTTTCTCAGAAATCCAATAAAAGTCGCCACTCACAATATTTTGAGGCATATACAAGATAAGATGATCTTTAAATAAGGAAAGCAATTTATACTTACTGGGCAAAATTGCATTTTGTAAACGTTGAGCATATTTCATGCTTTGCTCCAATTCTTTAAATTGAAAAGCTACTTGTTTATTCTGATTCTTTAATTTCTCGTTTTGTGCAGCAATTATTTGCGTACGTTTATTAACCATATCTTCTAAGAACTTATTAGTTCTGCGAGAAACCTCACGAAACTGCATTACGGAAGAAACAGTTAACAACGTAATTTGAAGTGAAAACCCAATCTTGAGACTATTACTGGTAATAAATGAAATTTGCAATACCCCAAAATTCCGTAATATATAGATAATAACACCAAAAATTATACACACAAAAGAAATAGTAAACACCAAATTAGAATGCGTTCGTAGCGATAAATATTTATGAAACGCTACATATAATACCCCAAAAACCATTAAAAGCACATAGAGATTAGCGGCAAAAAAGCTATACATATTTAACGGAAAAGATAAAAGACTCCAGATTATAATTCCTACAGCAAGAGCATAAAACAATTTTAAAATTGGCACTAATCGTTTCGGATATTTTAAGAATACATGAGAGAAATACAAAATAAAAATTGATGCACACAGAGAAAAGAAAATCATTGAATTATTAGCAATATAGGGATGTGAAGGCCATAAAAACTGAAACGCATAACCATCAATAATAAATAAAAATATCCCCATACAAAGAATATAACCGGCAAGTAAAAAATAATGTCTGAACTTAAATTCAAAAAAGAGAAGAATATTAAACACAAAGGCAAACAAAATATAACCAAAGAAAATTGAAAGATAAAATGTAGTCTTTGAACCATAATCACATTGGGTTGCCGCATCTTGTATGTCAATAGGAATTCTAATTGTTTCACCAATATTACACAAGCGAACATAATGCACAATTTTTTCACCCGGATTTACCTGAAGCTTAAAAATAAAATTTCTGTCTTGAATTTCACGCGTATTAAAATGGTGGTTTTCTCCGGTAATTATTGAATCAAGAAGAACGCCATCTTGAACTTTATACAATCGAATATCATTTAACAAAGGGTACAAAATCTTAAAAAAGAAATGTCCTTCTTGTTCAGAATTATTATGAATTATAAATTGCAACCAAAAGGCAGATTTTGAAAATCCAAAATTCTGATTTACCGTATTCATTGGCACAAAAGGAGCACTCTGCAAAGAATGCACAGAAAATGTTCTATCGGAATCTTCAAAAAAATAAACCTGAGAATAATCAAATGTATAACTACCCGTGCCGGTATATATAATAGGTGTTTGAGCGTATACTGCACTAGCGTATATTGCAAGTAATAATACCAGTAAAAATTGTTTCACAATATTTTTCTTTAAATGCTCCAGTTTTTTAATAGAAGTATAAAAGTATAAAAAAATATAATAAAACATACTTTTTACTCAAAGAAAAAAATGAATCGCTGTTTTTTCACTGTAAAAATATGTACTTTTGTAATGTATAAAAGCTATTTTATACTATGCACATACAGATAATTTTGTATCTTTGTGTATTCTCAATAGACGAACAAGGTTTGATATGACTGAAAACAAAAAACACATAGATTCTACTGATGAACAAAAAGAAGTTCTTGTTGACTCTGTGTCTGAAAACACAAGAGAACAAGATTGTGAATCTAGTGCTGAACCTATTAACTATAGCGTTTTAACTATTGAAGAATTACGTTCCAAACTTTCAGAATTAGTTACCAAGACTGAAATTTCTGAAATACGAGCTGAAGTAGAAGATATTAAAACCGAATTCTACAAAAAAATCAAACTAGAATTTGAAGAAAAAAAACAAGCGTTTATTGAAGATGGTGGTGTAGTAGAAGATTTTTCATACACAAACAAACACGAGCAAGCATTTAAAGAGGCATATAGCAATTATAAATCTAAGCGTGAGTCTTACCGAAAACAAATAGAAGTTGAGCAAAGCAGGAATTTAGATATTCGCAAAGCTATTATTAAAGAACTTGAAGATTTAATTAATACAGAAGAGAATATTCAAAATACCTTTAAAACATTTAGAGATATTCAGGAACGATGGCGACAAACAGGTGCAATCTCTATTCAAGAAAGAAAAGCTGTTTGGGAATCATATCATTTACAACTTGCACGCTTTTACGATTATATCAAAATCAATAAAGAACTTCGGGATCTTGACCTTAAAAAGAATCTTGAAGCTAAAACAGAATTATGTGAAAAAGCAGAAGCATTATCTCTTGAAAAACAAATTGTAAAAGCATTTGCTAAGCTTCAAGACTTGCATGAACAATGGAGAGAAATTGGTCCGGTTCAAAAGGAAGTAAAAGAAGACTTATGGCTTCGGTTTAAAAATGCAACAACACTTATAAATAAAGCTCATCAAGATTATTTCCAATCTATAAAAGAAAAAGAAAAAGAAAATCTTGAAGCTAAAACAGCTCTTTGCGAACGTGTTGAAGAAATTTGCAATGCGGATTTGCAAAATCTAAAAAAATGGAAAAAATCAAGTGAAGAGGTAATTGCAATACAAAAAACGTGGAAAACAATTGGCTTTGCACCACAAAAATTCAACACACAAATTTTTGAGCGTTTTTCAGCGGCATGCAATGTCTTTTTCGAGAAAAAACGTGCCTTTTTCCAAACTATTCACGAACAAGAAAAAAACAACAAACAATATAAAATTGAATTATGTCAGGAAGCTGAAGCGATGCAAACCAGAACCGACTGGGCTGATGCAACAAAGGACTTTATTCAATTGCAAAAACGTTGGAAAGAAATTGGTTCTGTACCACTTAGAGATTCAAATAAAATTTGGAATCGATTTAGAACTGCCTGCGATACTTTTTTTGCAGCAAAACAAGCATACTTTGGATCTAAAGATGAAATTAACGAGGAGAATTTAGAAAAAAAGCGTGCAATTATTAAAGACTTATCTGCTTTAGAATTGACCAATGATACGGCTAAAAATCTGGAACTCATTCAACACATTCAAAAACAGTGGATAGAAATTGGTGCAGTACCGGATAAAACAAAGAAGGAAATTCAAGATACATATCAAAAACTAATTCAAGATACATTAAACAAATTACAGGTTTCTGATTCAAAAAAACAAACGGTGTTGTTCCAAGCAAAAATTGAAAAACTTCAATCTCAAGGAAAACATAAAATTATTGCCGAAGAAAACCGATTATTACTAAAACGCAAACAAATTGAAAGTGAGCTAGCTACACTCGAAAATAATATAGGTTTTTTTAGCCAAAGTAAAAAAGCAGAAAAACTTCTCAGTGAAATGAATAAAAAAATTGAGAAATTTAAAGATGATATTAAAAAGATTAACGCTGAACTAAAGCTCATTCAATCAATAGATTAAAAACTGTACCATGAAAGATTTGTATGCCATATTCGCTATTGTGCTTCTTTTTTTAGTCTCTTCTTGCGGCGAGAATAAAACAAGATCCGATTCTAGTTTCACCAAATCATTAGAAAGTTCAGATCCAAAACTACATGAAGGACTCATTAGAATAGGACTACCCGAAAAACTTGATTATCTTATTGATAATTTAGTTCTTTCTGATAATATGATAATGACTCTTTCTACCAATGCAAATATCTTTGACATTACACTTCTTAATAATTACGAAAATTCTCGATTATATACAACGAGCCGTTCTAAAGCTATAAACTTAGGTATTTATGGTGCAGACCTTAATTATTTGATTCATTTTGGACAGTCAGAAAATTCTATCAGATATTTAATTGCTTCTCGCCAACTTGCGAGTCAAATTGGCGTAGCAATGGCGTTTGATCAGGAAACAATGGATGAATATCAAATGAATGTTGAGAATAAAGATGCCCTTATAAATATTATATTTTTAGCATATGACAATGTGAAAAAGATGCTAAAATCAGAAGACCAATTTCTCTTATCTACCTTAGTGATTACAGGAAGCTGGATAGAGAATATGTATCTCACCACTAAGCTTCTACCCTATTTTGAAGAATCTGATATTAAAGATAAACTTATTGAAAAATTATGGGAACAAAAAGAATATCTTGTTCAGATGAAAGCACTTATTTCTGAGCTCAATGAGGGTGATAATATTTTTGTAAACGAACTTTTACAAGACCTTGAAAGAATATATAGCTTATATAATTCTTTCGAGAATGCCTCACTTTCTAAAGAAGAACTATCTTCTCTCGCTCATCAAATAGGAGAATTACGAACAAAAGTTATTCAAGTTCATTAATCACATTAAATTTTTATACTGTGTCAAAAACAAAATACATTTTTGTAACCGGTGGTGTTGCATCTTCATTAGGAAAAGGTATTATTTCTGCATCTCTCGGCAAATTATTGCAAGCTCGTGGCTATTCTGTAACTATTCAAAAATTAGATCCTTATTTAAATGTTGATCCGGGAACATTAAATCCCTACGAGCATGGAGAATGTTATGTAACCATTGACGGTGCTGAAACAGACTTGGATTTGGGACACTATGAGCGTTTCTTAAATGAAGAAACAAGTCAAAGAAATAATGTTACTACCGGAAGAATCTATAAAAATGTTATTGAAAAAGAACGAAGAGGCGATTTTTTGGGTAAAACCGTGCAAATTATTCCTCATATTACCGATGAAATTAAACGTAATATTAAACTCTTAGGAACTAAAGGTGATTATGATTTTATCATTACTGAAATTGGAGGTACCGTGGGCGACATAGAGTCTCTCCCCTATATTGAAGCTGTACGGCAAATGAAATGGGATATGGCGGGGCAGTGTATGTACATACACCTCACCTATGTACCTTTTCTTGCAGCGAGCGGTGAATTGAAAACTAAACCAACCCAGCACTCAGTTAAACAACTTTTAGAATCAGGAATTCAACCAGATATTTTAGTCTTACGAACAGAAAAAGCGTTAAATAGTGATATAAAAAGAAAAGTAGGATTATTCTGTAATGTTGATTTTGACTCTGTTATTGAAGCTCGTGATGTGTCAACAATTTATGAGGTTCCTATTGCTATGCTTAATGAAAAACTTGATGCTACTATCTTAAAGAAATTTAAAATAAAACCGGGTAACGAACCCGAACTTAAACCGTGGCGTTCATTTTTACAACATCATGCAAATCCGAAACAAACCGTTGAAATTGCCTTAGTTGGAAAATATGTTGAACTTGCAGATGCATATAAATCAATTATTGAATCATTTATACATGCCGGGGCAACACATGAAACAAAAGTAAATCTTACGCTTGTTCATTCAGAAGACCTTACCGATAAGACCGTTCAAGCAAAACTAAAAAACTGTAAAGGTATTTTAGTAGCTCCGGGCTTTGGACATAGAGGCATAGAAGGAAAATTTGTTGCTATTAAATATGCACGCGAACATAACATTCCATTTTTAGGTATTTGCTTAGGTATGCAGTGTGCCGTTATTGAATTTGCTCGTAATGTTTTGGGTTTAACCAACGCAAATTCAACTGAAATGAGCCGAAAGACAAAATATCCGGTGATTGATATTATGGCGGAACAAAAAGATATTGCAGATAAAGGCGGAACAATGCGTTTAGGTGGATTTGCATGTGCAATAAAAAAACGAAGTTTGGCTCACAAAATATATCAAGAAGATACAATTATTGAACGTCACAGACATAGATACGAGTTTAACAATGAGTTTCTTGAAGCATTTGAACAGGCAGGAATGATTGCTTCCGGACGAAACCCTCAAACAAACTTGGTGGAAATAGTTGAAATTCCATCTCATCCATTTTTTATTGGAGTACAATTTCATCCGGAATACAGAAGTACGGTTGTAAAACCTCATCCATTATTTGAGGCCTTTATTAAAGCGGCTATTACACATAAAAAACAAGCATAAGTATGAATATTTATGTATATAATTAATTACTATATAAATTCTTAGGTACTATGAGCATACCAAAACTTGTTGAAAATGACCCTTGGCTAGAGAACTTTAAGGATGCCATTATTGGAAGAATATCATATGCAGATTTGCGAGAAAAACAATTTTCAACGCAAGCCGGTTCTCTTATAGATTTTGCAAATGGTCATCTATTCTTTGGATGCCATAAAACTGAATCTCATTGGATTTTTAGAGAATGGGCTCCTAATGCTACCAATATTTGTTTGGTGGGCGATTTTTCTAATTGGGAAGAACGAGTAGAATTTGTATTTGATAATAAAGACACGTATTGGGAACTGTCTGTTCCTCTCGAAAAAATTCAACATGCTCAACTATATAAACTTTCTGTGTACTGGAAAGGCGGACATGGGTATCGTATTCCTGCCTGGGTTACCAGAGTAGTTCAAGACGATGAAACAAAAGTTTTTAATGCTCAAATATGGGATGCTAAACCATATACATGGAAACATAAGGTGCCTAAAAATTCTTTTTCGCCAATTATTTATGAAGCTCATGTTGGAATGGCAACAGAAGAATATAAAGTTGGAACATACGTTGAGTTTACTCGTGATATTCTCCCTATGGTTAAAAAAGCCGGATATAATACCATCCAGCTTATGGCAATTCAAGAACATCCATATTATGGTTCGTTTGGCTACCATGTATCGAGCTTGTTTGCTCCTTCTTCTCGTTTTGGAACTCCCGAAGAGCTTAAAGAATTAATAGATACAGCTCATGGTATGGGCTTGCGTGTAATTATGGATATTGTTCACTCACATGCGGTAAAAAATGAAATTGAGGGACTTGGCAGATACGATGGTACCGACTATCAGTTTTTCCATAAAGGTCCTAAGGGAAATCATGATGCATGGGATTCTAAATGTTTTGATTACGGAAAAGATGAGGTTGTTCACTTTTTACTTTCTAATTGCAAATATTGGATAACTGAATTCAAATTTGACGGATACCGTTTTGACGGTGTAACAAGTATGTTATACTGGGACCATGGACTGGGACGGTCATTTGACACCTATGAACGCTACTATGATGGCGGACAAGACGGTGATGCAATTTGCTATTTGATGCTTGCAAACTCGCTTATTCATGAATGTAATCCTCATGCTATTACAATTGCAGAAGATGTAAGTGGTATGCCGGGACTTGCCTCTCCTCGTGAATATGGAGGATATGGATTTGACTATCGTCTTTCTATGGGAGTACCGGATTATTGGATAAAACTCTTAAAAGAAAAAAGAGATGAAGATTGGCATGTTGGTGCAATTTTTCATGAACTTACACAAGCTCGTTTTGACGAAAAAGTAATTTCGTATGCAGAATCTCACGACCAAGCATTAGTAGGCGACAAAACTATCGCATTCCGATTAATGGATAAAGAGATGTATTATAGTATGCATGTTGCATATCCAAGTTTAATTATTGATCGCGGACTTGCATTACATAAAATGATTCGGCTCATTACACTTGCTACGGCTCAAAATGGCTATCTGAATTTTATGGGAAATGAATTTGGTCACCCCGAATGGATAGATTTCCCACGCTCCGGTAATAACTGGTCGTACCATTACGCTCGACGGCAATGGAGTTTACGATACGATGAAAACTTACGCTATAAATTCCTTGCAGAATTTGATACAGAAATGATTGAGATGTGTAAAAACACTCCCGGTTTTTTTGACAAAAAAGCAGAATTTGTAATGGAAAACATTCAAGATCAAATTCTTACATTTGAACGAGGTAACCTTCTCTTTGTCTTTTCTTTTAACCCCACACATTCATTTCCGGATTATGGCATACAAGTAAAAAAAGGAACATATACACTTGTTCTTACCGTAGATTCCGGTAAATATGGAGGATTGCAACGCATTGACGAATCCGTAACATATACTACCACTGCGGTTTCTGAAGATGCACTTAGTGAACATATATTACGATTATATATCCCCTCACAAACAGCAATTATTCTAAAAAAAGAATAAGAAAAAAACTTTATCAGAAACTCTTTTTTGAACAGCTTACTGTATCATAAAAATTTGTATTTTCGCATCAATTAATTTTTTTGCAAATAGATAAATATAATACAACAATGACTATTAGTGCATTACAAAAAGAACGAGCAGCATATGCTCCAAAATTACCAAAATCCTTACAAGGTACTGTAAAAATCGCATATGGAGCAGCTACAGAATCCATTGCAGATCAGGAAGATATTAAAAAATTATTCCCTAACACCTATGGAATGCCTCTTATTAGTTTTGAAGAAGGCGGTAGTTCTAAATCATACCCTGCAGTAAATGTTGGTGTTATTTTATCGGGCGGACAAGCTCCCGGGGGACATAATGTTATTTCCGGTATTTTTGACGGTCTCAAAAAATTAAATCCTGCAAATAAATTATATGGATTTCTTGGTGGTCCCGGTGGTTTAGTTGACCACAAATATATGGAACTTACTGCTGATATTATTGATGAATACCGTAATACCGGTGGATTTGATATTATTGGAAGCGGACGAACTAAATTAGAAGAAACAGAACAATATGATAAAGGAGTAGAAATTTGCAATAAACTCGGCATTAAAGCTCTTGTTATTATTGGTGGGGATGATTCAAACACAAATGCGTGTGTATTAGCCGAATATTATATTCAAAAAAAAACCGCCATTCAAGTTATTGGTTGCCCAAAAACAATTGACGGCGACTTAAAAAATGAAATGATAGAAACATCTTTCGGATTTGATACTGCGTGTAAAGTATACAGCGAACTTATTGGTAATATTCAACGAGACGCAAACTCAGCTAAAAAATACTGGCACTTTATTAAATTAATGGGTCGCTCGGCTTCTCACATCGGACTTGAATGTGCATTACAAACACAAGCTAATATTTGTATTATATCAGAAGAAGTTGAAGCAAAACAACAAACGCTAGAACAAATAGTAACATCTATAGCAGAAATAGTTGCAAGACGTGCTGCTAATGGCGAAAACTTTGGAACGGCTCTTATTCCTGAAGGATTAATTGAATTTATCCCTTCTTTAAAAATATTAATTTCAGAATTAAATGACACTATGGCTCACCACGAAGCGGCGTTTAATGCTCTTGATTCTGATGCTGAAAAGTTCAATTTTATTATTGGGAAACTAACTGCGAGTTCTGCAGATATTTTCAAAAGTTTACCGCAAAACATTCAATTCCAGCTTTTAGCAGATAGAGACCCTCATGGTAATGTACAGGTTTCTAAAATTGAGACTGAAAAAATGCTGATTGATATGGTTGCCGAAAAACTAAAAGCATGGAAAAAAGAAGGCAAATTCACCGGTTCTTTTAGTGGTCAAAACCACTTCTTTGGGTATGAAGGTCGTTGTGCCGCACCATCAAATTTTGATGCAGACTATTGCTACTCATTAGGATACACCGCGTCTGTTCTCATAGCGGAAGGAAAAAGCGGTTATATGGCATCGGTAAGAAACTGTAAAGCACCCGCATCTGAATGGATTGCAGGAGGTGTACCGGTTACAATGATGATGAACATGGAAAAACGACACGGACATATGAAACCGGTAATTCAAAAAGCACTTGTTGAACTTAACGGAGCTCCATACAAATACTTTGTTTCTAAACGTGATGAGTGGGCTCTTAAAACCTCATACGTATATCCTGGTCCAATCCAATATTTTGGTCCAAGCAGCGTATGCGACCAGCCAACAAAAACCTTATTACTGGAACAAGAAGGTAAATAAATACCGAATTCCAAGAAACATACAGAGAGGGGGTAATTCTAATTACCCCCTTTTTTTATTTTTTGTACAGGCAGACCTAAGTGTCTGCCCCTTCTTTTACTATTCCCTAACTGTAAAAAATACCAACTACATTTTAATTTTTCACCTGTTAGTAATTTTTCATATCTCATATAATTGCAATACCTGGTATAAAAACAAGATTCTGTATATTTGAAATCATAATACATAAAAATTTACCTATATGATTTCAATTGGCACCCCCCTTTCTGCAACTGCAACAAAAGTTATGTTGTTAGGTTCCGGAGAACTCGGAAAAGAAGTAGTAATTGAACTACAAAGATATGGTGTAGAAGTAATTGCTGTTGACAGATATGAACACGCTCCGGCTATGCAAGTTGCTCACAAATCGTATGTAATTTCTATGCTTGATGCGAAAGCTCTGAGAGACATTATTGAAAAAGAAAAACCACACTATATTGTTCCTGAAATTGAAGCTATTGCAACAGACACCTTAGTTGCATTAGAAAAAGAAGGTTTCACGGTAATTCCATCTGCAAAAGCAACATCGCTTACTATGAATCGAGAGGGTATTCGAAGCTTAGCGGCAGAAACTTTGGAACTCACAACCTCTCCATATAGATTTGCCGGAACAAAAGAGGAATATATTGCTGCGGTTCAAGAAATTGGCTTACCCTGTGTTGTAAAACCGGTGATGAGCTCTTCGGGGAAAGGACAAAGTACCGTAAAAACTACCGAAGATATTGAGTATGCATGGAATTATGCAAACGAAGGAGCTCGCGGTGGTGCCGGTAGAGTTATTATTGAGGGCTTTGTTGATTTTGATTATGAAATAACCTTACTCACTATTAGTCATAAAAACGGCATTTCGTTTTGTGAACCAATTGGTCACCGACAAGAAGGTGGGGATTATCAAGAATCTTGGCAACCACAAGCCATGTCGCCAAAAGCTCTTGCTGATGCACAATATATTGCAAAAGAGGTTGTGCAAGCACTTGGTGGTTGGGGACTTTTTGGCGTGGAATTCTTTATAAAAGGTGATATTGTATATTTTAGTGAACTATCTCCTCGTCCACACGATACCGGAATGGTAACTATGATTTCTCAGAATTTATCTGAATTTGCTTTGCATGTACGAGCTATTCTTGGCCTACCTATTCCAAACATTATTCAATACGGTCCGGCAGCCTCATCAGTTGTTATGGTACACGGCAGTTCTAAACAAGTTTCTTTTATGGGCTTAGAAGCTGCTCTTAGCGAAACAGATACGCAACTCCGTCTTTTCGGAAAACCCGAAGTTGACGGTGAACGTCGCATGGGAGTATGTTTAGCATTAGGTAAAACTATAGACGATGCAAGAAATAAAGCAAACACAGCAAGTGCTCAAATTGCGTATGCCTTATAAGCTGTCAATAACTTGTTATTATTAAAATGTAATAATTCACACATTTCTTTTGTATTCATTGTAATTTGTCAACAAAAAAGTATCATTTTTTTGTTTGTCAATGTTACCAGTAAGCTCCTTTAAATCAGGTAGGTGGACATCAACCATAGATGTTAAAGATTTTATTTCTTTACATATTACCCCCTATCACGGAAACCATCTATTCTTAGAAGGACCAACAGAGCATACAAAACAATTATGGGACATGTGCAAACAAGCTCTTAAAGAAGAGCGAAATAATAATGGCTTACGTTCAGTTGACACAAACACCGTTTCGTCGGTTACTGCATTTAAAGCAGGATATATTGATAGAAATTTAGAAGTTATTGTCGGCTTACAAACCGATGAATTACTAAAACGTGCCATAAAACCCTACGGCGGTTTTAATGTTGTTAAAAAAGCTCTTTCTGAGCATGGCTTAGAACCTTCACAAACAATTACAGAATGCTTCACAAAATATGTTAAAACACACAATGATGGAGTATTTGATGCATATACCGATGAAATTCGTGCTCTCCGAAGTTTAGGATTTGTTACCGGATTGCCCGACAATTATGCTCGCGGCAGAATCATTGGCGATTACCGTCGTGTTGCTCTATACGGTATTACTCGTTTGATTGAAGAAAAACAAAAAGATTTATCTGCTATTACCGGACCTATGAACGATGAAACCATTCGACTTCGCGAAGAGGTTTCTGAGCAAATACGGGCATTATATGCCATGATTGCATTAGGAGAAATATATGATATTGATATTAGCAGACCTGCTCAAAACGCACAAGAAGCAGTGCAATGGACGTATATGGCATATCTTGCGGCGGTTAAAGAGCAAGATGGTGCGGCAATGTCTCTGGGTAGTGTGTCTTCTTTTCTTGATATTTACATTGAACACGACCTGCAAGCGGGAACTATAACAGAACAAGACGCTCAAGAATATATAGACCATTTTATTATGAAGCTCCGTATGGTGCGGCATCTTAGAATGGAAACATACGAACAAATTTTTGCGGGCGACCCCACATGGGTAACAGAATCTATTGGCGGAATTTTTCTGGATGGACGATCAAAAGTAACCAAAACATCATTCCGTTTTTTACAAACATTATATAACATTGGTCCTTCGCCGGAACCCAATATTACCATTTTATGGTCGCAGCATTTACCCCAAGGATTTAAAGATTTTTGTGCTAAAGTATCTATAGAAACATCTTCTATTCAGTATGAAAACGACGACCTCATGCGATCTACCGGAAATTGCGATGATTATGGTATTGCATGCTGCGTGTCAATGCAAGAATTAGGAAAACATATTCAATTTTTTGGAGCACGGGCAAATCTGGCAAAAACATTACTCTTAGCTCTTAACAGTGGGCGTTGCGAAATAACCGGAATTCAAATAGCTCAAGGAATTCCGCATATTGAGGAAGAGTACCTTTCTTACGAAACCGTGCTTTCTTACTTTAAAACGGCAATGAAAGAGTTAGCTCGGGTATATAATGATGCTATCAATATTATTCATTATATGCACGATAAATACTATTATGAGAAGTCTCAAATGGCACTTATTGATACAAATCCGAAAATTAATGTTGCATATGGAATTGCCGGATTATCAATTGTTGCCGACTCTCTTTCTGCCATAAAATATGCTCGTGTAAAACCTATTCGTAACGAAAATGGCTTAACAATAGATTTTAAGATTGAAGGAGATTTCCCAAAATATGGCAATGATGACGACCGCGTAGATTTAATTGCTCGTGATATTGTTCATTTTTTTAATGCAGAATTAGCAAAACTTCCGGTATATAAACATGCTCAATCAACGCTTTCGGTACTCACAATTACCTCTAATGTGATGTACGGACTAAAAACCGGAGCAACGCCAGACGGACGTATACATGGAGAAGCATTTGCCCCCGGAGCTAACCCTATGCACGGACGAGACACAAATGGCGTAATTGCATCACTAAATTCTGTAGCAAAAATTGAATATGAAGATGCAAAAGACGGTATTTCTAACACAATCTCGCTCCTCCCTAAATCCTTAGGCGATAGTCTTTCGGATAGAATTCAAAATTTAGTGCAAATCCTTGACGGATATTTCAGTTATAAGGCACAGCATTTAAACATTAATGTTCTTGACAAAGAAACATTGGAACGTGCAATGGAAAATCCCGAAGATTATCCGCAGCTCACTATTCGCGTTTCCGGATATGCAGTTAATTTTGTTCGACTTACTAAAGATCAGCAAAAAGAAGTAATCTCACGTTCGTTCCACGAAACTTTGTAGAAATACTATGCTATGAGTTTAAAAACTGAAGCATATCTTCCGGTACACTCAATAGAATCATTTGGCACACATGATGGTCCGGGCATTCGCATGGTGGTTTTTTTGCAAGGATGTAACATCCGCTGTTTATATTGTCACAACCCCGACACAATTCCTATGCAAGGCGGCACAAACATGTCAATTCAAAGTATACGTGACAGAGCAATACGCATGAAACCATATTTTGCTCATAGTGGCGGAGTAACATTTTCGGGAGGAGAGCCCTGTATACACGCACAAACACTTATTCCCCTTATTGAAGCCCTGAAAGAAGAAGGAATTCACACCAACATAGACACAAACGGAACCGTACATTCGCTGCACGCACAAATGCTCATAACCAAACATGCAGATTTAGTTATGTTCGACATTAAAGCAAGCAATAACGAACAACTCTTACAAATAACCGGAGCTAAAAATCTTGAACGTATTATTCAGACTATTTCCCTCAGAGAACAGGCAAAAAAACCGTATTGGATTCGCTACGTATTACTGCCCGGATACACCGATTCTGCAAAGTCCATTCAATGGTTTATTGACCAATTCCGACATGCAGAATACCTCGAAAAAGTTGAAATACTCCCCTATCATACCATGGGTATTCATAAGTGGAAGCAATTAGGATGGCACTATTCACTCTCAGATATTAATCCTCCCGCAGAAGAACAAACAGAGCAAATTAAAACCATGCTGCGTTCTTACTTTCGGTCGGTTCAATAAAAAAAGACGGGGTACTGCATGAAACATCTTCACAAATCATTGGATGCAATTACTCATACGTGTTTCCTATCGCGTTCATTTTTACAATTACATCTGTTTTGAATCATCAAAAAAACAACCCACCTATCCTCTAACCGCTAACGGGCGAGATGATTATAAGATTAAACAGATACACGTTTAATTTGAACAGAAAAAAGAAATCAAAAAACAAAATACTACTCGTATTTATCAAGCATAAAATTACCAGCATGAGAAAAAATCTCGAAATGATTGTTTACAATTTAAGTATTTTTATGTATATTTGGTAAAGGAAGAACGACAAATAAAAGAAACTATGGCAGAAAAGGAGCAATTTGAACACAAAGAAGATGCTTACTCAAAAGCGGTACGAGCAGGAAAGCGTACGTATTTTTTTGATGTAAAGCATTCAAAAAACAATGATTATTTTCTAACAATTACTGAAAGTAAGCGTATTTTTCAAGGAGACGGGAAGTTTGCATATGAAAAACATAAGATTTTTCTGTATCGAGAAGATTTCGAAAAATTCTATGAGGGATTACAAGAAACCTTAGAGTTCATTAAAAAAAATGCTCCTGAATTAATTGAAGATGAAAGAGTTTTATCTGAATTTTCCGATGAAGATTCAGATGAGTATTCTGACCTAAAATTTGATGACTTAGACTCACAATAATTTTCTTTGATAAAAGCTGATTCTACAATCAGCTTTTTTTATATTTGCATTCATGAAAGGAAAAAGTTTAGTCTCTATTACAGACTACAAAGTTGAAGATTACAATAAGATTCTTAGCTTAGCTGCAGAATTTGAAAAAGAGAGTTATCAAAACATTCTTAAAAATAATGTTATTGCAACGCTATTTTTTGAACCCTCTACCAGAACCCGCTTAAGTTTTGAAAGTGCAGTAAACCGTTTAGGCGGTAAAGTAATTGGTTTTTCAGACACAAACACCTCTAGTGCTACAAAAGGCGAAACGCTCAAAGATACTATTTTAACTGTTGCAAACTATTGTGATTTAATTGTTATGCGACATCCTCTTGAAGGTGCAGCAAAATTTGCCAGTGAAATATCTCCGGTGCCAATTGTAAATGCGGGAGATGGGGCAAATCAACATCCAAGTCAAACCTTGCTTGACATGTACTCTATTTTAAAAACGCAAGGAACACTTCATAATCTCAACATTACATTAGTAGGCGATTTAAAATACGGTAGAACTGTTCATTCATTAATCATGGCAATGATTCATTTTACACCAACGTTTCATTTCATATCGCCAATAGAATTAACCCTTCCAAAAGAATACAAACAAATTCTCTCTAAACATAACATATCATTTTTTGAGTATCCTGATTTAAAATCAATCCTGCCAAAAACAGATATTTTATATATGACTCGGGTTCAAAAAGAGCGTTTTTCTGATCCTATTGAATACGAGAAAACTAAAAACATGTATATCCTCACAAACGATATGCTTACGCACACAAAAGAAAATCTTAGAATTCTTCATCCACTTCCTCGAGTGAATGAAATTAGCTTATGTGTTGACGCTAATCCAAAAGCATATTATTTTGAACAAGCAAAAAATGGGGTGTATACTCGTCAAGCAATTATTAGTTCTATTCTTGGTTTAAAATAAAAAACATGGGAGATATTCAAGGACGGCATCTTAAAGTAAGTGCAATAAAAAACGGAACAGTAATAGACCATATTCCAAGTAAGAATCTGTATAAAATTATCTCAATAATTAGATTAGATAAAATTGATTCTCAAATAACTTTTGGAACTAATTTAGAAAGTAAAAAATTAGGTAGTAAAGCAATTATTAAAATTGCCGACAAATTTTTTGAACAAGAAGAAATAAACCGAATTTCTATTCTTGCTCCCGAAGCAAAACTAAGTATTATTAAAGATTATGAGGTAATTGAAAAAAAACAGGTTGAACTTCCCGAACAAATTCAAGGAATTACTCGCTGTTTTAATCCAAAGTGTATTACCAATAACGAGGTTATTATTCAAAAATATGCGGTTATTTCAGACAATCCGGTTAGTCTTCAGTGCGTATACTGCGAAAAAATAACAGACCAAGAGCATTTTGATTTTATATAAGCCAAAAAATCAGCACTTACACTTCTTTTGAATAGTTCAAAACACGCTCTGTTGTAAGCCCCGAACTTATAATACCCATTGGCAATCCCGCTCCGGGAATAGTTGAAGCCCCTACATAAAAGGTATTTGCAAATTGCTCATCGTAGTTCTTTGGTCTAAAAGCACCTATTTGAAACATCGTATGAGAAAGTCCTAATCCGCTACCTTGATGTAAGTTTAACCAATCTTTCCATTCTAGTGGTGTATACACCGTTTTAGAAATAATATGCGGATTAATATCTTGTTCGATACGCTCAGAAAAATCATCCAGAATGCTCTGCACTATTTCGGATCTATCATCCCAGTTTGATTTGTAGGCAAGCGTTGGAACCGGGCAAACAAAAAAGAGACTTTCACAGCCCTCAGGAGCACAAGAAGCATTGTGTTTTGATAAAACATTTACATAATAATATGGCTTTTCAAGCTTATCGGGGTTTTTCATTATCTGTTTTGCGTAGTCTTTAAAATTACTTCCCAAGTAATAATTATGATGATCTACCTGTGGTAACTTTGTTGATAATCCAATATATAAAGTTAAATACCCCATCGTCCAGCTCATTGTATCGAGCTTTTTAGGAGTATATTTTTTGCGTTCCAAGACTTTTCCGCGAAATACAGCAGCATCTGCATTAATTACAAAAATATCTGCTGTGCGGGAAACACCATTATTATCAATAAGTTCGGTTAATTGCGAATCTTGATACTTACAAGAAACTATTTCTGAATTATATACAAACTCTACCTGTTCTTTTTCCAATTCGCGAACAAGCCCTTCAACAATAGCATACATCCCTCCTTTCACATTAAAATAGCCATCGTGTTTAAATTCCGTATATGACAATAAGGTATAAATAGCCATTGTGTCAAACGAGGTTCTTCCTAAAAAGAATGCAACAAGAGAAATAATTTGACGTGCTTCATCAGAAGAAAAATATTGAGAAACCTGCTGATAAAAATTTCGGGTTAAAACAGGTAAATGCTGAGGATTTACCTGCATCATAGCTTGCATATAATCAAAAAGTGAATTAAAATTTCGTTTCACTATCACCTCTATGGTATCATTAAATAATGCTTCTGCTTTTTTAAGATAAGCATTCATTTTTTCTTCAAAATCCGGTTCAACATCTACAAACTGTTCTGCCAAACGTGCAGTGTCTTTATATAAAAAATATGGCTTAGGATTTCCTCGTAAAGAGACGGTGTAGAGGGGATCTAAGGCGTGATACTCAAAGGGCAAATCTATATTACAATCTTTTGCAAATTGCTCAAATTCATACGACATGCTAAAAAAACTGGGTCCCGTATCAAAGGTAAACCCATCCTTTTTTATTTGATTGAGTCTCCCACCCGGCGTGTTGTTTTTTTCAACTATTTGAACCTTAAACCCTTTTTTAGCGAGACGAAGAGCTGTTGCAAGACCGCCTATTCCGGCTCCTACAACAAGTACCTTTTTTTGTTTATTCATATTTTTTCTTTAATTGCCGGATACAGCTCATATTTAACCCACATAAAATCAGGTACAATAGTAAGGATTTTATCGTAATAATGCACTGCTTTTGCTATATTTCCTACATCCTCATATGCTTGTGCAATGGTAACAAGTAAACTGATGTAATTCCAATCTCTTTGAGCTGCGGTAATAGTACGTTCAAATAGCTTTTCTGCAGTATGATAATACCTAAGCGCTTCCGTTTTTGACCCCCCAAATACCGAAGGCATATAATACTGTGCATGCCCATATTGAATAAAGCCCATAGGGTTATGAGCATCATGTTCCATAGCACGATTTGCCGCTGCAATACTGCGTGGCCCATATATCGGTGCTTTTAATCGTTGCAAGCCAATTTCAAAACCATAAAACGCTGCTATATACGATTGAATTACCGATTCATTATAGTTCATTTCTTGCAATCGTGCAATATGGGCATATGCTCGGGTAAGATATGTACGAGCTTCTGCATACTCCTTAACTCCAATATTATAAGCAATGTAACCATACTGATAATTAAGAAGATTATGGGTAAAGCGTGCATTTTTTGTCTGCACCCCTTCCATCCTATCAATCACGGTTTTCCATAGATTCATATCGCCTTGTAAATATGCCGTAAAAATTTGCTCTTGATAAGAGGCAACCGCACGCAAACTCAAAAAAACCGTAATAATTAGTATGAAATATTTCTTCCTTTCCATATATATCTTTTTGTAATGCTATATTGTATTGACAAGACAATAATATATATCATTACACAGATTTGGAAAAAACTAAACAAAACAGATTTACCTATATGTTGATTGCTGGTATAGGCAATAAGAATTCGTATACAAACTCGCACAAAAACATATCCTAATACAAGAAACAGAGGCAGATACAGCAACACTAAAACAAATCCGCCTACCTGAACCAGCCAAAACAAAGAGGCAAGAATATATGAACTACCGAAAAAGCTCACCATATTTTTTGAGAAGCCCTGCACTGCCTCATTAAAAGAAGTATACATTCTACAATATATATCTGCTTCAGAGGCGTGACAAGATATTTTTTTACGGAGAGATTTATACAGTCGAGCTATTGCTATATCTTCTACTTTTTTATTACACACCTGTACATGAGGTTGAATTTTTTGATATGTGTCTGCTTTATAAAACATACACTGACCGTTTGCCGCAGACAAGGAAGTAAAAAACGGGAAACGCACCAAAACAAGCGGCAATAAGCTCAACAAAATATAATTCATAAGCGGTACGGTTGACCACTCACCGGCAGAACACATTTTTTGACGCGGAAACACCGTTATTAAATCTCGTTGTTTTACCACACAGTGCGAAAGAATTTTCTCCACAAAAACCGGAGAAATCCTCACATCAGCATCAAGAAATAACAAATAATCTCCTTGAGCTCGTTGCCCTAATTGATAACAAGCATTATTCTTACCCAACCAACCAGTAGGGAGTTTAGAGCCGGGCACAACAGTAAGCGATTTGTTTACAGCGGCATAATCAGCAATAATTGCAGCAGTAGCATCGGTAGACTCATCATCATACACCAAAATTTGAATATGCGGATACGATTGCTGCAAACAATCATCCAATAAACCTGCAATTGTATCTTCCTCATTCCGAGCAGGTATAAGAATAGAAACAAGAGGATTTTCGCGTATCTTCTGTTGCCGCATTTTTTGTGAAAACATAGCATTAATAAACACAATACAAAATTGCAGTACCGTCCACCCCAATACAACATACACAAGACAAAGTACAAGATTACACATAAGGGGTTGTAATTACACGTGTTTTAGATTCAGTATAAAAACTGTTATATGCATCCATTACCGCATTATATGAATAATCAGTAAGCGTATAATTATGAAGAAACATATACAATGAGGGTTTTTTACGTGAGCCGTATTCAATAAAATTAGCAACAAACACAACTTGAATATCACCAGATTTTTGAGCAATTTTAGAAAAACCTTTTTCGAATAACACAAGATTTTGATGCATAGATTCTATTTTTCCTTGGGGAAATAACAGCACCAAATTTGAGGGATTTTTCAAAAGCTCAGAAGCATACGTTAAAGTTTCTAAAACACTCCGATTCCCTTTAGAAACAGAAAATCCACCACAATAATTAAAGTACCAATACTTTCGTAATTGGTCTTCGAGCATCATAAAATGAAACTTTTTTTGTAAGACTTTTTTTGTAAGAAGCAAAGCCCAAAAGCCATCCCACCAACTTATATGATTGGATAAAAGCAATATTGGTTTTGAATATTCCTTTTTTTGTCCGCTAATATGAACCGATGAAAAATGTCTTGAGATAAGAACACGCGTGTACCAATAAAAAAATGGAAAAATTACCTTATGATGTCGAGCACGAAGAATCATAGTATATATTTTTGAACCACAGCAAGCACCACAAAAAAGAAAAATTGGCATAAGAATACGGTAACCGCAATTGGGTTTGAGGTATTGATTCGGGCATATCGAATCATGGTATGAAACAGAAGCCCCAACACAAACCACACAAGATAATTTGCGAACGGAACAACATTTCCGGCAAACATCCACATATCCATATACGGGGCTGAAATTTCAAGAATAATATCATACAAGAGCATAACCCCTGCCCCTCCAATAATTTTAAGATACACAGGCATACCCGAATGCTCAAACATTGAGGCACTGGCATAGGTTAAAAACAACCAATTAACCCCAATTATTAAAGGAACAGAATAGAATTGTATTCCCAAAGAACTACCATAGGTATATTCCCCAAACACCAATCCGGTTTCAACACCAACAATTTCCACCAACATTCCAATACTAAAAATGAGTGCAAACACAGTCAAAGAACGAAGTGTTACTTTTTGAGTATGAAAATACAGTACATACACAAAATTTAATAGAAGAGCAAATGGAATAAGGGCTTTAAAATATGGTAACAACGCCGGAACGGTGAGTCCAAAAGCACCAACACAATAAAAGATTACAAAAAACTTTTTTACCTCACGCGGATCGGTTAAAGAAAACTTCATACAAATTAAATAGATTTACTGTAATAATAATAAAGAGAAAGAAGTAGCAAAAAGAATTTATACGGATTTGAAACACGAATACGCTTTGTGAGAATTTTTTCAGCAGGCGTTTTTGCAATATTTTTCAATAAAGCAAGATAGTAGAAATATGCTACATGCACCGCTAATTTAGACCTCCCCGGCAGTTGAGAAATTCCTTTTCGTGCCGCCGAAAAATCAGCAGCAATTTGTTGCACATACTCATTTTTACGAGCTTCATCAAAACTCTCTTTTGAAAAATCGTGAAAATAACAGCGACCTAAATCAGTAACATCGTCTTGCAAGTCACGAAGAAAGTTAACTTTCTGAAACGCAGACCCCAACTTCATTGCAGGAGCAGAAACACGAGCAAAGAAATCCTCATCGCCACCAACAAATACTTTTAAACACATGAGTCCAACAACATCCGCAGAACCATAAATATATGTTTCTAGTTCCTGTTGACTCTCATACTGTTTTTTATCCAAATCCATTTTCATGCTCGTTAAAAACGCATCAATCCACTCCCGATTAATCGCATATTTTTTAACCGTATGCACAAAAGAATGAAGAATTGGATTAACACTTAATCCTTGCTCAAGTGCAAGATAATAATCACGTTCAAAATTCTCTAAATTCTGCTTTTGATTAATAGAATGAAACGTATCAACTATTTCATCTGCAATACGTACAAAACCATAGATTGCAAAAACCGCCTCTCTCTTTTCTTTCTCCAACATACGAGTTGCCCAATAAAAAGAAGTACTATACTTTTTTGTAAGTTGCTCAGAAAGTTCAAAACTTGTTTGCAGATACAGATCCATGTTGATTTTATATATTTACAAAGATACGTATAACGGACAAAAGTAAATAGCTAATCATTAGATTAATTACGAAAAGTATTTTCTAAAAAAACCACCCTGTTGTTTTTTGATAAGTTTTGTGTAAAGCTCATCATATTTTTGTTGAAATGCTTCTTTCATTTCCTCTGCCGACTGGAAACGTCCCTCCCTACCTTTTGCCAAAAAAAACTCTAAATTTTCGGGTCTGTACTTATTTGGAGGTAGGGGGAATTTATGTTTTGAGGTAGCTTTATGGAGCAGTTCAAGCATATCTTTTGATATGCGAGACGTACGTACTAAGGGTTGATTAATCTGCAAATTCATTAAGAGCTCCGGATTTTCATGATAAAACGGGGGTCGGCGAGTAATAATCTCATATGCCACTAAAGCCAAACTATATAAATCTGAACGATTATCAATTAAATGAGCATGTCGCAACACCTGCTCCGGAGGCGAATAAATAAGAGCAAAAGGCACTTTTTTTAATGAGAAAATATTAGCCCCATGAACTTGAGCAAGTTCCAAATCAATAAGTCGAACTCGTAGATTAAGTGGGTCTATTCTACCATCAGCTTCGGTTTCAACAAAAATATTTGAGGGTTTAATATCTCTATGAACAATACCATGCTCATGTAATTTTTGTAGAATTTCACAGACTTGTACCGTTAGCATACAAGAAAAAATTGGAGTTTGCACATGCGAATAATCGGGTGTGCAAATAATCGTTTTCACATCAACCCCATGTAAATATTCACGCACAATAAAATACCCTGATTCAGTTTCAATAATATCAAGCGTGTTAACAATTCCGGGATGAAGCGACTGTATACTTTGTAATACCATAAAAATTAAATCCTTATGCTCGCTCCCTTGAATAGATGAAGAATCACGCAGGTGTTTTAAAGTAACCAAAAGACCATCTTCTTTTCGCGTTCCTCGATACAAAGCACTAAATTTCCGCTGCGTTTGAATAACACTTGCAGGGTTTGAAGAATCAAACTCATATACACCGTTATTTCCCGTAAGACTTATTAACATTAGTATGGAATATTATAATTATTTTGTACTTTTATCGAATAAAATCAAAGATACAATTTTATGCCAAAACTACGAAGATTATTTACATTGTTCCTTATTATTTGGAGCATGAGCGTTTCGGCACAATTAAGCACCGGTGGCACATTTGGGGTGTTTTACACAAATAATATTTTTCAAATAGATGTAGCCCCCGAAATTAATTATCATTTTACCGAACGATATGTTGTAGGATTTTCGCCCTTTTTGTTATACTCAAAAAACACCCTACAGAATATTCAAGCATATATATTTGGTTCTCGGATATATGGGAATTATGTGCTCTTTCCGAGTTTATTTCTCCATATGGAATATGAATACAGTAAAATGTGGACAAATGAAGGATTTGGAAAAACAATTCATGCAGCACCAATAGGGCTTGGATATGAGAATGAGATTAGTCAAAACGCCGTAGCATATCTGCTAGTATTGTTTGACGTATTATATAATCCTGACATTTCTATTCGGCAAAATCCGATTATTAGAGCAGGGGTACGATATAAATTTTAGATATGTTATTTAAGGAAGTAATAGGTCAACAAGAGATATGTAAAACACTGCGAGCTTCGGTAATTCAAAATAGAATTAGTCACGCTCAGCTACTGCACGGACCCGAGGGCTGCGGACTTTTAGCAATAGCTCTTGCCTATGCCCAATACATAAATTGCACAAACAGAACAGAAGACGATTCGTGCGGCACATGCAGTTCATGCATAAAATATAATAAACTACAACATCCTGATTTGCATTTAGTGTTTCCGGTTGCCACAACCTCAACAATAAAAAAAGACCCGGTAAGTGACTTATTTTTAAAAGAATGGAAAGAAATTGTTCTCCAACACCCGTACCTAAGTCTTGACAGTTGGCTCGCACATATTGGTGTTGAAAACAAACAAGGCAGCATATACAAACAAGAAAGCTCTGAAATAATTAAAAAACTCAGCTTAAAAACTTACGAAGCCGAATATAAAGTAATGATTATTTGGATGGCAGAAAAAATGAACGATGTTTGTGCCAACAAAATCCTTAAAATACTCGAAGAACCACCCGAAAAAACCGTGTTTTTACTCCTTGCAGAAGAAACTGAATTTATGCTGCAAACAATTTTATCTCGCACGCAAATACGGAGAATTCCAAAAATTGACAAAGAAAGTATACAAAAAAAACTTGAAATCGACTTTGCCTTCAACGAAACTGATTTACAAGCTATTGTACACAATGCTAATGGCAACTACCATAGAGCATTTCAATTAGCAAGTTTTAATAATTCGCACAATGAGTTTTTTACCTATTTTACTCAGCTTATGCGCTTAGCATACAGTAAAAATGTACCGGAAGTAGCAAAACTAACCGATGAAATAGGTAGCATTGGAAGAGAAAAACAAAAAGCATTTCTTGAGTACTCTCTCGGCATGATACGAGAAAACTTTATGCTCTATAAAAAGCAAGAAAGCATTGTATACCTCTATCAACAAGAAAAAGATTTCTCAGCAAAATTTAACACATTTATTAACGAACGAAACATTGCATCTCTCACAAAAGAATTTAATGAAGCTCATTATCATATAGAAAGAAATGGTAATGCAAAACTCATTTTTTTTGATTTAGCTCTCAAAATTATAATTTTATTAAGAGCATAATCTTTTGTACTTTTGCGAAAAATTATACGAACAATGAATACAGAACAAGATACAAACTCAACTCAAACTATTTCTGCAGAAGACATTAAAAACAACATAAAAAAAATTGCTCAACAACCGGGAAACTGTAAACTTTTTTGTTACAATTGGTTACGCGATATATCAAATGTCCCTGCAACGCATAACTTAGTTGAGGTTCGATTTAAGAATACCCGAAAAGATTTCTACGAAAACAATAATAATCTGCCAATAGAAATTGGAGATATTGTTGCGGTTGAATCATCTCCCGGACATGATATTGGGGTAGTTTCACTCATTGGAGAACTTGTACGAGAACAGTTACATAAAGTATGCGGCAAAAAAATTCCTGAATCATTTCCCAAAATATACCGAGTAGCAAAACCTTCTGATATTGAAAAATGGGAAGAAGCAAAAGCTCTTGAACACAAAACCATGATTCGCACACGGCAGATAGCTAAAAATCTGAAACTCGACATGAAAATTGGAGATGTGGAATACCAAGGAGATAAAACAAAAGCAATATTCTATTACATTGCCGACGAACGTGTTGACTTTAGAGAACTCATTAAAGTTCTGGCAGATGAGTTTAAAATACGCGTAGAAATGCGTCAAATTGGAGCTCGACAAGAAGCCGGAAGAATTGGTGGGATTGGACCATGTGGCAGAGATTTATGCTGCTCGTCATTTAAAACAAATTTCGTTACTGTTTCTACTACAGCGGCTCGTTGCCAAGAATTATCACTAAATCCGCAAAAACTTGCCGGACAGTGTGGAAAATTAAAATGCTGCTTAAATTATGAGCTTCAAAGCTATAAAGATGCTCGTAAAGATTTTCCTGATACATCTATTTCTCTAGAATATGAGGGAGGATATGCGAATCATGTTAAAACTGATGTGTATAAACGACTTATGTGGTATAGCTACAGAAAAAATGATGTACACGCATTTGCTGAGCTTTCGGTAGATCGAGTTAAAGAAATAATTGCTCTTAATAAAGCTGGTAAAAAACCTGAAAATCTTGAACTCGAAAAGATTATTGACACAAAAGAAATTAAACATGACTACAACAATGTTGTAGGAGAAGGTAGTTTAACACGATTTGACAACAAAAACAAGCCAAAGAAAAAATTTAAGAAAAAGAACAACAACAAACATTTCAATCAAAAAAGAGATAATCAAAATAATACAAATAACTGATTATGAACAAATCAATTCTTGCTCTCTCTTTTTGTATTACATACCTGTTCTTATGTAGTGCATGTACCCAAAACACCTTGTATACCGAAAAAGTTTCTATTCAAAATACAGCGTGGACAAAAGATGATATTATTACTTTTACGGTTCCGGTTCAAGACACTACGCAACTGTATAACATTGTATTAAAGCTCACAAACACTAATGATTATCCCTTTGCTAATATATATGTATTTAGCAATATTATTATGCCTAACAATACCTTTACCAGAGATACGGTAGAATTTATTTTATCTGACAACAAAGGAAACTGGACCGGTAAAGGTTGGCGTTCTTATACCAATACTTTTTTATTCCGTCAAGCTATTCGTTTTCCGATACAAGGAGAATACACCTTTTCTTTTGAACAAGCTATGCGTTGCAGAAACAGCGAATGCAGTGTTTCAGGAATTTCATCATTAGAATTCACTATTGTTAAAAGATAATTCCCGTGAGTGCTAAAAAAAAATTACTCCGTTTTGCAGAAAACAAGAGTTTTGCTCATGTTATTCAGCCCGAATTCAAGGAAGTTTTTAACACAAAACATTATTTGCATGGCAAGTGGCATACAGATTTTTTGGGGAATAACAATCCTATTATTTTGGAACTTGGATGTGGTAAAGGCGAATACACCGTTGCCTTAGCAAAACAATTTCCTGATAAAAACTTTATTGGCATTGATATAAAAGGTGCTCGTTTTTGGCGAGGAGCAAAAACAGCTCAAGAAGAAAACCTCAAAAATGTAGCATTTATCCGAACACGAATAGAGTTCTTAGAATCTTTTTTTGCCGCCGAAGAAGTATCAGAAATCTGGATTACCTTTCCCGACCCGCAAAAAGAAAAACGACGTACAAAAAAACGCCTTACATCTGCACGCTTTTTAAATATGTATTATCATATATTAGACAAAGAAGGATGTGTACACTTAAAAACAGACAGCTCAGAGTTATATGCCTACACCTCATACATATTACACCAAAACGCACAGCACATTATACGCAACACGCAAGACCTGTACACCTCTAACTTATGCGACCATATTCTTTCTATTAAAACACATTACGAAAAGAATTATTTAGAGAAAGGAAAAACAATAAAGTATGTGCAATGGCAATTGCAATCAGAAATTAAAGAACCGGAAATTCTAGAAATTGAACAATTACTTGAGCAGATACAAGTATAATATTACCTGCGTTTAAATAAGGTTTTCTTGGGTTTTTCTAAATCAAATACTATTGGAACCCGATAATATACCGAAACATTTTTACCATCCTGCATTCCCGGGGTAAAATCCGGGAGGTTACGTATAACATCTATTGCTGCCTGATCTAATGCTGGACACGAACTACTCTTAAGAACCTCTGGATTCCTTACTTTTCCTTCTTGGTTTACTACAAATTGAATAATAACTGTTCCTGTATGACCTTGTTGAGCCGCTTCTTTTGGATATATTATATTTTGCTTAATAAATTTGAGTAACTCTCTATTACCACCCGGAAACTCAGGCATTTTCTCAACTCTTTTAATCTCCTTTTTTTCTTCTTGTTGTTCTATAAGAGTATCTTGAGATTCTTGAGGCGAAGGTTCTTCTTGTGCAAAACTAACAGAAGCTACAAAAAGAGCTATAATAACACAGAAACATTTACACATACCTATCGACTTAATTCAAAAACCATTGGAACTCGATAAAATACCGGTACCGGGATCCCCATCTGCATGCCGGGAGTAAAACTAGGGAGTTTGTTTACAACATCTATAGCAGCTTGATCTAATGCTGGATATGTACTACTTACAAGAACCTCAGGAGACTCTACGTTTCCTTCTTCATTTACAATAAATTGAACAAGCACTGTTCCTGATTGTCCTTGAGACATTGCTTCTATGGGATATATCAAATTGTGAGAAATAAACCTCTGCAATTCAAAATTACCACCGGGAAATTGAGGCATAATCTCTGCACGAATATATACCGTCCTTTCCGTATCGTTTTCTTTAACTATCTTAAAACTAACATGATTTTCATTGTCTTGTTCTGTTTTTTGCACATTAGAATCTTGGGCAAAACTACTATACACAAACAAGATTGAGAGAATACTAAAATAAATTGGTTTCATTAATAGATTTATTTTACAAACGTACCCCTCACTACCAACTTATTATTCTCACGAATAAAATAGGCATACTCACCTTTAGGTAAATCATGCGTAAAATGAGCACAAAAGCCCGAACTTAAATTTAAAGGATACTGACCAACACGCTGACCTCTATTGGTAAAAACAATAAGCGTGTAATCGTTAGAAGATGGTTCATCGGTTTTAATTAATAATCTATCAATAAAAAACCGCGGCATAACTTTTACTTCTGTTTCTTCTAATTCTTGTTGTTTCAACTCTTCAAATTCTCCGGCAACTACAACATTAACACGAACAATAAGCAAAAGCATCATGAATAGAAAACAGATTGATTTTTTCATATGCTAGTTTTATTTGTTTTTCTTTACTCAATTCAAATATATGAAAATAAATTGTTTAGAAAGTAAAATTGTTAACAAATTGTTAATAAAACACTATCTGAAAACGAAACAAATACAGCAAGAATCTATCTATACATCCGCAATTTCTTTGCTCACGTTTTTGTAATCACGCACGTATGATGTTCTCGACAGAAAGAATAATAAGGAGCCGACAGCCATGGCTATAGGAAGAAATAAGAGTGCGATATGTAAAGAATACATATCTGATAACAAACCGACAATAAAGAGAAAAAGAACGGCTCCAAACACGCTCATAACAACAACATTAACTCCAAATGCTACACTCCGTAAACCTGGCTGTACTAAGTCTTGAATAATTGCGGTTCCCGGTGCTAAACATGCAATACTGAACACGCCAAATAAACAAAAGAATACAATAGCTAAACTTGTATGACTTAACAATAAGGCTACTCCTAATGATATTGCCGATGCCAACGTTCCTATAAAACAAACTAAGACCTTACCGTTAGAATACCGCAACGAAGCTCTATCTCCTAGCCATCCGCCTAAGGGAGCTCCTATTAATACGCAGAGTGCTATTAATCCCGACACATACCCTGCTTGTGATTCTGTGAGACCATGAAATCGTATAAAATAACTCGGAGCCCAGTCAATCATAGCGGTATTAACCCCTACCACACAGGCAAAGGCAAAAAACACCAGAACCAATGTTTTAATTGAAAATAAACTTGAAATAGTTTTTAAAGAAAATTGTGTTTTCTGTGCGTGTTCATATAATGGTAAAGTCTTATAATCTTTTGCAAAAAGCATAAGCACCGACAATAAAATACCGGGAATTGCAACATATCCGAATGCATATCGCCAGCCGTACATCATACCAATATATCCTCCTACAGCCATACCCAGAGCTATTCCTAAGGGTGCAGCGGCATCATAAATCCCTATATATTTCCCTCTATGATTGGGCGGAAAAATCTTTGATATCATTGCTATTGCAGCCGGAGCATACGCAGCTTCTCCTATGCCTATTAATGCCCGAAACAGTAATAATTGATAATAATTTTGTGCAAATGCACACATAAGCGTCATAATACTCCAAATAAACACCATAAGAGCAATCATTTTCTTTCTACTCCAACGGTCAACAATAATTGCAGAAGGAATAACAAATATGGCAACCATAAGAGATACAACGCCACCGAGCATGCTTAACTGCATATCTCCCAAATCCCACTCTTCTTTTATAAAAGGAAATAAAACCGACATAATTTTACGGTCGGCAAAATCAAACATATATATAAAAAAGAGGAGAAATAAGGTGTAAAAAGTATGGTAGCGATACGAACGTTTCATAGATATTCCGAGTTATTTATGAGCACGTAATTTTTCAAGTTCAAACATCTCGTCACGTAAGCGTGCAGCTGTATTAAAATCAAGTTCTTTTGCCGCAGCTTCCATATCTTTTCTGATTTTATCTATTGTCTTGGTAAGTGCCTTCTCATCCATATACTTATAAATAGGGTCTGCGGCAACAGAAACTCTGTCGGGAGCTTCTTCGTAACCGGCACCACGCTGCATAATTGAACCTTTTGCTTTCACAATTTGCTGTGGCGTTATTCCATGTTTCTGGTTATATGCAAGCTGCTTTTCTCGTCGCCTTGTTGTTTCATCTATTGTGCGCTGCATGCTCTTAGTTATAGTATCGGCATACATAATAACCAAACCATTAATATTCCTCGCTGCCCGTCCGGCTGTTTGGGTAAGAGAACGCTCACTGCGGAGAAATCCTTCTTTATCGGCATCAATAATTGCCACAAGTGAAACTTCAGGTAAATCCAAGCCCTCTCGCAATAAATTTACTCCAACAAGTACATCAAATACCCCATTTCGTAACTTATCAAGAATTTCAACTCTATCAAGCGTATCAACATCAGAATGAATATATGCACTACGAATACGCAGTTTTTCAAAATATTTCTGTAACTCCTCTGCCATACGTTTAGTGAGCGTAGTAACCAATACACGTTCTTGTTTTGGCACACGCAGATTAATTTCGTGTACCAAATCATCTATCTGATGTAAACTCGGACGAACCTCAATGTGCGGGTCAAGCAAACCGGTAGGACGGATTACTTGTTCAACAATAAGCCCCTCTGTTTTTTCTAACTCATAATCGGCAGGCGTAGCACTCACATAAATAGTTTGCGGACATAACGATTCAAACTCATCAAACTGCAAAGGCCTGTTATCCAATGCTGCCGGCAAACGAAATCCATGCTCAACAAGATTCACCTTACGAGAACGGTCGCCTCCATACATACCGCGGATTTGAGGAATTGTAACATGACTTTCATCAATAACCATAAGGAAATCATCAGGAAAATAATCGAGGAGACAAAAAGGGCGACTTCCTGCCGGACGACCATCAAAATAACGAGAATAATTTTCTATACCCGAACAGTAGCCCAATTCTTTAATCATTTCTAAATCATATTCAACCCGTTCTTCTAATCGTTTTGCCTCTAAATGTTTTCCTATTGATTTTAAATACGCAACTTGCAATGTCATATCATTTTGAATTTGCTCAATTGCCATCCACAATCCCTCTTTACTGGTAACAAATAAGTTTGCAGGAAAAATTGTTGCCTGCTCCACCCTATCCATTATTAAACCGCTTGCAGGCACAACAATAGAAATTTGTTCAATTTCATCATCCCACATCTCAATACGATAAGCAAAATCGCCGGAAGCAAGAAACACATCAATCGTATCTCCCTTTACCCGAAAATTACCGCGATTAAAATCAAGTTCGTTACGTGTATATAAATTATCCACTAAATTCCGCAGCACAACATCTCTACTGATTTTCTGTCCTTTTTTTAATATAAGAGCACGTTCATTAAAACTAGCCGGATTTCCAATTCCATAAATACAAGAAACAGAAGACACAATTATTACATCGTTCCTTCCCGTTAACAGAGAACCCGTAGCACGAAGACGAAGCTTTTCAATTTCCTCATTTATAGACAAATCCTTTTCAATATAGGTGTTTGTTGAAGGAATAAATGCCTCAGGTTGATAATAATCATAATACGAAACAAAATATTCAACAGCATTGTGCGGAAAAAAATGGCAAAACTCACCGTATAATTGAGCCGCAAGTGTTTTATTATGACTTAAGACTAAGGTAGGTCTATTAATATTCTGAATTACATTTGCAATAGTAAAGGTTTTTCCGGAACCGGTAACCCCTAATAACACCTGAGCAGAATCACCGCGTTCTATTCCCGCAACAAGTTGTTGAATAGCTTCAGGTTGGTCGCCTGTTGGTTTATATGATGACTGTAATTGAAAATTCACGAAACCTTAATCAATATAGCGTTTTAAAATTCCGTGATATGCATCTATTCGCCGGTCTCTAAAAAACGGCCAAATTCTACGAACATCTTCGCTTCGTTTGAGAGAAATAGGAACCACCATATTTTTTTCGGCATCTGTTGGCAATTCGAATATGAGTTCACCTTGCGGACCGGCAATAAAGCTACTGCCCCAGAATTGAATGCCATGTGTTACACCCGACAAATCCTCTTCAAACCCACAACGATTTACCGACACCACATACAAGCCATTTGCAACAGCATGAGCACGCTGCGATATAATCCAGGCATCACGCTGTCTGTTTTTCTCATCATCGGCATCAGTGCTTTCCCAACCAATTGCCGTAGGATACACCAAAATATCAGCACCTTGCAGTGCCATTAAACGCGCAGCTTCCGGATACCATTGATCCCAACACACAAGTACTCCAATATTTCCATAAGTAGTTTTTATGGGTTTAAAACCAATATCTCCCGGCGTAAAATAAAATTTTTCATAATATGCCGGGTCGTCGGGAATATGCATTTTGCGGTACATTCCTGCAATAGAGCCATCAACATCAAAAACCACAGAAGTATTATGATAGATTCCGGCAGCACGTTTTTCAAACAAAGACGTAACGAGAACAACTCCATACTTTTTGGCCAATTCACCAAACACATCGGTTGAAGGACCCGGAATAGTTTCTGCCAAATCAAACATTTCCACATTCTCAGACTGGCAGAAATACACACTATTATGCAATTCCTGAAGCACAATAATCTGTGCCCCTAGAGAAGCACATTCCGCAATATTACGAGAAAGTTTTTCAACATTATCAGCAAGATCTAAACTATTAGCTTGCTGCACAATACCTATATGTAGATTTGAATTCATAGCAGTATATTTTTGACACACAAATATACAGAGTTTACCCGAGTAGGTGAAACAAAAAAGGGTTGTTATTTACATAACAACCCCATTTTATTATAAGAGAATCTAGATTAAATTTTATATAAACCTAAATCCTTAACCTCAGATTTTTTAATATATTCTGATTTTTGTTTGTTCTCAGCATACACTAATTTAATAAAAATCTCTGCCGAGCTTTCGTACTCATCATCACGGTTTGCATCTATTATAAGAAGATGTCCCATAATAATATTACCCGCCATTTCCACTAATCTACGAGCGTGAAAATCGATATATTCAGTATTTTTATCACCCATTACTAGCTTAACGCACTCTTCGTACTCAGCTGTTAAATCATGTAATTTCTGACGTAAATAATCAAAACTTGGAGCAACCTTTTCTTGTTCGTATACACGAATTTGGTTTAGATACCCTCCGGTACCAACCCCACGTATAGCAGCAACAACCTGCAACTGAGATGTACCCTCATAAATTGAAGTAATACGAGCATCACGATAAATTCTTTCAATCGGATAATCTTTCATGAATCCAGAACCACCGTGTACTTGTAACGAATCATACGCAATTGAATTTGAATATTCACTTGAGAATAATTTAGTAAGCGGGGTATAAATATCAGCAAGTTTACTATATACACGAGCATCTGCTTTTTCTTCTGATGTTAAATCACGTTTTTTACTTATTAAGTCATATGATTTGTATACATCTACAAAACGAGCAGTTTCATATAATAATGAACGAACCGCATCTGTACGAACTTTCATATTTGTAACTAATTCATAAACTGCCGGGAACTGAATAATTGGTTTACCAAACTGTTCACGTTCATGAGCATATTTTAATGCTTCGCGATACGCCGCTTCACATAAACCTAATGATTGAGCACCAATACCTAAACGAGCACCATTCATAAGGAACATAATATATTTAATAAGTCCCATTTTACGGTCGCCACAAAGTTCAGCAGGAGCATTTTTAAACACCAACTCACAGGTAGGAGAACCTTTAATCCCAAGTTTATTCTCTAAACGACGAACAATAACACGTTTATCATTACGGTCATACATTAATAATGATAAACCACGTGCATCTCTAGTACCATCTTCAGTACGAGCAAGTACAAAATTTACATCAGCATCACCATTTGTAATAAAGCGTTTAACACCATTTAAGAACCATTGTTTTTTGTCAGCATCATAGGTTGCTTTTAAAGCCACAGCCCCCAAATCAGAACCGGCATCAGGTTCAGTTAAATCCATTGCACAGGTTTCGCCCGCACAAACTCTGGTTAGATATTTATCTTTTAAGTAATCATCACCAAATTCAAGAAGTGTTTCAGCACAATCTTGCAATCCGAAGATATTACAAAAAGCAGCATCAGCACGAGCTACAATTTCACCGGCCATAATATATGGAACCGTAGAGAAATTTAATCCTCCGTACTTACGCGGTAAAGACATACCCATAAGTTCAGCTTTTCTGAATGCCTCAAGACCTATTTGTGTACCTTTTGCATAAATCACTTCATTATCAACGATTTTTGGACCTTCGTGATCAACTGATTCTGCTACAGGATCAAGAATATTTGCACTTAAATCGCCAACAATTTCCACAACTTTTTCATAGCTGTCAATTGTATCTTCAAAATCACGCGGAGCGTAATCATACACATCTGCATCAGCGAAATTATCCTCTTTTAATTTCACGATTTTTTGCATAAGAGGATGCTGTAAGTGAAATTTAAGAGCTTTATTATCTGTATAAAAATTTGCCATAATTTGTTTCATTAACTGTTATTACTTAGTATTTGCCTTATAATATTTAATCATTTTAGGAATAACCTCATTCAAATCACCATGAATAGTATAATCCGCCACCTGATTAATAGGAGCATTTTCATCATTATTAATTGCAATAACCATTGCTGATTCGGCCATACCCGCAGTATGTTGAACCGCTCCGGAAATACCACAGGCAATATATAATTTTGGACGAACCGTAACACCTGTTTGTCCAACCTGACGTTCATGTTCAGCATAGCCCGCATCAACTGCAGCACGAGAAGCACCAACTTCAGCACCAAGAACTTCAGCTAATTTATACAGTAACTGAAAATTTTCTTTTGAACCAACACCATATCCACCGGAAACAATAATTGGAGCAGCTTTTAAATTAATCTTACTTTTCTCAATTTGACGTTCAATAACCTCTATTACAAAATCTTCTTTTTTAAGAATACTTGCAGCATCAATTGTTTTAACCTCACCTTTATAGGCAACATCACAAATTTCTTTTTTCATTACGCCTTCACGTACCGTTGCAATTTGCGGACGAGTTTCGGGGTTAATAATGGTTGCAATAATATTTCCACCAAACGCCGGACGAATTTGATATAACAAGTTTTTGTATTCCGTTTTAGTTTTAGGATCAATATGGTCACCTATTTCCAAACTGGTACAATCGGCTGTTAGACCGCTACCGGTTGTTGAACAAACACGAGGAGCTAAATCACGCCCCATAGAAGTTGCCCCAAAGAGTGCAATTTCAGGTTTTTCTTTTAAAAACACCTCACACACAATACGATTATGCGGAAGTGTTGTATACGGAGACAAGCGTTTGTCATCTGCAACATGGACTACATCAACACCGTATGGAAATAATTGTTTTTCAATACCTGCTAAATTATGCCCAATGCATAATGCTTCGAGTTTTCTATTTAATTGGGTAGCAAGCTTTTTACCTTTTGTAAGAAGCTCCAAACTCACGTCTGCTATTTCTGTACCCTCTAATTCTATATAAACAAATATATTATTCACGATTTTTTACTTTTAAATTAATACTATCCTACAATATGATTAGTGATAAGTTCTCTCATCAAGAAATCCATATCTTTGTCAGCCGCAGTTAAAGCAACCGTTTCTTTAGCTTTAAATACAACATTCTCGATATTTTTAACCTTTGTAGGAGAACCGGATAATCCAAGACAAATCGGATCCGGATTTAAATCATCTGCAGTCCACTCTTTAATATGGAGATATGGACGCGTTTTAATAATTCCTTCATAATCCATTCCCGCCTCTTGTAATTCTGTAACGGTACGAGCATGTTTAAACTTCATAGTAAGTTTTGAATTACGAGAACGGCAATCAGCAGCAGAACCATGAACCGTTACTAAAAGCGGAAGTTTTGCTTTTACAATTTCATATCCACGTTCAAGACGACGTTTTACAGTAATTTCTTTATTTTTTATTGAAATTATTTCTTCGGCATAGGTAATTTGAGGAATACCAACTTTATCGGCAACCTGTGGCCCAACCTGAGCTGTATCACCGTCAATAGCTTGACGACCCGAGAGAATAATATCAAAAGGAGCAAGTTTTTTAACTGCCAAACTAATTGTATACGAAGTAGCCAACGTATCTGAGCCGGCAAAAGCTCTATCTGTTAATAAATAACCTCCATCTGCACCTCTATACATTGCTTCACGAATAATTTCAGCTGCACGGGGAGGTCCCATTGTTACGATTTCAACTGTTGAACCGGGGAAGGTATCTTTTAAAACTAATGCTTGTTCTAACGCATTTAAATCCTCCGGATTAAAAATAGCAGGTAACGCCGCTCTGTTCACTGTCCCATCGGACTTCATCGCGTCTTGCCCAACATTCCGTGTGTCCGGAACCTGCTTAGCTAATACTAAAATTTTAAGACCCATTTTTAATTATTTTTGGTTAAGGTACAAATATAGAAAAAAAGTTTTTTATGACACGCTAAGACATAAAAAAAGCCGATATAAAATCGGCTCTTTTATTAACAATTTGTTAAAAAGTTTATCGTCGTCCGGTATTAAAACTCACCGAATTTCTTCTATCAATTTCCACATAAAATCTATCACTTCTGCGTTCAGGGAAATGGAAATTTGCAAATCCTTCAGGAGTTCGTCCGGTTTGTTTTCCTCTAAAGTGTAATGCTTCCATTTCATGAATTCCGGAAACATAAAAATTTTGCTTCATAACACTTTGCGTGTGAGTAACACCTTCTTTTTCTGCCGTAAAATACACTAATGAAATCCCAAATTTTATAGGAGAGTTATCTTTTGTAAATGTTGCGTAAAACACATTTGTTTCTCGTTCTTTTCGCCCTTTAATACCACGATTTTTCTCAACTCTAAACGGACTTGCAGTATCCATAACAAAACCTTCTCGCGGAATTAAATAATAGTTACCTTTTGTATAGGTACTTCCCGGTTGAATTGCAACTATTTGATCTCTATTTTTTTCTTCTTGTTGAGACATTTGTCTACGCCATTCATAATCCATATCTGTTAAAGTTGGTTCAGATGCTTTATATGCATCATACACAGCTAATTCTTTTTGAGACAGAAGCTCTACATATGGTGTTAAAGGTAAAGAAATACCGGCAACATGATACATTGATTTTGTCCAGTTAATGTAAATTGGTTCAGAAAGCTTATTTTCAATTCTCAACATCATTTTACCCTGACTTGACCAAAATAAAAAACTAACAATTAAGGTGTCATTTTCATAATAATACTGATTATATCGATTTTTCGTCAAATCAGAAGAAATATCATACACCTGCACAATTCCTCTCGGGTTATTTACATCTTGTGCACTCGTCATTCCAAAAACAAACACGAACGCTACTGACAGAAGATAGTAAGAAATCTTTTTCATACGATAAGTTATTTAATTAATTGTACGTTTTTACAAATATACGTAAAATATTAAATAATCAAAGAGATATTTACGTGCTAAAATGAAAAAACGGTATAATTTTTAATTTGCAAAAACATATTGTAAAATATTCACCCCCATTTTCAAAGCTTCTAAACGCTTTTCATGACTTAAAGAATGAACCTGAGCATCTTCCCAACCATTTCCTAAATCACATTCATAGGTATAAAAACAAACAAGCCGCCCTTTATGAAATAAGCCAAATCCCTGAGGTGGCTTACCATCATGTTCGTGAATTTTTGGTAAACCATTGGGGAAATTGAAGGTTTGATTATAGATTGGGTGCGACTTTGGCAATTCTACAAAATCTTGTTCGGGAAAAACTTTTTTCATTTCTCTCCGAGCAAATCTATCAAGACCATAATTATCATCAATATGCAAAAAACCACCGCTCGTTAAATATAGTCGAAGATTTCGCACATCAGATTCTGTAAAAAACACATTTCCGTGACCGGTCATATACACATACGGATAACGAAATAAATCGGGGCTCCCCACATCCACATGAGGTGTTTGAGTACTAATTGTTGCAGGAATATGAGTGTTAGCAAACGAAATTAGATTTGGTAAGGCGGTAGGGTTGGCATACCAATCGCCCCCACCGCCATATTTTAATGTAGCTATTTGGACAGAATTTTTATGTGCCTGAATCTGTAAGATTGCAAATAAAACCAAGAAAAGTATTGTAAACTTCTGTCCCATTTTTTTCTTTTTACGACAAAGATATGCATTTATTGTATTTCATTAATATGCATTATGAAATATTCCGAAACACAAATCTATAAGCAATATAATCAACTAATATGCTCGTATCTTTTTGTAAAGTTCCCGCAAGAAGCTGTTTGGAAAGTTCATTTAAAAGTTCTTTTTGAATAACTCGTTTAACAGGGCGAGCCCCAAATTGAGGATTGTATCCTAAACGCACTAATTCTTCTACTGCATCTTCGGCAATATCTACCGTAATTCCTTTTTGGGCAAGTCGTTGTGCTAAGATTGCAAACTGTAGACGCACAATCTCCATTATATCTTGTTTTGAAAGTGGCGTAAACATGATAACTTCATCAATACGATTTAAAAATTCGGGTCTCACACTTTTTTTAAGTAATTCAAACACTTCAAATTTTGTATGCTCTAGAATTTCATCTTTATTCTCATCATTCATGCTTTCAAAGCGTTCCTGAATAATATGGGAACCCATATTTGATGTCATAATAATAATAGTATTTCTAAAATTAGCGATTCGTCCTTTATTATCTGTTAAAACACCATCATCGAGTACCTGCAAAAGGATATTAAACACATCAGGATGAGCTTTTTCTATTTCATCAAGCAATACCACAGAATATGGTTTTCTACGAACAGCTTCGGTGAGCTGCCCACCTTCATCATATCCCACATAGCCGGGAGGTGCACCAATAAGACGAGACACAGAGTGCCGCTCTTGATATTCTGACATATCAATTCTTGTCATTAAATTTTCATCATCAAATAAAAACTCGGCTAATGCTTTTGCCAACTCTGTTTTTCCCACTCCGGTTGTTCCTAGAAAAATGAATGAACCAATTGGTCGTTTATCATCCTGCAATCCTGCTCTACTTCTTCTAACCGCATCAGAAATAGCGGCTATAGCATCATTCTGACCAACAACTCGTTTATGTAACTCATCTTCTAAACTCAAAAGTTTTTCTCGTTCCCCTTGCAACATTTTGCTCACGGGAATACCTGTCCAACGCGAAACCACATCTGCGATTTCATCGGCTCCAACCTCCTCGTCAATGAGTGCTCCTTTTGCTTGTTTTTCTTTTAGCTCTCGTTCGAGTTCGTGCATATTTTGCTCACATTCTTTTATTCTTCCATATCGAATTTCTGCCACCTTACCAAAATCACCTTCACGTTCTGCCTGCTCTGCTTGAAATTTATATTGCTCCAAATTCTGTTTTAAGCTCTGAATTTCTGCAACTAAATTTTTCTCAGACTCCCAAGCTGCAATTAATCGCGTATGTTCTGCATGTAAATCACTCAATTCCTTATCTAATGCAGAAACTCGTTCTGAATGCCCATCTCGTTTTACCGCTTCACGTTCAATTTCAAGCTGTGTAATTTTTCGTTGTAATTCATCAATTTCTTCAGGAACAGAATTCATTTCTAAGCGTAATTTTGATGCCGCTTCATCCATTAAATCTATTGCTTTATCAGGTAAAAAACGAGCAGTTATATATCGGTGCGACAGCTCAACAGCGGCAATAATTGCCTCATCAAGAATTTTAACTTTATGATGATTTTCATACCGATCCTTAATTCCTCGTAAAATTGAAATAGCATCAGCCACTGTAGGTTGGTCAACCAGCACTGTTTGAAACCGTCGCTCAAGCGCCTTATCTTTCTCAAAATATTTTTGATATTCATCAAGAGTTGTTGCACCAATAGCACGCAATTCGCCGCGAGCAAGAGCCGGCTTTAAAATATTAGCAGCATCCATTGCACCATCACTTTTCCCCGCACCAACTAAGGTATGAATTTCATCTATAAATAAAATAATCTCACCATCTGCAGATATTACCTCCTTAACCACCGATTTTAATCGTTCTTCAAACTCTCCCTTATATTTTGCCCCGGCAACCAAAGCCCCCATATCAAGAGAAAAAATCTGTTTTGTTGTTAAATTATCCGGCACATCACCTTTAATAATTCTATGAGCCAAGCCCTCTGCAATAGCAGTTTTTCCAACACCGGGGTCACCAATAAGAATAGGATTATTTTTAGTTCGTCGAGATAAAATTTGGAGTAACCGACGAATTTCATCATCCCTTCCAATTACCGGATCCAATTTCCCGGAACGAGCCATATCATTTAGATTTACCGCAAATCGGCGTAAAGCATTATACGTATCTTCGGCAGTTTGACTATCTACACGTGCCCCCTTTCGTAATTCCTGAATTGCAAGCAATAAAGATTTTTCGGTAACACCATTATCTTTTAATAATTGGGACACAGAATCTCCGGTATTAAACACACCCAAGAGCATATGCTCTACCGAAACATAGGTGTCGTTAAATTTTGAAAGAGAACTCAGGGCATGTTGCATTGCTTTATTTGCAGACGATGATAGATATGGCTCGCCACCTTGCACTTTTGGCAAAGAAGAAATCATTTTTTGTAAGACCTGTGAAATCATCTGCGTTTGCACATCAAGTTTATTAAAAATAAAGCCAACAACTGTATCGGCCTTCTCAAGTAAAGCTTGTAAAATATGTGCATTTTCAATTGCCTGATGAGAATGTCCGGAAGCAATTTGAACTGCATGACTCAAAACTTCCTGTGCTTTTATTGTAAATTTTTGTGTATCCATAACCGTAAGATTTACTCGTTACAAATCAAAGGATTTGCCATGCCGCTTTTCCTGTCTTTATTTCTGAAAACACCATAAACAAAACGACAAACTGACATAAGACACAAAAATTACCACAAGACTTTCTTGTATGAATCTTTGTAAAAAGATAAAAAAATATCATCTTTGCAAAAAAAAAGATAATGAACGAAACAGTTATAAAACTAGCCATTCAAAAAAAAGGGCGATTAAGTGAAAAAACCATTGAATTATTAAAGAATTGCGGAATAAAATTCATTTCGAATTCAAGTAGTTTAAAAACAAAAGCATTTAATTTTCCAATGGAAATTTTGTTTTTACGTGATGATGATATTCCCGGCTATGTTGAAGATGGCGTTGCTGATTTTGGCATACTCGGCATGAATGAAATAGACGAAAAAAACAAAGATGTACATATCATTAAGAAATTGGGCTTTTCTAAATGTCGGTTATCTATTGCCGTACCAAATAATTTTGAGTACAAAAACATTCATTCTCTTGAAGGTAAAAAAATTGCGACATCATATCCTACAATTTTAGCAAAGCATTTACAAGAACAAAAAGTTACCGCAGAAATACATGAAATAGGCGGTTCTGTGGAAATTGCCCCAACTATTGGATTAACCGATGCCATTTGTGATTTAGTTAGTACCGGCGGTACTCTTTTAAGTAATGGCTTAAAAGAAGTTGAAGTAATATACAAATCCGAATCTGCACTTATAGGGAACAAACATTTATCGGCAGAAAAACAACAATTATTAGATAAATGGTTGTTACGAATTGAAGCCGTATATAAAGCTCAAAACAACAAATACATTCTCATGAATGTCCCAAATTCTGCTATTGAAGCTGTTTCTAATTTATTACCAGGCATGAAAAGCCCCACTATTATTCCATTAAAAGAAGAAGGTTGGAGTTCTGTTCATTCGGTAATAAACGAAGATGATTTTTGGGAGATCATTGAAAAAGTAAAACAAGCAGGAGCTGAAGGAATTCTTGTTTGCCCTATTGAACAAATGATTCTGTAGAATACTATATAATTTGATTTCAAGCAAATTTTTGAGTTCAGGTTATTTTTGTATCTTTGTTATAATATATATATGTAGTATCCAAAAACCTAAAAATATGAAATTATTAACAGTACTTACAGTTCTCAGTATTCTTACCTGTTCTGCACTTGCTCAAAAAAGTCCTAAAAACTATATTGACAGTGTTTCATACAGTTTAGGATTAGACATAGCAAAAAACTTAGAACGTGGAGGTTTAGACACCTCGCTTAATGCGAACATGATTGCCTTAGGTATGCTGGATGGTCTATCTAAAAAAGATTTTAAAATTACACCTGAACAAGCAGAACTTATTACTCAAATTTTCTTATTTCAAAAACAGCAAGAATTCCAAAAAAAGCAATATTCTAAAAATATTGAAGCAGGTACCGTTTTCTTAGCTGAAAATAAAAAGAAAGATGATGTAAAAGTTACCACGAGCGGTTTGCAATATAAAATAATACGAGAAGGAAATGGAAATAAACCAACACCAACAGATCAGGTAACAATTCATTACAAAGGAACTCTGGTAAGCGGAAAAGTATTTGATTCATCATACGATAGAGGTCAACCTGCAACCTTTGGTGTTACTCAGGTTATTCCGGGATTTAGCGAAGCATTACAACTTATGAGCCCGGGAGCTCATTATATTGTATATATTCCGCAAGAATTAGGATATGGCGAAAGAGCTGCGGGCCAAATAGAACCATATTCAACATTAATTTTTGAAATCGAAATGATTTCTATTCCAACACAAGAATAACTACGCTGCTGTATATAAATATAGCAGCATCCTAAATATATACATATGTTTGAATTATCCAAAGGTATCAATCTAAGCCATTGGCTTTCTCAGGTATTTGGGTGGTCTCCTAAAGAGCAGTTTATAACAAAAGATGATATTGCACGTATTGCAAACTTAGGATTTGACCATGTTCGTCTTCCTATTGATGAAGAAGAAATGTGGCATATAGACGGACGTAAAAACACAGAATCTTTCACATTACTCCATTCATGCATTAATTGGTGTTTAGAATATCAATTACGAGTTGTAGTTGATTTACATATCCTTCGGTCTCATCATTTTAATGCGGGCAATAATGAAGGTGCTATGACATTATGGGATACACCGGAACATCAAGACAATATGATTGTGCTTTGGCAGCAACTTTCAGAAGAACTCAAACAGTATCCAAATGATGCTGTTGCATATGAATTTATGAATGAACCGGTTGCTCCTAAACATTCTCTGTGGAATACGCTCATTGCTAGAGGACATAAAGCAATACGATCCTTAGAACCCGAACGGACACTAATATTTGGACCAAACAAATGGCAGTTCCCACAATTTTTTAAATATTTAGAAATACCCAAACATGATCCACATATCATTCTAAGTTTTCACACCTACGATCCTCTCCCTCTCACACATTACAAAGCATATTGGATGCCGCTTGGAAATTACTCAGGATCGGTTCAATATCCGGGACGTATTATACCAAATGAGCATTTTTCTGAATTTGAACAAGCAACAAAAGGAGATAAGGTATTACAAATAGTAAAAGAACATAATGTATTTACCGCAGATAGTTTTAACCGTATTTTTGAACCGGCAATAGCATTTGCAAAAAAAGCCGGACTTTCATTATACTGTAATGAATTCGGATGCTTACCTTCTGTTCCAAAAGACGCACGAAAGCAGTACTTTACTGATATAACATCTGCCTTCAAAAAACATAATATTGCATATGCAAGCTGGGACTACAAAGGAGATTTTGGCATTGTTCACTGGGACAGAAACAACTATACAAATGGAGCTGAAGACAAAGACATTATACAAATACTCAGTCAAAATAGTTAATAACCTAAATTTTATATAATATGAAATGTTCACACATAGTATTTACAAGCATTATTATCGGTCTTTTGTTATGCAATTGCACCGGTAGTTCAAAGCAAGAGACATGTAATAAACCTGCATTTATTCCTAATCCGAGTGGATTTGAAATATACAGAGGTATGAATATCAGTCACTGGATTTCACAAACAGGAGATTGGGTTGATAGAAAAACTTTTTTCACAGAACAAGATGTTATTGACCTAAAACAATGGGGGTTTGATCACATTCGCCTCCCGGTTGATGAAGAAATTATTTTTGATGAAGCAGGAGTTCCTATTGACAGCTCTTTTGCTGATTTAACAAACGCGATTGATTGGTGTTTAAAACATGACATACGTGTTATTGTAGACTTACATATATTACGTTCACATCATTTTAATGCAAGGAACCATGAAGGAGAAATGACATTATGGGATAATCCGGAAGCTCAAGAAAAGTTCCTGATTCTATGGGATACATTATCGGCACGACTAAATCATTATCCCAACAATATGGTTGCATATGAATTTATGAATGAGCCGGTTGCTCCCGAACACGAAATGTGGAATGATTTAGTAAGCAAAGCTTTTAAAAGAATTCGTGCTCTTGAACCGGATAGAGTTCTTATGCTTGGTTCGAATCGTTGGCAAAAGCCACACACGTTTCCGTATTTAAAGGTACCGGAAAATGACCCAAATATTATATTAACAGTACATACGTATCATCCATATTTTGTAACACACTACAAAGCATTTTGGTCTGCAGCAAAATATTATGATGGTCCGGTTCAATATCCCGGTTACCCTATTACACAAGAGGATTATGCAAAATATGTTGACACAACAAATAAAGCATTAGTTTCTAGAATAATTGAGGAGTTATCATTTGAATATTTTGATAAAAACAAACTGCTTGAAATTATGCAACCCGCAATAGATAAAGCAAAAGAATATAATCTTCAGTTATATTGCAGTGAATTTGGGTGCTTACCAAATGTTGACAGAGAAACGCGACTACGCTATTATGAAGATATTACAAATATGTTTCGCGAAAATAATATTACCTTCTCGGCATGGGACTACAAAGGGAATTTTGGTATAGTTGGTTGGGACAACGAAGCTAAACAAAACACATGGATAGATGAAGAAGTAATAGAAATATTAAGCAGATGGTAAAAAAAAAGCTGGCTCATTTTTGAGCCAGCTTTTTTTTTATCCTAAATATGTTTTTAAAATTTTACTTCTAGAAGTATGTTTTAACCTACGCACCGCTTTTTCTTTAATCTGTCTAACACGTTCGCGGGTAAGGCCAAACTCTGTTCCAATCTCTTCAAGAGTATATGGATTCTTTTGTCCTAAACCAAAGTATAAGCGAATAATATTAGCTTCACGCTCAGTTAATGTTGAAATAGCACGCTCAATTTCTTTACGTAAAGACTCATGAATAAGACTTGTATCCGGAGATGGAGTATCTTTACTATCAAGCACATCATATAACGTTCCCTCTTCACTTTGCGATAAAGGAGCATCCATAGAAATATGACGACCCGAGTTTTTAATTGACTCTTTCACATCACGTGCACTACATTCCAGTTCTGCAGCAATCTCTTCTGCTGTTGGCTCACGCTCAAACTCTTGTTCAAGATTTGAAAGCGTTTTATTAATTTTATTAATAGAACCAATTTTATTTAAAGGTAAGCGAACAATACGAGCTTGTTCAGCCAAAGCTTGCAATATTGATTGACGAATCCACCAAACAGCATATGAAATAAATTTAAAACCACGCGTTTCATCAAAACGTTGAGCAGCTTTAATAAGTCCTAAATTACCCTCATTAATTAAATCCGGCAAGCTTAATCCTTGATTTTGATACTGTTTAGACACAGATACAACAAAGCGTAAATTGGCTTTTATAAGTTTATCTAAAGCTCTTTGATCACCCTCTCTAATACGTTTAGCCAACTCAACTTCTTCTTCTGCCGAAATTAAGTCTACTTTGCCTATTTCATGTAAATATTTATCTAATGAAGGTGTGTCTCTGTTTGTTACCTGTTTTGTGATTTTTAACTGCCTCATATTCTATTGACTTCGTTTTAGTATTTAAACACAATAATTACGATTCCCTTTCAAAAATAGTTCGCAAATTTCGTCCTTTTTTTGAGAATTAGACTCTTTTTTTATGATTTTTTTACACTGTTGTCCGATAAAAAATTAAGAGAAGGAAGATAATAATATCTTCCTTTCTCTTTTTTAGTAGTTTTGTTCTTGCAAAATAAATACTACTATGAATAAAAGTACACA
>OBJA01000070.1_pt1 | contig 102050 bp, 93 predicted proteins | sample 1519751 | NCBI WGS metagenome assembly OBJA01 (sample SAMEA3881238, study PRJEB22517) | soil metagenome | biome: lake sediment; feature: soda lake sediment; material: sediment, water from around vicinity | place: India | collected 2013-12-23 | depth 3 m | reverse complement strand
CATTCTAGCGACTCTCAACACCCTGTCAATCACCTTTTACTATAAATCTGCAAATCGCTAGTTTTAAAGGGGTTTTACGAGGCTTTCAACTTCCATCCTTACGGTTCTGAAGGAAAATACTGCGTGCTTTATCTGGATTTAATCTGGCGAGAAATCCCGTTTTACGCACTACTGCCCAGAAGGGCCGCAATATCTTTGCGAATATTTTCAGGCTTGTCTGTTGGCCCATAACGCTTTACCACCTGACCCTGACAATCCACCAGGAACTTGGTGAAGTTCCATTTGATCTTTTCAGACCCGAGAAGACCTTTGGCCTGCTTTTTCAGATAACGATAAAGGGGGCGAGCGTTTTCGCCATTGACGTCAATTTTGGCAAAGAGTGGAAATGACACGCCGAAGTTGAGTTCACAGAATTCACTGATCTCCGCATCGCTGCCCTTCTCCTGCTGGCCGAACTGGTTACAGGGGAAGCCAAGCACTACCAAGCCATCGTCCTGCAAGTCCCGGTAAAGGTTCTCAAGCCCCTTGTACTGCCAGGTAAACCCGCAGACACTGGCCGTATTGACGATCAGCAGCACCTTCCCTCTGAAGCCCCCGATGGAGACTTCCTCGCCAGTGATGCTATTGCAGGAAAATTCATAGACTGACATGACTTGCCTCCTTGCCTTGTTAGGGGACTGTGGCGGCAAACGCCGCCACAGTGGGCGTTTTTACTGTTCAGCCAGATACTGGTAGATACTGGAGAAATCCAGCTTGCTATTGCCTTTGCGCGCATGACTTGCATAGAGGCTGCGCGCCAGAGCGCCCATGGGCGTGGATGAGCCGCTGGCTATAGCTGTTTCCATAGCCAAACCCAAGTCCTTGAGCATCAGCTCGGTCATGAAACCAGGTTTGTAGTCATTGCTGGCAGGCGCTTTTTCCATCACCCCGGGAGCGGGGTTGTAGACTTCGAGAGTCCAGTTGCGACCGGAGCTGGCCAGCATGATTTCCGACAGGCGCACCGGGTCCAGGCCATTGTCGATACCCAGACGCAGCGCTTCAGACGTACCTACCATCAGAACCGACAACAGCATGTTGTTACAGATCTTGGCCACCTGCCCGGCGCCATTACCGCCGGCGTGAAAAATGTTTTTCCCCATGGTCTCAAGAACAGGCTTTGCCCTGGCAAAGGCGTCATCGTCACCGCCACACATAAAGGACAACGTGCCTGCCGTTGCGCCAGCCACACCACCGGATACAGGCGCATCCACCATGGCGATGCCGCGCTCTTTAGCCGCAGCCGCCACCTTGCGCACGGTACCGGCATCAATGGTGCTGGAGTCAATCACCAGCGTGTTGCTGTCGAGTGCGGCAAGAAGTCCGTTTTCACCCAGGTAAACACCTTCAACATGACGGCTGGCCGGCAGCATGGTAATAACGAAGTCAGCACCCTTGGCTGCGGCCACAGCGGTGCCGGCAGATGACGCACCCATATCGGTGACGGTTTTTACAGCAGCAGGAACCAGATCAAAAACGGTTACCTTGTGTCCGGCCTTGACCAGGTTGATGGCCATTGGACCACCCATATTGCCAAGACCGATAAATGCGATAGTTGCCATTGTATGCTTCCTATAGGGATTCGTTATTGGAGGTCGTTCAGGGGGTTTTGTGGCCAGGGCGCCCGAAAGAAACTGTCGATCACATCGGCTGGCACTTCCGCCTGGGTCTTGTAGCGCCAGTCGGGCTTGCGGTCCTTGTCGATCAGCAGGGCCCGCACGCCCTCGGTAAATTCCGGGTAGCGCACGATATTGGTGGCCAGCACAATTTCTGACTGGAAAACCTCAGCCAGCGTTTTGCCCTTCGACTGCTGCAATTGCCGGTAGATCAGCAGGGAGTTGAGGGGTGAACCGTAGGCCAGCCCGTCCCGCGCCTTGTTCATCCACTCATGATCAGAATCAATACCAAGGATGGCATCAATCACCGCAAGCGGGGACTCATCGACAAAGAGCGCGTCGATTTGCGCCATATTGGCTTCGACATTGCCCACAGGCAGCTGCTCACTGCACTCGGCCGCAATACTCTCCAGCACCTGGCGGCAACGCGCCTGGTTGGCTGCGTTATCGCTCTCCTGCCACTGGGCCACCTGCAGGGCTTCCAGCACCATGCCGTAATGCTCGTTGAGGATAAAATAATCCCCCAGACTGCCGAACAGGCAGTCACCGGCATTGATGGACGCGCCCGTCAGGGCCAGGAAGGCACCACTGTGGCCCGGCATGCGGTTGAGGAAGTAGCTGCCGCCCACATCGGGGAACAGGGCAATGCTCACCTCTGGCATGGCAATGCGGGTTTTTTCCGTCACCACCCGGTGTTTGCAGCCGGAGAACACCCCCATACCGCCTCCCATAACAATGCCATGTCCCCAGCAGACCAGGGGCTTGGGATAGACATGGAGTGCGTGGTCGAGGCGGTATTCACGGGTGAAGAAGGTTTCAGCATCGGTGCAGGGCCCACCGGGGTTTGCCGTGGCAGACCGGTAAAGGGCCTGCACATCGCCACCCGCACAAAAGGCTTTTTCACCGCTGCCGCGAATCACGATGGCGACCAGACCGTCGTCACCTTTCCACGCTTCCAGCTTGTCGAGCATCAGCTCGACCATTTCCAGGGTCAGCGAATTGAGGGTAGCAGGGACATTGAGGGTGATTTCACCGATGCGCTGGCCATTGCGGCCAGCCAGCTCTGTAAACAATACCGGCGCCGTCATTATTTGTTCTTCCACTGTGGAGCACGCTTTTCCAGAAAGGCATTCACCCCTTCCAACTGATCTTCGGTGTCGAACAGATCAACAAAGCGCTTGCGCTCAAGGGGCAGTGCCTTTTCCATAGCGACGTTGCGAGCCTGGTGGATCAGCTCCTTGCTGTAGGCCACGGCGATGGGACTCTGATTGCCAACTTGAGCCGCCAATGCCAGGGCTTTTTCCTTCGATTCGCCCTTGCCAACCACTTCTTCCACCAGACCAATGCGCAGGGCAGTATCGGATTTGACCCGTTCGCCACAGAGGATAATGCGCTTGGCCCAGCCTTCGCCCACCAGCCAGGACAGGCGCTGGGTGCCGCCTGCACAGGCCAGCAGGCCAACCTTGGTTTCCGGCAACGCCATCTGTGCCTGTTCCTCCGCAATGCGGATATCGCAAGCCAGGGCCACTTCGAGGCCACCACCCATGGCAAAACCGTTGATGGCAGCGATAGACACGCCACGGAAATCCGCCAGGGTCTCGAAGGCTTCTCCGAAGTAATCGGACATCATGGTAGCGTTTTCACTGCTGCCATCGGCAAAGATGTTCAGGTCCGCACCGGCAGAGAAGAACTTGTCGCCGGAGCCGGTAATCACCAGGGCGTAGATGTTGCGGTCGGCATTGAGCCTTTCCACAACGGTCTTGAGACCCGGCAGGCTCTCGGTGTCCCAGGTGTTGGCCGGGGGGTTGTTAATGGTAATCAGGGCGACATGGTCAATAATTTCGACAAGCAGTTTTTCGGTTGGGCTGATACTCATTTGATAACCTCCAGAGCGCCGTCCATCAAAAGGCGACGGCCGATGATGACGCGCATGATTTCGTTGGTGCCTTCGAGAATCTGGTGGACCCGGTTGTCGCGCACATGGCGCTCCAGCGGGTACTCCTTGATGTAGCCGTAACCGCCGTGCAGTTGCAGGGCGTCATTGCAGATGTCAAAGCAGACATCGGTAGCAAAGCGCTTGGCCATGGCGCAAAAGGTGGTGGCGTCCGGGTCCTTGCTGTCGAGCTTGAACGCGGCGAGGCGCACCATCTGGCGCGCGGCCACCAGGTTGGTGGTCATATCCGCCAGCTTGAACTGGGTGTTCTGAAACTCGCCGATGGACTGGCCAAACTGTTTGCGATCCTTGACGTAATTGACCGCCGCTTCCAGCGCCGCCTGGGCGGTGCCTACCGAGCAAGTGGCAATATTGATACGCCCACCGTCAAGGCCCTGCATGGCAATCTTGAAGCCCTGCCCTTCCGCGCCCAGCAGATTGCCTGCGGGAACGACAACATCCTCAAAGGTGACGGTGCGGGTGGGCTGGCTGTTCCAGCCCATCTTCTCTTCCTTTTTACCGTAACTGATACCGGCAAGATCCGCTGGAATGGCAAAAGCTGAAATCCCCTTTGCGCCGGGACCACCAGTGCGCAGCATCACCACCAGAATGTCGGTGTCACCAGCCCCGGAGATAAACATCTTGCTGCCGTTGACGATGTAATTGTCGCCATCGGCTTTCGCCGTACTGCGCAGATTGGCGGCATCGGAACCGGCGCTGGGTTCGGTGAGGCAATAGGAAGCCAGCTTTTCGCCAGCCACCAACTCAGGGCACCAAGCTTCGATCAGCTCGGACTTGCCATAGGTGCCGATCATGCTGGTGGCCATATTGTGGATGGTCAAGAACGCTGCTGTAGACGTACAGCCTCGCGCCAACTCTTCGACGATAACACTGGTGTCAAGTCGTCCCAGGCCAAGTCCGCCAGCGGCTTCCGGGGTATAGATCCCCATAAAGCCCAGCTTGCCGGCCTCCTTGAGGGCATCCTTGGGGAAAATATGCTCGGCGTCCCAGAGGGCTGCATTGGGTTTGAATACACCGTCGGCGAAGGCGCGAGCGCTCTCCGCAAAGGCTTTTTGATCATCTGTCAGATTAAAGTCCATCGCTATCCCGATTGGTCAGTGGTGGAATACGGACAAACCAGCCCCGCAAGCAGGGCTGGTCCACATCCATTCGCTCTTATTTAAATTTATTGAGGGCTTTGGCGAACAGCACCTCATCCGGCGGCAACTGCTTGCTCACGGCCAGCGGCTTGGAGATCCAGGTGACGTTGATCAGATCCTGCCAGGTGATGTTGTTGTTTGTGCTGTTGCCGCCCCAAGAGCCGCAGCCCAGGGAGAAGGTCTGACGCATGCCATTCCACAGGTTGCCACTGTTGGACGGTGCCTGGGGCTGGTTGACCATCACCCGTGAGGTTTTGGTGGCCATGGCGAACTTCATGATGTTGTCATCATTGTAGGAATAGATGCCACAGGAGTGGCCCTGACCCTGGTATGCCTGGATGGCGTTGGTCATCGCAATGGCTTCGTCGATGTCATTGACCTTGTAGAACGCCATGGCCACGGACATCTTTTCACCGGAGAAAGGATAGTCACGACCAGCGCCCGTTTCGGGCACGATAAAGAAAGTCTTGTCGTCCGGCATGTTGATGCCGGCCATTCCTGCCAGGGTGGTGGCGGGCTGGGCGACGATACGTGAGGAGATATGGCCGTCCTCCCAGATAATGGCCTGCAGCTTCTGCTTTTCTTCGGGGTTACAGAGGTAACCGCCTTCGGCCTGGAGTTTTTCCAGCAGCTGGTCGTACACAGAGGCAAAAGCCAGTACCGCATTATCGGAAGAACAGGAGGCCGCCAGATCGAGGGTTTTGGAGATACGGATTTTCTCCGCAGCCTCGTCGAGATTGGCGGAGTCATCCACGGTGATCACCGCATTGCCCACACCCACACCCAGAGCGGGGGTGCCGCTGGAGTAGGCTGCATTGACCATAGCGGAGCCACCAGTGGCAAGGATGCGGTCACACTGCTTCATCAACTCAGCGGTAGTTTCCAGCTGGGGATTTTCAATGGCGATCACCAGATCTTGCGGCGCGCCGCAGGCCTTGAGGGCTTCGCGCATCAGGTCGCAGATCATCTTGTTGGTTTTCTTGGAGCGCGGATGGGGCGCAATAACAATGGAGTTGCGCCCCTTGATGGCAGAGATAGCCTTGATCACCGGGGTCGCCTCGGGGTTGGTGCAGGGCACCAGGGCGCCGATCACACCAACGGGTTTGGCAATTTTAACGATGTTGCGCTCCTTGTCTTCCTCAATCACCCCCACGGACTTGTCGTCGATAATGTCATAGAGGGCGGCGCGGGTTTTGCGGAAGATTTTCAGGTACTTGCCGTCGTAATTGCCGAGCTGGGTTTCCTCAACGGTGAACTGGGCGATCTTCTCCGCCACTTCAGGCCGAGCCACAGCCCACACCATGGTGGTGATCAGCTCGTCAACCTGCTCCTGGGTATAATTTTCAATCTGGGCCTGAGCCTTGCGGGAGCGTTCAACCAGTGATTGCACGAACTCGGCGGCTTCATAAACGGCGGTCTGGATATCAAGGGACATTAATTATCTCCTCTCAGGGGGATATGGGTGAAACTCAGGGGTGATTTAAAAGCCACCCATGAAAGCATAGCCCAACATCCAATTGGATTGATTATATTGGCGATATGATGGATTATTTTGGCGCATACTGAAACAAAATCGCGTCAACAGCCCTTTATACACAGACTCAATACCATGCAAATTACCTCCAACTGGCCCTTGCCCGCAAAAGGGATTCGCTTTCTGCTGCCGCACTTTATTGTCAGCCAGCTGGCAAGCCATCCACTGACCGAGAGCCTCTACCCGGTAGCGATGGGCTACTACCCGGATGCCCACGGCCATCGCATGCAGCGCCAGCGGCTGGACAATTATTTGCTGATTTATTGTATCGGCGGCAAAGGCACCCTGATGAGCGATAACCGGCATTACCGCATCGCCAGTGGCGATCTGGTTTTGCTGCCCAGGGATCACGCCCACGCCTACAAAGCTGACACCAAGGACCCATGGACAATTTACTGGCTGCACTTCGACGGTCGACTGGCGGACACCTTTTCCGACCACACCCAGATGGCCTCCCTGAGAATCAACATCAGCGTACAGCCGAGGATAGTGAGAGTGTTTGACGGGCTGGCGGATCTGCGCCGCAGCGGCCACCAGTTGGCCGAGTTTATCCAAGGCTGCCATCAGTTGCAGGCGCTGCTGAGCTATATCGCCCTGCTCACCCGCCAGCAGCTGCCCCGCAGCGGCAAAACCCTCGACCTCGAGCAGTTGCGGGCACTGATGCAGGAACATATCCACAGCCATCTGGATCTAGACAGCCTGGCAGCTGAAGCCAATGTCTCGCGCTACCATTTTGCCAAGAAATTCAAGGCCCTGACGGGAACTGCTCCGATTCAGTACTTCATCAACATGAAAATGCAACGGGCCTGCTACCTGCTCGACAGCAGCCGCCAATCCATCAAGGAAGTGGCCGCCAGCCTGGGCTATGAGGATGTGTATTATTTTTCGCGGCTGTTCAAGAAGACCATCGGGTTATCTCCAACCCAGTACCGGCAGAACAGGCACCGATGACCCGGGGCGGGAGATGTTGCATGGGAGATGGGAGATGGGAGATGGGAGATGGGAGATGGGAGATGGGAGATGGTGAGCGTCTCTCATCTCCCGTTCCACATCTCACCCCAGCTCAAAGAGGTGATAGTTCTTCTTGCCCATCCGCACCAGGAAGAAGCGTCCGTAACTGGCTCGGCCAGTCTCGAAGCAGCGCGCCGTATGGGTATTGTCTTCCATGGTGTGCGCCAGACCATTTATGGTGACAGCACCGCGAGCCAAGGCATCCTTCAGCTGTTTGCCGGAGCCGGCCAGGCCATGATCCACCAGCAGGGTGGTTAGGGGCTTTTCCAGTTCCTCAGCAGTCAGCACGCTGGAGGGCAAGCCGTCCTGGCGCAGGGATACGAAATCCTTTTCTGAAAGGCTGTCAGCAGCGCCACTGAACAGCGCCTGAGTAATGCGTTCGGCGGCATTGAGCCCTTCAGCACCATGCACCAGTGCTGTGATCTCGCGGGCCAGAATGCCCTGGGCTGACTTGCGCCCCATGGTTTCTGCGTCGGCGCGTTCAATAGCAAGAATCTCCGCCACCGGCAAAAAGGTAAAGTAGCGCAGGAAGCGGTACACATCTGCATCGGCGCTGTTGAGCCAGAACTGGTAAAAACTGTAGGGGGAGGTCTTGCGGCCATCCAGCCAGATGGTGCCGCTCTCGGTCTTTCCGAACTTGGTGCCATCGGCCTTGGTCACCAGGGGCAGAGTCATGCCAAACACCTGCTGGCGATTGAGACGGCGGGTGAGGTCAATACCGCTGGTAATGTTGCCCCACTGGTCACTGCCGCCCAGTTGCAGGGTGCAGTTGTGGCGGCGGTTGAGCTCGGCAAAGTCGTAGGATTGCAGCAGGGCATAGGTGAACTCTGTGAAGGAAATACCCTCCCCCTCTCGCTCAATGCGCTGCTTGACTGATTCTTTCTGAATCATGGCATTGACGGAGAAATGCTTGCCCACATCCCGCAGGAAATCCAGCATGGACATATCCCCGGTCCAGTCCAGATTGTTGACCACCAGGGCTGACTGGCTGCCCACATCGAAATCGATAAACTGGCTGACCTGACGCCGCAAGCTGTCAGACCAGCTCGCCACCACGTCGGGGGTATTGAGCTTGCGCTCCTGGGCCTTGAAACTGGGGTCGCCGATCAGCCCCGTGGCACCACCCACCAAAGCGATGGGTTTGTGACCGGCAAGCTGGAAACGACGCAGGGCCAGCAGGGGCACCAGGCTGCCAATATGGAGGCTGTCGGCGGTGGGATCAAAGCCGCAATAGAGGGTTCTGGGTTCCGCCAGATGAGCTGCCAGCTGGTCATCACCTGACATCTGGGCCACCAGGCCCCGCGCCTGCAGGTCTGCAATCAAATCCAAGCCCTTCATTGTGTGTCAGTACGCCTCAGCTGCTGTGCCAAAAAACCGCGAACCATACAGTATCCCCATCCAATTACAAGATCGGCCAAAAGCACATAAAGTAAATCAGGGCTTTCTGTCCGGGAAAGTTTTTGTTATAAAGTGTCGCCTTGATCACAGTTTCAACAAAATACCGAGAAAGCTTATGTCCACAAGGCAGAATCCACCGGAATTCTGGGAAACACTCTTTGCCAACGCCCTGCCCAAAACCCACCTGTTTGCTGCCGCAGGCGTGGCTGTGGCTCTGGTGCTGTTGCTGGTACTGGCTCCCTCCGAAGATGTTTCCGCTTACCGGGATGCCAATCTCCTGGAAATCCGCATTCCCAGCCCCGACAGCCTTTATGAGGAGCTCAACCGCCAAATGGCGGAGTCCGAGTCGGCCCGCGCCTCAAACACAGACGATGAGAGCCTGAGCTGGCGAGTCCAGAAAGTCCAGAAAGGGGACAACCTTTCATCCATCTTCAAGCGCATGGCCCTGAGTCAGAGTGATGTCCATGCCGTTGCCAACGCCAGAAACAATGCCGACGCCCTGAGGAGCCTGCAACCTGGTCAAACCATCGCCATTGCCATTGACCATTCAGGCAGTATCGCCGAAGTAATCTACGAGCGCTCCGCCATTGAATCTTTCCGCTATATCCGCGACGCCGACGGCTTCAACGGCGAAAGCATTGCCCGCGAAACTGTCAGCTCCAAGGCCTTCAACCATGTCACCATTGAACACTCGCTGTTTCTCGACGGCAACAAGGCAGGACTCAGCCATACGCTGATCATGCAACTCGCCAATATCTTTGCCTGGGATATCGACTTCGCCCTGGATATCCGCAAGGGAGACACCTTCACCATCGTCTATGAAGAAGAACTGCTTGACGGTGAAAAAGTCCGTGAAGGCAATGTTCTGGCTGCCGAGTTTACCAATCAGGGCAAACTGCATCAGGCCGTTCGCTTTGTGGATTCTGATGGCAACGCCAGCTATTACACGCCCCAGGGGCACCCCATGCGCAAGGCTTTCCTGCGCGCTCCCCTTGACTTTACCCGGGTCAGCTCCAATTTCAATCCGCGCCGACTGCACCCCATTTTCAAGACCGTCCGGCCTCATCGCGGGGTCGATTACTCGGCACCGACCGGCACACCCATTTATGCTGCCGGCAATGGCCGGGTAGTCGCCTCCAGTTTTGCAGCGGGCAACGGCAACTATGTGGTTATCCAGCACAACCAAACCTACACCACCAAATATCTGCATCTCCACAATCGTTCAGTGAAACAGGGTGAAACCGTCAAACAGGGCCAGGTCATCGGCACTGTAGGTTCCACCGGTTACGCTACTGGACCCCACCTGCACTATGAATTCCTGATCAACGGCGTCCATACCGACCCGCGCACTGTGGCGCTGCCCAAGGCTGACCCCATTCCCCGACAGGAAATGGCCAGGTTTGTACAGCAGACAGCACCCCTGTTTACCCAGCTTGCCAGCTTCCGTACAACCCAGCTTGCCTTTCTCAATTAAGGCCAGCCAATGGCTGAGCCGGAACGCTATATAGGGCTGATGTCCGGCACCAGCATCGACGCTGTCGATGCTGTGCTGGTGGAATTTACCGCTTCTTCACCCCGCATCACCACCGCTTATTCCCAAGCCATACCCCCGGGTTTGCACAGCGATATCCTCTCCCTCTGCCTGCCCGGTTCAGACACCCTGGATCTGCTGGGCCGCACCGACCAGGCACTGGCAATACTCTTTGCAGACACTGCCCTGGCCCTTTTAACAAAAGCAGGGCTTGAACCCGGCCAGATCACGGCCATTGGCAGCCACGGGCAAACGGTTCGCCACCGTCCCAACAATGATTACCCCTTTACCCTGCAGATTGCCGATCCGAACCTGATTGCCGCACGCACCGGCATCACCACCGTGGCGGACTTTCGCCGCAAGGATATGGCCCTCGGCGGGCAAGGCGCCCCGCTTGTCCCTGCTTTCCACAGAGCTGTGTTCCATCACAGCCAGCACAACCGGGCTATCGTCAATATCGGTGGTATTGCTAATGTCACCTGGATTCCCGCCAATGGCGCTGTCATCGGTTTTGATACCGGTCCTGGGAACTGCCTGATGGACCAGTGGATACGGCAGCATTCAGGCCAGCCCTATGATGACGATGGTCAGTGGGCCGCCGCAGGCAGTGTGGATCAGCAGCTGCTTGACGCACTTATGAGCCATCCCTTTATCCCCCGCTCATCGCCTAAAAGCACCGGCAGGGAAGAGTTCAACTTGCCCTGGCTCAACAGTGTGCTGGGCACAATCACACCCATTCTCGCTCCAGTCGACATACAAGCCACCCTGGCACTGTTTACCGCACGCACCATCGCCCAAGGTCTCGCAGCTCTACCGGACAATCAGCTTCCCGATGAAATTTACGTGTGTGGCGGTGGCGTTCACAACCGCCATTTGATGGGTTTGCTCGCAGAGATTCTCGGCCCGACTCCGCTGCACTCGACAGCAGCCGCAGGCATCGACCCCGGCCATGTGGAGGGCGCAGCCTTTGCCTGGCTCGCCCGCCAGACACTGCACAGATTGCCCGGTTCACTGGCTTCGGTGACCGGGGCAAGCCGGGATGCCGTGTTGGGGACGATTTGTTTTCCCTGAGTAAACGCTGCACCCTCTACCTCCAGCTCACACACGGAACCGCCCATGTCCAAACCGCCCAGCCTCAAGAGTATCGACCTGGACAAACGCCTTACTGATGCCACTGAATACCAGGACAAACTGAAGACCCTCCAGGGCAAACTGGCACTGCTGCAGATAGCCTGCTTCCATAACCATCACAGGGTAGTGATTGTGCTGGAGGGCTGGGACGCCGGCGGCAAGGGGGGGGCCATACGCCGCATGACAGAGAAGCTCGATGCCCGCTCCTATCGGGTTCACCCCATCGGCAAACCTTCCGATGCAGAGTTGCAGCAACATTACCTGCAACGCTTCTGGGACAAGCTCCCAAGCAAAGGCAACATCGCCATCTTCGACCGCAGCTGGTATGGCAGGGTGCTGGTGGAGCGCGTTGAGGCGCTGGCAACAGCCAGTGAATGGCAGCGTGCCTATGGGGAAATCAGCGAGTTTGAACGGCAACTGCACCATGATGGGGTGATTATCATCAAGCTGTTCCTCCACATCAGCCAGGATGAGCAGCTCAAGCGCTATATGGAGCGTTTGGACAACCCCCTGAAGAACTGGAAGCTGACAGAGGAAGACCTGCGCAACCGCGCCAGGGCAGAGGACTACAGTTCAGCCTTCCAGGACATGCTGAAAAAGACCAGCAGCGACTTCGCTCCATGGCATCTCATCCCGGGCAATCACAAATGGTATGCCCGCACCGAGGCTTTGCAGGTTGTAGTGTCAACCCTTGAAAAAAGTATCGACACACGGCTTCCACGCCACAGCCCCAGTGAAATTCTGGCGGCGAGAAAAGCCCTGGGCGTCACTTCCGCAAAAAGCACCAAAGGCAAAAAGAAAGGGAGTTAATCAACAGGCGCAGGGAAAGGGGAAAAGGCCGAATTTGTCAGATAGAGAACGATGCCCCGCAGCCACAGGTAGTGGTGGCATTGGGGTTGGTGACGGTAAAGCGCGAACCCTGCAGACCTTCTTCATAGTCCACCTGTGAGCCCTGCAGGTACTGGATACTGAGGGCATCCACCAACACCCTGACACCGTCCTTTTCGATAACCGTATCATCTTCAGCGGCAACCTCGTCAAAGGTAAAACCATACTGAAAACCCGAGCAGCCACCACCAGTGACAAACACCCTGAGTTTGAGGTCGGGATTACCCTCTTCCTCCACCAGGTTGCGCACCTTGGCAACCGCTGAGTTGGTCACCTGCAATGGGGTTGGTGTAAATGTTTCAATCACGGATACTTCTACTCCTGGTAAAGAAAATTCCTGGCAAACTTACGCCGATAATAACCAAGCGCTGAAGTAGGGTATTCTAGCACGAAACTTTTCTCTCCTTGCGAAACTTTCCAGCTGCCAGCAAGGCCGCTTTGCCTAATAGGTTTCCACAGACCATGGAAACTGGACAATACGCAGTGAGCTGGGGCTGTCCTTTTCCAGCACCGACAGCACAACCCGTGCGGGAACAAAGTCCTCCGGCAACACAAAGGCACCTCTGAGCACCTTGAAATACTTGAAGCGAATTGACAGCGCTTCCCCCTGCAAGGACAGGTCTGCTTCATTAAAGGGAATCGATACCGCCGCACCATCGCGCTGACCTTCAATGGACAACGATACCGCCACATCGACGGATTCATTCAGCACTGCCTTGCGGCGCACCACAATGCGGTACTGGAAACTGTCCGCCCCCGGAGCGCGCCTGAGATTGAGACTGTCGATATGCAAACCGCTGGGTTCTTCGTTGTCATCAAACAGATTGCGATAAAGGCTGAGTTCACCCTCCTGCTTTGACAGTAGATCCTGAAGCTGGCCCACCTGCTGGCGCATTTGTTCCAGGGAGCCGCTATCCACCTTTTCTGCCACTTCGCGGTTGACCAGATCCTGGCGCAGACGGGCAATTTCTTCCTGGGCGGCGGCCAGATCCTGCTGCTGGAGCCGGTATTTTTCCATCTTGGCGTTAAACAGGCCCCGCCCCAGCACAAACGACACCATGGCCACCAGAACCAGCGCAACCACACACAGCCTCACCAATCCCCTATGGGTCGTGGCCACCGCTGTCAACTGCCGGATGTCATACATAAATCAGGGCAACAGCGCCGGACTGTTCAAGCCCATGCTTTCCGGCAGGTCAAACATGATGTTCATACACTGGATGCCCTGACCGGAAGCCCCCTTGACCAGGTTGTCCTCCGCCACCAGCACCACCACCTTGTCGCGCCCCTGGGGGCGGAAGACGCTGATGCGACACATGTTGGAACCGCGCACCGAACGGGTCTGGGGCAGGGAGCCGGGGGGCATCACGTCCACAAAAGGTTCGTTGGCGAAGCGCTCTTCATAGAGCGCCTGCAGATCCACGGACGGGTCCAGCAGTGTCGCGAACAGGGTGCTGTGGATACCGCGCACAATGGGCAGCAAATGGGGAACAAAGGTGAGCTTGACAGCCTTGCCCGCAATATCTTCCAGTGTCTGTTCGATCTCGGGTAAATGACGGTGGCCAGACACACCATAGGCTTTAAAGCTGTCACTGATTTCCGTCAACAGCTTGTCAATTTTGGCCTGACGTCCGGCACCACTGGCGCCGGAAGCAGCGCTGGCGATCAGATCATTGACATCCACCAGACCCTTTTCGAGCAACGGCAAAAATCCCAGCTCAATACTGGTGGGGTAGCAGCCGGGGCAGGCGATCAGTCGCGCCGAGCGTATCGCGGCGCGGTTTATCTCCGGCAAGCCGTAGACAGCCTCGGCCACCAGTTGCGGACAGCCATGGGGCTGGCCGTACCATTTTTCCCAACTCGCAATATCGCGGATGCGGAAATCTGCCGACAGGTCAATCACCCTTACGCCACGGGCCAGCAATTCTGGCACCTGGCTTTGGGCGACGCCGTGGGGCGTGGCGAAAAACACTACATCACAGGCCGCCAGGGCATCGATGTCGGGATTGGTAAACATCAGGTCAAGGTGGCCGCGCAGATTGGGGAACAGCTCCGCCACGGCGGTGCCCGCCTCGCCACGTGAAGTAATGACCCGCAGGGAAACCTCGGGATGCCCCAGCAGCAGGCGCAACAGCTCAACACCGGTATAGCCGGTACCACCCACAATTCCCACCTTGATCACTGCATTCTCCTTACTCTGGCTGACCTTCTTTAATCTCTGGCTTTAAATACTGACTGTTAAACAAAATCGGGGGGCTATCATAACCCAACAACCCGGCCATACCCCAACATCAAGGCTTGGCACACTGGCCGATAATCCCTTGCAGCAAGCATTCCGTCCGAAAGGGAAATCGCTGAGAGCACTTCAATTTAAACCCACGTTGGTTGATTTCGCCTCACTTTGGTTTAGGATGCCCCATCCTTTACTGGCCAACGAGGTCACAGTATGTACGTCTGGCTCGAAGCGTTTCATGTGATCAGCGTTATCTGCTGGTTTGCCGCCCTGTTCTACCTGCCGCGCCTGTTTGTCTACCACGCCATGGCGGAGGACGAAATCAGCAATGAACGCTTCAAGGTCATGGAACGCAAGCTCTACCGGGGTATCGCCACCCCCGCCATGGTGGCTTCGCTGTTGTTTGGCGGCGCCATGGTGGCGCGCTCCTGGGAGTACTTCATCAGCTCGGGCTGGTTCCAGGTCAAGCTGGTGCTGGTGTTGGCATTGATCATTTACCACCATATTTGCCTCTACCATATGAAACAGTTTCGCAACGATACCAACACCAAAAGTCATGTGTACTTCCGCTGGTTCAATGAAGTGCCGGTTATCATGCTGGTGGGCATCGTTATCATGGTGGTGGTCAAACCTTTCTGAATCCATATCGCTACTGATGAAGGCACACAGCCCGACAGCAGCCACAGCAAATGTGCGGAACAAGTCATGTCGAAATCCGAAATCCTGTTTGACCAGGCGCAGCGCCATATCCCCGGCGGCGTCAACTCCCCGGTGCGCGCCTTCCGCGCCGTGGGTGGCACCCCGATCTTTTTTGAGCGGGCCAAAGGGCCGTATATCTACGATGCCGACGGCCAGCGCTATGTAGACTATGTGCAGTCCTGGGGGCCGATGGTGCTCGGCCACGGCCACCCTGCGGTACTCGATGCCATCCGCCAGCAGCTCGACCGGGGCCTGACCTTTGGCGCCCCGACAGAGCTGGAAACCCGCCTTGCCGATCGCCTGTGCGAACTGGTACCGGGCCTTGATATGGTGCGTATGGTCAACTCCGGCACCGAAGCCACCATGAGCGCCATCCGCCTCGCCCGCGGCTTTACCGGTCGCGACAAGATCATCAAGTTTGAGGGCTGCTACCACGGACACTCCGATTCGCTGCTGGTGAAAGCCGGGTCCGGCGCGCTCACATTGGGTGTGCCCAGCTCTCCGGGCGTGCCAAAGGCGCTGGCGGATCACACGGTCACCCTCACTTACAACGACAACGATGGCGTGCGCGAAGCCTTCCTCCAGATCGGCGAGCAGGTGGCCTGTATCATCGTCGAACCGGTGGCAGGCAATATGAGCTGCATTCCACCAGCGCCGGGATTTCTCGACACCTTGCGGGAATGCTGCGATCAATACGGCGCGCTGCTGATTATCGACGAGGTGATGACGGGTTTCAGGGTGGCACCGGACTGCGCCGTGGGGCGCTACGGTATCCGCGCCGACCTGATCTGCCTCGGCAAGGTGATTGGCGGCGGCATGCCGGTGGGCGCCTTTGGCGGTCGCCGCGAGGTGATGGAGCAAATTTCGCCCCTTGGCCCTGTGTATCAGGCGGGCACCCTGTCGGGCAATCCGGTGGCCATGACTGCCGGGCTCGCGACCCTGGAGCTGGTGTCTCAACAGGGCTTTTACGATCCACTCTTTGCCCGCACCGAGCAGCTGGTCAATGGCCTGTGTGAAAACGCCCGGCAGGCGGGCATTGCCGTCACCAGCAACCATGTGGGATCGATGTTCGGCATTTTCTTCACAGAGGAAGAAAGTATCAGTAACTACCAGCAGGTAATGGCCTGCGACACCGCGCGCTTTGGCCGTTTCTTCCACGGTATGCTCAAGGAAGGTGTGTATCTCGCGCCCGCCTCCTATGAGGCCGGGTTTATGTCCGCCGCCCACAGCGACGCCGATATCGACTTTACCCTGGATGCCGCCGCGCGGGTTTTTGCCACTCTGACCTGACAGCGTCATCACCAACCAAGGAGCAATGTGCTTGAAAGCTGCCACCCTGCTCATCCTCCTGCTGTTATTCCCGCCCCTGCTGGCAGCGCAGGAGCGGGAGCTGCTGCTCGCCACGGTAAAAAAATCCGGCCTGCCCATGGACAGCCTGTCACTGCTGGCGGTGGAGCACGGTGGCAAGCGCGACCGAGCCCTGCTCAAGGTGAATTCCCATAGCGCCCTCATTCCAGCCTCCGTCACCAAGCTGATCACGGCGGCAGCGGTTTTGCGGGAAATCCCCCTTGGCACCCGCTTCGAAACACGTCTGCTCAGCAACGCCCCCCGCCAGGGTGCAACACTCAAGGGTGACCTGGTGCTGAAGGGCGGTGGTGACCCCTCCTTTGTCAGCGAGAATCTGTGGTTGCTGGTCAATCGCCTGGCCAATAGCGGCATCCGCGAGATCGAAGGAGACATCATTGTCGATGACAGCTACTTCGACGCCATCATGATCGACCCCAGCCGCGACACCAAGCGCTCGGAAATGGCCTACGACGCCCCCATCAGCGCACTGTCCTTTAACTGGAATGCCATGGCGCTGACCATAGTGCCCGGCGCCAGCGTTGGTGCCCCGGCTCAAGTCATCATGGAGCCCGCCAGCGACTATGTACAGGTCCACAACACCGCGCGCACTGTGGCAGGCAATTCCATTTCCCGTCTGGTTGCCTCGCGCCACCCAACCCCCGATCAGCGGGGGGATATCCTCACCGTGAAGGGCGACATCGGCATCAACGCTTCACCCTTCGAAAGCTACCGTAATGTCAGCCAGCCCGCCCTGTGGGCCGGGTCCAATCTCAAGCTTTATCTGGGTTATCGCGGCATTGACGTGAGGGGTGTCGTCAGACATGGAGTGGCACCAGGCAACAGCCGACTTTTGGCCAGAATCGAAGGTCGCCCGGTGGAGCAACTGGTGGTGGATATGAACAAGGTATCGAGCAACTTTATCGCCGAAATGCTCACCAAAACCCTCGCTGCACAGCGCCAGCCCCCCGGCTCCATGGGGGCGGGCATGTCCATTCTGAACGGTTATATGGCCAACCTGGGTCTCGACAGCTCGGAATATCTCCTCACCAACCCCTCCGGTCTGACCCGCCAGAACCGCCTGTCCGCAAATGCCCTGGTGCGGGTGCTGGACGATATGGGCAGTGACTTCCGGCTGGAAAACGAATTTTTGGCCTCGCTGCCCATATCCGGCATTGATGGCACCCTGCGCAACCGCATGGGACAGACAGGTACCAAGGGCTGGGTGCGTGCCAAAACCGGTTATATCGACGGGGTGGTCAGCCTTGCCGGTTACGTGGGCCGGGGCAACGGCGAGCGCGTCAGCTTTGCCTTTATCTACAACGGCCCGGCGCCCGCCTACCAGGTGCGCGCCCTGTTTGACGAACTCAGCGGGCTGATGGTGACACATTGATTGCCAGGGCTGGAGCCGGACCGGCGACTATGGCAAAGTAAATTCCCGGTTTTCACTTTTCGGAAATGGACATGCGACTGTTTCCCCTCGCCTGGCTGGCAGCCCTGCTGCCCCTGTTCACCATCAACCTCACCTACCTGATCTCCGCCAGCTATGGTCATGTGGACTGGTGCATTCCCTATATTCATAGCTGTACCTCCATCAGCGCCACGGGGCGGGCACCCCCTGCCTACTTCGTCTTCAAGGGCCTGATGATTCCCGCCGCCGTGATCCTGATGCTCTACTGGCTGTTGTCTGTGGCCTGGCTGCGGGAGCTGGGCTGCCGCCGTAAACTGTGGTTGGGGACTGTGCTGGGGTGCGGCGTTGCAGCAGGGGTGGGGCTGATTTTTTACAGTCTGGTGTTGGGCTGGATCGGCGATATTTACCGGCTTCAGCGCCACGCTGGGGTATCGGCGTTCTTCGGCTTCAGCTTTTTTGCCCAGCTGGTGATTACCCGGCTGCTGGAGCAATTACCCGTCGCAGCCACACAATTGCGCCGCCATCTGGACTGGCTGCGGATTATCACCGCCCTGATCTTTCTGCTCGGGATTGCCAGCGTGACGATCGGTTACATCAGCCCCGATTTGTATAAACGCAGCGACGATGCCATCGCCTGGAATTTCACCCTGTTGCTGTGTTTGCACGTACTGATTAGCGCCGAGATGTGGCGTCGCAGCGGTTGGTCCTGTCGATTGGGCACTTCCACAACCCAGGAGTGATAGCGAGACCTCTTGTTATCAAGCATAGGGTCGGCCCCGCAGTAAAATTTCCTGGCGGGCCGATCCAGTGGCAAACAAGTTAACGCATCGCTGCAATAAACAGCCCGATCACACACAGCAAGCCGATACTCCACACCGTGCTGCGGGCAGTGGCTGCGTCCTTGATATAGCAGATGCCGTGGGCAATGCGCGCCAGAATAAAAATCACCGCCAGAATATCGATGGTGTTCTGTTCAGCACCGGCGATATGCGCAATGATCACTGCGGCAATAAAACCCGGCAGTGACTCAAAGGCATTTTGCTGCGCCCAGTTGGCACGCTGGTACTGGCCGTCGAGTTTTTCCAGCAAAAGGCGCGGGTTGTTGTTGTCGTAATTCTTGCTTTTCATAAAGGGGGATTTGGCGAAACCGGCCCAGATATAGGGCAGGATGATGGCGATAAGTACGCAGCCGAAGGCGATGGTCATGTGATGTGCTCCTTTTTTTCGTATGATTGCGGGGCCAGGGTCTGTTGACGCGTTGGCATTTCATCATATTTCCAGCGGAGCATCCATGTCCTTCACCAGCTACCGGGGCGCCTACCCCCACTCCCGCCCGCGCCGCAACCGCAGCGCTGACTTTGTGCGCCGCCTGGTGCGGGAAACACGCCTGAGCGTGGACGACCTGATCTACCCGGTATTTGTCCTCGACGGGGAAAACTGCCGCGAGGCCATAGCCTCCATGCCCGGCATCGAGCGCCTCTCCATCGACCTGCTGGTAGAGGAAGCAAAAGGGTGGGCCGCACTGGGTATTCCCGCCCTTGCACTGTTTCCTGTCACGCCCGCCGACAAAAAATCCCTTGAAGCTGAAGAGGCCTGGAACCCCAATGGCCTCGCCCAGCGTGCCACCCGTGCTTTGAAAGCGGCGCTGCCGGAGCTGGGGGTGATCACCGATGTGGCCCTCGACCCTTTCACCACCCACGGCCAGGACGGCATTATTGATGACGCCGGTTATGTGCTGAACGATATCACCGTCGAGGCACTGGTAAAGCAGGCGCTCTCCCACGCTGAAGCGGGCGCCGATATCGTTGCGCCCTCGGACATGATGGATGGCCGCATCGGGGCTATTCGTGCGGCACTCGAGGCTGCCGGGCAGGTGAACTGCAAGATCCTCGCCTACTCCGCCAAATACGCCTCAAGCTATTACGGGCCATTCAGGGATGCAGTGGGATCAGCGGGCAACATCAAGGGCGGCAACAAGTTCACCTACCAGATGGACCCCGCCAACAGCGACGAAGCCCTGCACGAATGCGCCCTGGATCTGGCGGAAGGGGCCGATATGATCATGGTCAAACCCGGCATGCCCTACCTGGATGTCCTCTACCGGGTCAAGCATGAGCTGGGCGCGCCCACCTTTGTATATCAGGTGAGTGGCGAATACGCCATGCATATGGCAGCCTTCGAAAAAGGCTGGCTCAACCGCGAACAGGTGATGATGGAATCCCTGCTGGCCTTCAAACGCGCAGGAGCCGACGCCATTCTCACCTACTTTGCCGTGGAGGCAGCGCGACTGCTGGCGGGCAAACCCACAGCATGACCAATGCCGCCAACCTGCTGCTGCCCCTGCTAGCTTCTGCCTCACCGCGCACCCTGCTGGTAGCCGATGAAAACTGCATCGACTTTCCCCTGCAACAACTGCCACCCGGCCAGCCACTGCTGACTAACCGTTTTGATATGGTCGCCAGAGCGCAAGCCGCTGGTCTGAATGGATATTTTTCGGATTTTGATTTCAGCCTTTGGAATCCAGGCAGCCTCGACCTGGTTGTCTACCGCCTGTCGAAGGAAAAGGCCGTGGTCCACCATATCGCCAACCGCGCCTGCGAATTGCTGGCTGAGGGTGGCAAACTGGTGATGGCGGGCGGCAAGCAGGAGGGCATCAAGACCTTTGCCAAAACCATCGGCACTCTATTCGGCACAGCCCCCGAGCTGGAGAAACATGGCAATCTCTACCGGGTAACCCTGCTGCGCGGCACAGATTCTCAGGTCGGCCGTGGTCACGAACTCGACGATCACCACTACCCGCAGTTGCGGGAAATATTCTCCCTCAACCAAAAACCGGTATTCAGCAAACCGGGACTGTTTGGCTGGGATCGCATCGATGCGGGCAGCGCCCTGCTGGCCCAACACCTGCCGGTATTTTTGTCCGCCAGCGGCAAAGCCCCGCAAACACTGCTCGATCTGGGGTGCGGTTACGGCTATTTATCCCTGATGGCTGCGCAGCACGGACGATTCAATATCACCGCTACCGATAATTGCGCAGCGGCGATCCATGCCTGCCGCCACAATTTCGCCGAACACGGCATCAGTGGCGAGGTGATAGCCGGGGATTGCGGCGAAGGGATTGAAGGGCGCTTTGACGCAATTCTCTGCAACCCGCCCTTTCACCTGGGTTTCGGTGAAGCGCGCGGCCTGACAGAAAAATTCCTCGCCGCTACCCGCAGGCTTTTAACCCCCAAGGGCCAGGCGCTGTTTGTGGTCAACCGTTTTGTGCCGCTGGAAGGACTGGCGGGGAAATTGTTCAGAGGGGTTGAGGTGGTGCTGGAAAATCCTGGGTTCAAGGTTATTGCTTTGGCTCTGTAGCAATCGATTCTGACCAATTATCGTCAGGTTCGCTTCTTGAGAGTCGAATAAACCTGACCTTTTTCTCGTTTCCCAACTGCAAGCACATAAACAAGCAATTCATCATCCACGACCTCGTAAGCCAAGCGGTACCCGGCAGAGCGAAGCTTGATCTTATAAACTGAGTCGTAGCCGCTCAGCTTGTCAGCGGTCACTCTCGGATTTTCCAGTCTCTCTGCCAGCTTCTTCTTGAACTGACTTCGCACAGGAGCGCCAAGCTTCTCCCACTCCTTCAGGGCGGCCAGGATAAACCGCAGCTTATAGGTCATCCAGGGATACCGCTATGGCCTGATCTTTCTCACTGCGGCGTTCTTCCACAAGCTTGGTGAGTTCGTAATCCTCGATCAAGTCCATCAAGGCTTCATAGGTCTCCGCCGGAATCAGGTAGGCAGCTGGCTTGTTATGGTTCAGCACCGCAACCGGCGAGCCACTTGCCTGGGAAAGCACAGCAGATGGATTTTTCTTTAATTCAGAGATACTTACAGAGAAGTCAGCTAATACTTGACGCATATATCCACCTATTTAGTGCCGTATTTAGGTCTTATATTAGATCATATGTTTGTCTGGCGCTACGGTCCACAGGCATCACTTTCCGCTTTTTGCGCCTTAACTGGTCTAGTTATCTCACCCAGCTTTCGCAGCCCCATCTCAAATCCAGGCTGCCTGATGCAGCCGCTCGCCGCCTGTCACCGGTGCCCAATAGCGCTGGGCCAATTTTACCAATCCCACTATAATCGCGCCTCGGGTAATGACTACCCGATCACCAACAAAGGTCTTTAAGGAGAACCCATGACCAAGAAGAAACTGTTACTCGCAACACTGACTCTCGCCACAACCTTCCCCTTCGCCGCAGCTGCGGACCCCTACATGGGGGTGAACTACACCCACACCCGCACAGACGATATTGTCGGCAATATGGATTTCAATGCCCTGGCCGTCAAAGGGGGTTACCAGTTCACTGACTGGTTTGCCCTTGAGGCACGCTATGGCTCGGGCCGTTCAACGCAAACAGAACGGGGACTCAACTTTGACTACCCCGGGATAGTTATCGAAGAGACGTACAATTTGAAGATGAAGGATTACTACGGGGCCTATGCACTTTTTTCCCTGCCCAACGCCACCATGTTCAAACCCTATCTGGTCGCCGGTTATAGCGAGGCCAGCTTCAAGCTCAAAATCACTGGAACCATACCAGGCTACTATCCGGTCAGCTTTACCGAAAGTGACAAGGTGGACAGTCCATCCTATGGCATCGGCCTTAACATCAACTTTTCCGAGCATCTGACGGCCAATCTCGAATACATGCGCATGATCGACGACAGTTACCTCGAACTCGACGCCCTCAGCGTGGGTCTGGGCTACCGCTTCTGATCCACCGGGATAAACTGAACCCCGCCCTGCGCGGGGTTTTTTAATTCCTTATCTGACCCTGATTTCCTGATGCGGGCCTGGATGGTTTTGTGCTCGCCGGGCTTCAAAGCGGCTGGAGATTCAGTTCCGGCATATTGAACAGCAATGCCACCAGCTCGTGATTGATGTAGTAGTTTTCCCGCCCCAGTCGCCGCTTGTGGAGAATGCCATCCTGCGCCAGTGTATCCAGATAGCGGGTGGCCGTGGCGCGGGATACCTTCAGGTCTCGCTCTAAAAACGCCACCTTGGTGTAAGGGTGAAGGAAGATATTGTTGATCAGATCCTGGCTGTAAAAGCGGTATTCCCGGCGAATCCGCTGCTTGTGCTGTTGCAGCAGCAGGCCGATACCCTGCACCAGTGCGCTGGTGTGACGGGCCGTAACCGCCACCCCCCGCAACATATACAGCAGCCAGTCCTCCCAGGTGTTGTGGTCGCGTACCTGTTGCAGGCCCCGGTAATACTCCCCCTTGGTCTGGCTGATATAGCGGCTCAAATACAGGATCGGCGTATCGAGCAATTGCTCCTTGACCAGATACAGGATATTGACGATCCGTCCCGTGCGGCCATTGCCATCGTAAAAGGGATGAATGGTTTCAAACTGGTGGTGTATCAACGCCATTTTTACCAGTGGATCCAGTGGGCTGTCGGCGTGGATAAAGCGCTCCAGTTCCGCCATCAACCCAGGCACCAGCAACGGCGTTGGCGGCTCGTACACCACCGCGCCAGTGAGCTCATTTTTCAGCACAGTGCCCGGCGTTTTACGAAAGCCCGCCTGGTTGCCTTCCAGCTCTGCCTGCACCGCCAGGATGGTATTGAGCGTCAACAGCCCGCTGCTGCGCACCTGCCGAAAACCTGTCTCCAGCCCTTCGGCATAATGGGCCACCTCCTTGCTGACCGGATCGGCGTTTTGCGGCTGAATCTGGTACTTGTAGAGCGCATCCTGGGTGGTAATGATGTTTTCAATCTCGGAACTGCTCTGCGCCTCCTGCAGCGACAGGGTGGAAATCAGCAAGCCCTCGTTGGGAATCGAGCGCGCCAACCCTTGAGTTCCGCCAGATAACGGTGTGCCGGCACCAGTGCCCTCAGTACGGCATCGGTCTCCAGCAACTGGGTTGGCGGAAATTCGGCTGGCGAATATGTGCTCATAAAACCTTCAATTGGAAGAATCTGACCATAATCTGCTCAAATATAGTCATTTTTGAGAAGGTTTGCGATTTGATTCTCACTTTTGATTATTTTTGAGAACAGAGCTGGCTCTCAAACAGCATAAACACTCATTGAAAGCCGAGCCACGCTGATCTATCAAACAGGATTATCAGTTTGTTCTGGCTGGTTTGCAGTTGAGGAAAGCTATGGCTCTGGCCCTTCCACGCAAACGGAACGGAGAATCTACATCGCGGACCCGGGAATGTATCGAAGAGACGTACAATTTGAAGATGAAGGAGCACTACGGGGCCTATGCACTTTTTTTGCCTGACGCCACCATATTGATTCACCTGGCTTTTATCGAGACTCATGGCAGCGCGACGCATGGGCACGAAGTTGCGCCTCACAGCTTTCCCAATCCCCCACATGCGCACGCATCAGACTTTTCCAGAGCTTGCCATGATTGGGGATATCGAAATGCAGCAACTCATGCACAATCACGTAGTTCCACACATCAGGCTCAAACTCGAGCAGTTCAGCGCTGAAGCTGAGGATGCCGTTGGATGAACAAGAGGCCCATTTATTCCGCATGGGGCGCACATACAGGCCCGTTATCTCCACCCCCAGCTTGTCGCCCCAGGTTCTGACCAATGCTTTGAATTGTGTTTTGCGCTTGCTGGGGGCCATAGTTAGTGACATGACGCTAGATCCTGCCCACTTTGTCCAGCAGTGAAAACAAGGTGTTCACGATGCTGGCAACGCGATCAACATCGTCGGATTCAGCGAGCAAAGCGAAGGTCACCTTCTTGCGAAGTTCCCGCAAGGCATTCTCGCTTTTGCGCCAGTTCGGAAATTCAATGAACGCAGCTTTCACTTTCCGGCTCACGGCTTCAGCATTGCCAATCTTTTCGTCCAGCAGGGTGCGATAAACAAAATACGTCAGCCCATCAAAGCCCTTTTCTGCTTGCTCCGTCTTGCGGGTTTCGTTCACCGCCACTTCCTTCAGCAGGGCGGCGAGCGCTTCAGCGGTGCTTGCCTGTCGATCCTCGAAGCTTTGCTGTACTGCCAGCGCCCGTTCTGCCATGGCAATCAGGTAGGGATCATCACTCTCTTCCTCAGCCGTCTTCTGGATGGATTTGATCAGGTTAATGACTTTGGTGCCGTCACCTTCGTTGCCGGCTTTGATCACCGCGATGGTGTCAGCGTTGATGGCCACCAGGTCTCCCGGCGCGCCAATCCCGTAGGTGCCGATGTTGTCCCGCACCAGTTGATCGGTTTTGCGCTGGAAATCCCTGTCGACATACACCGTCCTGGTATAGGCCTTGCGCACTACGCTGTACATGGCGGCAAGGGAAGCAAAGGGTTCAATCCAGGGGCGCAGAAAGGCATCGGGTGAAATGATCTCGTAGAGCATTTCGATTTCCTTGAATTCCCGAAAGAATACCTTGCGACGAGCGGCATCGCGGAAATGCTCAATCAGGTTCTCTACATCCTTGTCGTTGAAGTTCTGTTGTATGAGCGAGAGGTATTCAGGGGCTTGCCCTTCCATTTTCGACTGGAACACGCCTTTGAGTAAGGCCAGGTCCTTGACGATGGCATTGATCTCATCGCTGTCGAAGGCCAGTGCTTTTTCGAGCTTGTCGAAGATTCCGACGAAATCGAGCACAAACCCATGGGGTTTTACCATCTCCTGGGCTTCGTTTTCGTAGGGGCGGTTTACCCGGGCAATCGCCTGTAGCAGCGTGTGATCGCGCATGGGTTTATCGAGATACATGGCGTAAAGCACCGGCGCATCAAAGCCCGTCAGCAATTTCTCGGTAACGATAAGGATTTTCGGCACCTGCTCCAGCTTGCCGAAGCTCTTGCGGATCTGGCGCTCTTTCTTCGCGTCGAGGTGAAACTCCTTCAGCAGGGCAGAGTCATTGTTATTGCCGGTATAGACGACTTCGGAATATTCCGCTGGCAGGAACTGATCCAGTGCATGTTTGTAGTGCGCGCAGGCCTCGCGATCCACCCCGACCAAAAAAGCCTTGTAGCCAAGAGGTTCCACATTGGCCCTGTAATGCTCGGCGACATATTGGGCTACCTGCTGGATACGCTCTTTGCCTTTCAGGAAGTTCTTCAGGTTAACCGCGCGCTCAAGAATCTTGTTGAGTTCTTCAATATCCGCCACCCCCTCTGCGTCTGCCAGTGACAGAAATTCGGCATCCAGCGTTTCATGGGGCACCAGCATGGCATTGGGCGCCAGTTGATAATACAGGGGCAGGGTAGTGCCATCCTCAATGCTGTCGGCAATGGAATATTTGTGCAGGTAACCTGCGTCGTCTTCGCAGCCAAAGGTCTTGAAGGTGCCCTTGCCGTAGGCGGTCTTGTCCACAGGGGTGCCGGTAAAACCCAGGTAGGTCGCATTCGGCAAACCGGCCATGAGATAAGTGCCAAGATCACCGCCCGTGGTGCGGTGGGCCTCGTCAATGAGCACGTAGATGTTGGCGCGGGTATTGATATCCGCCGGCATATCCCAAAACTTGTGGATCATCGTGACGATGATGCCCCGGTAGTCATCCTTCAGCAGCTGATTGAGCCGGGCAATGCTGCTGGCGTGTTCCAGGTTACCCAGACCAAGCGCGGCCAGGTTCCTGAGCATCTGGTCTTCCAGTTCATTGCGGTCGATCATCAACAGCACAGTAGGCTTGTCAGCTTCCGGGGCACGGAAAAGCCGTTCCGCCGCCTTGATCATGGTGAAGGTCTTGCCACTGCCCTGGGTATGCCAGACAAGGCCGCGAGTGCGCGCGGGATCGAGCCCACGGTTGACGGTAGCGTCCACCGCGCCAGTCTGGTGCTGGCGCAGAATGTATTTGTTGAGCTCCTCGTCCTTTTCTGCAAAGACAATGTAATCCTTGATAAAGGCGAGCACCTGGGGGATGGCGCAAAAGCTCTTAACCTTGGCCTCCAGCTTGCCAACATCCGCATGCTTCCAGTTAAAAATGTTCCGCCGCACCGTGTTCCAGGTTACTCCGTAGGAAAAGCCAATAGCGTCGGTGGCGGTGAACAGTTGCTGAGATACAAACAGTTCAGGCGTCTCCCGGTGGTAACGGCGAATCTGATCGACGCCCAGGGCAATCGCCTCGTCCTTGTTGGCGTTCTTGCACTCGATCACCAGCACCGGGATGCCGTTGATCAGAAAGACAACGTCCTCCCGCGTACCGTAGTGGCCGTTGTGGAAGGCCCACTCCTCGGTGACGTCATAAACGTTGTTTGCCGGGTTGTCGTAGTCGATCAGGATCAGGTCGCGTTCGCGCTTTTCTTCATGATCGAAAAACTTGCCGCGGTTGCGCAGGTGTTCGACAAATTCGCGGTTGCCGTAGATGTCGGTTTGGAGGTGGCGGAACTGGCCGGGTAATGCGCCTTCGGCTTCGGCATAGCGGGGGTTGAATTCCCTCACTTTGGAGTCGAGGAGGTTGTCGAAGAAGAGAGAACTGTTTTTGGCGCGGTCGGCGGGTGGTACACTCAGATCAAAACCGCGTCTGTGCTCGGCTTCCTCGCGGGGCACGAAAGACCATCCGATGCCCTCGGCGTACTCGAGAATCCGGGCTTGTACAGTTTTGTGCTCCCCAGGTGTGGTCATCATTAGCTCCCAACCTGATCAGCATGAATTACTTCCCAATGGTTAGTATCAATATCAGTTAGATAGGAATCGAAATTCTCCTTGTGGACGGCGAATACAAGAAGGTGTGTTGGACGCGAGAATCCCACATAAACCATTTTCGCGGATTCCTTTACTCGCTTCCCTGCAGTCGTACGAAGTCTCTCACCCTTAAACTGGGCAGCAAGCCTCTGTGACTCATACATTTTACCGCCGTCGTTAAAGTAAGCAGACTCGATGTACAGAGTTGCAGTGTGGGTCTGGCCTTTGACGGAGTGGACAGTTCCCAATCCGATCTGAATATCTCCGAATGTCAAAGTATTGGAGTGTTTATCCTTATTTGAATGATTATCGGTTGTCACCGTCCGCGCTCCAGCTAGAAAGCTACCAGAATTAGCAGCATTACCTCCGAAGTAACTAATAAGTTTCGGGAGAATCTTTCGAAACGTATTGGTAGTCCTTTTAGTTTTTCCCGCAACAAGGTTTAGCGACCAATTCAGAAGAGCACGATTAATCCGGTTATAGCTTTGCTCAAGATCTTCATTACGAAAATGACTGACCAATGATGAAGGGGTAAATGGCCTATCGCTTCGGGGATCAACCACGTCGCCGAGTCGAAGGGCGTGGCAGACGGCCCTCAGGATGCCGTTGCGTGCACTGCGTAGTGTACTGTCGTCTGAATCTATGCCATATAGGTAGTCAGCCAGAGTTTCGAACTCCTCTCGTTTCTGAAGGGAAGACTTTTGAAAAGAGGGGCAGAAATCGATCAATCGCCGCTTTCTATCTGCAGGATTGGTAGTCTCGTTCCAGACTGAATTCCACGCGACTGCCATAAATCGCTCTGTCGTACCGGCTGGAATTCGTCCATCTTTCCGCAATTTTGCGATGATCTCCGCGTAGAGACCCACGACAGATCCAACTGAATCATCGTCAAATATCATGAGATGCGGAAGTATTGTGGATGATTGGAGACCAGAAATCTTGAATGACTTATCTCTTTCGTAGGCGAACGGAGCAAGAATATTCGCCACGGTCGGGGAAAGTCTCATGCTGTTACTAAGAGATAAAGTCTTGGCGCGAAGCTGCCATCCATCTGTGTCGACGACGTTGCTTCCTCCAAAAATAGCCTGATCTGTATCCCCTATTCTTTGAAAGATCGTATTCGAGTCGCTTGTAGGACCGAACACACGTTCGAGAATAGTGTGCTGATGCGGTGCCATATCCTGCATTTCATCTACGAAAACAAAATTGAACCGCATCTGCAAAAGACGTTTAGCTGTTGTATCACCTTGGAGCAGCTGTTCAGCGAACCAGAAAACATCTTCAAAATGAAGAAGCCCACGCTCGAGTACGGACAGCTTGAGACTTGCAAGCGTCTTATATGTTGATGAATTACTTGCGCTCTTTAGAAGAACTTTGCCGCCAAGGCCATTTGTGAGATTAAGGTCGGAATCGAATCGAAGATTTCGGACAAATCCCTCAGGATCTCTGCCAGCCTGGCGTTCAATCCAACTTTTCGCGCCAGCGTGTATGCTCTGAAATCGTCGAGAAATTTCTGAATTGTATGCGTCGGCATCAATTCGGCTAGGGCGAAATCCCATTTCATGGACGAAACTCGGTATCGCCAAGAATGTGTCAACAAAGCTTTGAATCGTGCCAACAAAGTTTGGATACGCAAAAAGCTTCGGACATATCCCACCGATTCGTTCCCTTATCTCGTTCACAGCTGCGTTTGTGTGAGAGATAACTAGAACTCCTTGGCAACCCTGAAACGGAAGATGACGATCTAGAACCAACAGTTTGGCAAGTAGAGTAGTTGTTTTTCCGCTTCCTGGGACCGCTTGTAGATCCGCGGTATCGAGGCATTTGATAAACTGCCTTCTTTCTTCGTCGAAGTTTGCACCCATTGGAAGTAGCTGCGACTCAGCAAAAGCAATGTCGTCGTCGCCGATCTTAAACTCTGCAGGCATGCTTGATTCCATTTATCAAATATTGAGAAGTGTGGTCATCATCCTCAAGAGCTAAATCGTTATCCTTTAATAGATTGGATTGAATTGCATGTGCCATAAGGTAGGCGATTTCTTGCTTCTTGAGTCCCTTGTTTAGGAGTTTCTTCGCAACTTCATATTCGAGATCACCACCAGCTTTTGGATGCGCTTTTCGGAAGGCACTCTCGAAAAGAGCCCGAAATGAAATGGATCTCTGTAGTGAATATTCGAGTGTCCAATCAGGTGCTATAAATGCTTGAACGGAACCGTCGTCAAGCTTCGATTTTTTTCGGTAATGGCAGCCGCTTTTTCAACTGCAACTTCTGTTGCATCTCTTGCAATGAAATTTTCTCCGTCCTTCACGTATTCCGGGACATCAAGGTCGGTAATTATTGAAATCGGAACACCTATAGCTGGAGCCTCCTTTCTCAGAAATACTTTCGCGTATCGCAAATAGGCCGTCCCCCCAACGTTTACCACGGAAACACCCGCTTCAGTTAAGTCCTGAGGAATTACTCCCCGCGCCTTCATTAACTTTGCAAGTGCCGGGATTAGCAGTTCTTCCGCCCAGCCTTCCACAATAATCACACCCTTCGCGAAGAACAGATTCGATTTTGTTACATCCAGAAAACACTCAAGAAACTTGTAGTCCTCATCCGCCAATTTGGTGAAATTCGGACCCATCGGGAAAGCGTTTACCCCTTCGCAGAGGATAAGGTTTTGAAGAGGAATCTTGGATGTAAGATTTGGACTATGGCTTGTCAGTATAAGTTGAATATTGTCTTGTCGCTGGAGTTCCTCTATTACCTTCATCTGCGCTTGAGGATGAAGATGGGCCTCGAGTTCTTCGATCAGAGCCGTTCTCAGGCCGCTCCATTCTGATTTGCTGAGATGAACTAATTCAGCTGCCATAAATAGGCGGTTCAATGTGCCTAGGCCTGGGTTGCGACAATCTTCAATGGAAAGCATTAGGCGCTCTAGAATGGACTTCAGCGTTCCGCCCGATACATCGATCAGCCCGTTCGAATTTACCGAGTAGAACGCGTGAATGAAACTATCTACTTGGTCTTTTAATTTTTTACCTTGATCATCTGGCAGCTTTTTTCCCTCTGCGTCTACTCCGTTAAAGTAACTCCTTATCTCAGTGTTAAACCTCTCGAAGAGGTTGACGAGGTGGTGCCCGTCTTCATTACCTTTGAACGCTGGGTGTCCTTGGAAGATGCGAGAAAGGCGTGAGTTTTGCCTTGGAACCAGTTCCGCTTGAGCGTCACGTAGTGGCCTTAAGTAGGTGCATTTAAGATATTCGCGTGCCTCCGCAGAAATCTGGCTCCCATCCATGTCGGCACCTGCGCGAACTTCATATGGAAGAATTCGATCGTCGGATCTGCGAACATCACAGACGACTCGCAGTCCAGTAGTTACTTTCCCGTTATCGTCCTTTGTCCAGGACAACCATTCGATAAAATTTTTACCTTCATTTTCTGTCAATTCTTCGAAATAGACTTCTATCCGAAGGCGAGTAGAGGTGCCGTGGAAGTCATCAAATGAGATTCGGTTCCAGTCGATGCTGTGAGTTCCGAGAGCAAAACGGATTGCATCCACTATTGCTGTTTTGCCGGAATCGTTTTCACCCACCAACACATTTGTTCCCTTGGACAGTGGTAGATTCAAATCCGGCTTTTCTAGGTCAAAGTCCGCCTCAGATCCAAATTTCCGGAAATTCCACAGCTTTATTCTTGAAATATGCATGCGTGCAGAGCTCAGTCGTATGGTATTTTGAATTTATTAACGCTGGTATTAGTCGACATCAGTTCGTTAAGGAGAGTGCGGAATAGATCTTGGAGAGTATTCTTTCGCGATACGTTCTGGTGTATTTTTTCGTCCAGTATTCGGAAGCTCGATTCCAGCTCATTCTGTTCTTCAGCTGAGGGCACAGGAATTAGAGTTTTCTCGACGGTGCCTTGATCAATTTTAGGGAAATTGCCTGCGGTCGATCTCGCATTTTTTTTGTAATATCGGCGACAAGGTTCTGTGAGCAGCCACTCAATCAGAATTTTGGGGAGAATTTTGGCGTTATCGACGCGGACGCGGATGAGAAGGTCAGGGAAGATGGCAAAATCCTCATCGCCCTCATAGAGTGCCGCCAAACCTACGTATTCTGCCGTGTTTGCCCTTTCGATGAAAATGTCGCCGGACTTCAACCACATGTCCCTGACTCTGTGTTGGTCAGCGCAGGTCACCTTGGTGTTCTTGATTGAGAAATCCCGTTGAGTAACTGCTGTCAGTGTTAGTGTGCGAATACCGTCCTCATCGGTTGTCGCCTTGGCCGAGTGACCATTGCGAAGCGGTTCGCGTAGAAGTGTTTCTAACTCCACCACGTCCCAACTCTTGGGCACAAGACCGATTTCGGTGTGTTTTTGGGGTTCGTTGTGAAGACCTTCAGTGAAGAGTTTCTGCATGAGTGCTTTTTTCAGCTCAGTAGTAGTCTGAATGATCCGCTCTTGGTCTTCTATTGCACGCTGCACCGTCGATAGGATGTGCGCGATTTTCTTCTGATCGGGGAGTGGAGGGAGTGGTATTGGCGTAGCTTCGAGATCGCCTTTCCGAACGTGTACCAGCGCCGCAAGCCCGTACGCCTTGTCTTCAATCTCTGCGGTTAGAAACCGCAAAGCGTAGTAAAGAAAGTCTTGTCTAAGCAGGGAGTTCGAGTTCATCACTACTTTGAAAATGTGTTGATTAAGAACTCCAAGTTCGCCTCGCCAAATGTGCGGACCAAATGACGTCCCTTTGCTTCCGGACCATGAGAAAACCAAATCGCCCGAACGAATGGGAACCTCTGTTTCTGGATCGCCTTGGAAGTAATTGAACTCGGCCAGTGGGTTCTTGAGGTTTTGAATCCTGATGATGGGGTAACCTTCATCCTTCCAGTCTTTGGTGTTGTATGCCTTCCCGTTTTTCAGGGTGACTTCTTCTTTGAGTGGCGTCGTTCGCCACCCACTAGTAACAGAGTTTGAGGCGACAGCGTTCATACTACGAGTTTCTCCAGATCTTCCTTGAGTAGCTTGGCCGTTTTCTACGACTTCAAGATAGTCATGGTTACGGAGGTTAGATCGGCTAAGAATCTTGCTCACACTTCGCCTCCCTTCCGTTTGAGTTCCTTTTCCAGGTCCTCAATGGCTTTCAGATCCTCTGTATCCGCTGCAATCGCTTCCTGTTTCCGACGTTTGCTGTCGAAGTCTTCATACCGGTCTGCGGCGATGGTTTTCATGGCCTCGTGACTAACGGAGCCGGAACCTTCGAGTAGGGGCTGATCGTTTGACGCGAGCATGCGGTCCACGCTGTTGCGCCAGAAGTCTAGGGTGAGATCTTTCTGTTGTTTGGCGCGCAGTTCGGCCTGTTCGAGAAAGATGACAACGAGACGGTTGAGGGTATCGACTTCGTCTTCGCTGAGGTAGTTCTTGGCGACAATGATGTCGTGCTTGCGCACGCGTGAACCGCTCCAGCCGGTGAGGGCCATATTGGGCTGGCTCGCATCGGCACGGGCGACGATAAGCTCGGCGGCAGTGTGGCGGGTGGCGGCGTAGAGCAGCTTGTTCTGCACTTCGGCAAAGAAGATCTGGGTTTCCTGTTCCCGTGCCTGGTAATCACTGCTGAGGGCGAAGAGGTCGCGGACTTTCTGGTAGAAGCGCTTTTCCGAAGCGCGAATGTCGCGGATACGGGCGAGCAGTTCGTCGAAGTAGTCCAGGCCGCCGGGGTTCTTGAGGCGCTCGTCGTCCATCACGAAGCCTTTCACCAGGTATTCCTTGAGGTGGCTGCTGGCCCACTGGCGGAACTGAACACCTCGCGGGGAGCGCACGCGGTAGCCGATGGCGAGAATGAGGTCGAGGTTATAGAGCTGGATTGTGCGCTGAACCTCACGTTTCCCCTCGGTTTGAACTGTCAAGGATTCCTTGACAGTTGCCTCGGGCCTCAACTCCCCATCCTCAAAGATGTTTTTGGCGTGAAGGCTGACGTTCTGCTTGGTTGTCTGGAAAAGCTCGGCGATTTCGAGCTGGCTGAGCCAGACCGTCTGCCCTTCGATGCGCAGGTCGAGCCGGGTGCGGCCATCGTCCGATGTGTAGAGGACGAGTTCGCTCATTGGATACCCCCATCCAACCGTTTCCGAGTGAGCGTATAGCTGATCAGCAAGGCCTGACTTTTATTTATGGCGAATTCGCCGCAATTAAACTCTAGTTTGTGGCCAGTCTCCCAGATGCAGAGGAATTCGGCAGTGTTAGGGTTGTGCAGCCAGTTGTTCATGCGCCGACACCCAGTTGCTTGAGGATCTTCCGAAGCGCCTTGTCGGTCTCCCGCGCCTCTGCCTCGACCGCGTTCAGTTCTTCCACAATCTCCGCTATGGGCCGGTAGATTTCGGCGTCGCTGGTGTGGATATAGCGGCTGGGGGAGATGTTGTAGTCGTTCTTCTTCAACTCGGCGTAATCAACGATGCGGCTGAGTTTATCCTCTTCCTTCCAGCCGATAAGGGTGTCGGCAATGCGCTGGATACCCGCGTCGGGGATGAAGTTCTTGGGATCGCCCTTTTCGAACACCTGGCTGGCATTGACGAGGAAGACCTTGCCCTTTCTGTTCTTGGGCTTGGCCTTGTTCAGGAACAGCACAATGCCGGGGGCGGTAGTGTTGTAGAAGAGGTTTTCGGGCAGGTAGAGCACGCTCTCGACGAGGTCATTGTCTACAAACCACTGGCGAACGGTTTTTTCCTTGTTGGTACCGGCATTGCCGGAACCACGCGAGGCGGCGCCAGTGTCGAGGACAACGGCGGCGCGGCCATTTGCCTTAAGGCTGGCGTGCATATGCTGCACCCAGCCCCAGTCGGCGGAGGATTTGCCCGGGAAGCCGGCCCCGGCGGGGAAGCGGTCAAACTCGTCGTTGTCGTAGTCGGCTTCAACAAACCAGTCCTGGTTCCACATGGGATTGGCGACAACTCGGTCGAAGGTGCGCAGCTTGCCCTGTTTGTTGCGGAATTTGGGGTTCTTGAAGGTATCGCCGATCTCGATCTGGCCCTCCATGTCGTGGATGATCATGTTCATATTGGCCATGGCCCAGGTGTCGGCGGTGTATTCCTGGCCATACAGCTTGAGCGGCGCCACGGTGCGCTTTTTGCCTTTGGCGGCCTCCTCCATGGCAATCTCGCACTTGATAAGCAGACCGCCGGAGCCGCAAGTGGGGTCGTAGATCTCCATGCCGGGCTCGGGCTGAAGCACCTTCGACATAATGGTGCCGACTTCCGGTGGAGTGTAGAACTCGCCAGCGCTCTGGCCGCCGCCCTCGGCAAACTTGCGGATAAGGTATTCGTAACTCTTGCCGATGATGTCGGCCTCGACGTCCTCCAGACCCAGGCGCTTGGTGCTGATGGCTTCGATCAGATTGGAGAGGCGGTCATCGTCGATGTCGCGCTGACCGTGGGTAGTGGCGTTGAAGTCAACGCGATCGATGATGCCCTGCAAGCCGGGATTCTGTTTGGCGATTTCCCGCATGTGGGTGGTCACGCCTTCACCGATTTTGTCGGCGAGTTTTCGTATCACCGACCAGACAGCTTGCTCAGGATCGTCGGGTTGCAGCGGGAGGTAGAAGCGCACCAGCTTGTGGTCGGCCTTGACGAGTTGGAAGGCCTTTTTACGTGACCCGACTTCCCTGGCGATACGGTTGATTTCGTCATCGAAGACATCGCACAGGCGCTTGGTGAATATAAGGGGAAGGATGAAGTCCTTGTATTTTGGTGCGTCCTTCGCGCCGCGGATGGAACAGGCTGCGTCCCAGATCCAGGATTCCAGGGATTTGTCTTTTTGTTTGTCTGCTGTCTTGTCGTCGGCAGTTTTGTTGCGTTTAGCCATGTACAGATCCCTATACTGTGTTGAGTCCCAGCGTGAAGATTATCGGACCAGAACTGCCGAACCGGAATCTAATGAGCTTGCGGAATTTAAAGGGAAGGAAGGAGAAAGGCAACCTCGGGCAAGGAAGCAACGGGGTTGAAGTGGTGGGGCTTTCCTTGTGTTGCACGTAAAAGCTGGCGATCTGTACCAATCTTTCGAGTTGCCTCTACGTGCACCGTGTATCGTGCAACGTGCAACTCCAAACTCACCGCCCCGAAACAATCTGCCCCAACAGCGACTGCAACTGGCGATTCACAGTAGTGCCTGACTGACTCAGTGACAACCCGCGCCGCACCAGCTGCTCGGCAACTTCATTGCGGTAGAGGGCGAGCTGGGCGCTGGCCATCAGCAGATAGACTTCGGGGTTGCGCGGTTCGATGCGCTGGGCGCGCTCGGCGATACCCAGGGCGGCTTCGTAGTTGCTGCCGCTGTGCTGGCGCCAGCCCTGGGCGAGCAGGGATGACACGGCAGATTGTGCGCCGGGTTCCTGCGCGGCATCGGGCTGGATAGCGCCGGGTATGCGGCGCGGTGGTGTCGGTGGTGGCGGCTCCACTGGCGGCGGTGGCTGGCTGACGGGGGGCAGCGGCTCGGAGGTTGTGGTGGGTGCGGGCGTCATGGGGGCACAGCCCGCTACTGCCAGCAGCGCCAGCAACCCCAGCGTCATAAAAATGCGCATGTTCCTGTTCTCCATCTTCTGAGCTGCCACTCTTTTAATCGCCATTCTCTTAACCGCCATTCCCGGAACTACCTTTGTCTGAACCAAACAGATCCCTGAACCAGTCGATCACTTCCTGCCCTGGCTGCTGGAAACAGGAGCCCCGCGCCCGTGGCTCGCTGCCAGTCACATAGGGCAGGTAGCGGGCGCCAGCACAGCCTTCGCGGCTGAGGCTTTGATTGTGGGGTTCCACCCAGAAATATTCCACGCCATCGGGCTTCACAAAGGAGGCCGAGCCGACATTGAGTCCGGCCATGGTATCCGCCCATATCTGCAGGGCGCCGGTGCCGCCGGTCAAGGGCATCTTGCCGTTGTCGTCGCGGCCTATCCACACCACGCCCACATAGTTGTCGGCAAACCCGGCGAACCAGCTGTCCCTCTGGTCGTTGGTGGTGCCGGTCTTGCCTGCCATGGTGACCGACTGCGGCACCTTGCGGTATGCCGTTTTGCCGGTGCCCTCGCGCATTACCACCTGCATGGCGTAGTGCAGCAGGTGCATGACCTCCGGGCTGAAGCGCTGCTGGGTGTCAAACGGGTAGCGCTTGAGGGGTTGGTTTTCCGCCGTGTAGACCGCGTTGATGGTGCGCAACGGTGAGTAGAAACCCTCCGCCGCAATGGTGTGGTACATCTCCGCCACCTGGTAGGGTGACATATCCACAGCACCCAGCAGCAGGGAGGGCACCTCCGTGACCGGCTCCTGATAGCCGAGACGGCGCAGGGTGTCGGCCACCCGGCTCAGGCCTATGTCGAGGCCGAGGCGGGCGGTGGCCTGGTTGTAGGATTGCCCCAGGGCCTCATAGAGGGGCACCAGGCCGTGGCTCTCGCGCTCGTAATTGCGCGGCTCCCACAGCTTGCCGCCGGACCTGATGGACAGCGGCGCATCATCGATCAGGGTGCTGATGGTATAGCGGTTGGGCTGTTCCAGGGCCGCCAGATAGACCGCAGGCTTGATGGTGGAACCCACCTGGCGGCGGGCATCCACGGCGCGGTTGAAGCCCACAAATCCAGCCCTTCTGCCGCCCACCACCGCCAGCAGTTCGGCGGTGCCGGTGCGCACCACCAGGGACGCGGCCTGTAACTGGTTGGCGGGCAGCTTGTAGCCCTGCTCCAGGGACGCCAGCACCGTAGTGACACTTTTCTGAGCCTGATGCTGCACCTGGGGGTCGAGGTAGGTGAAGATGCGCAGCCCGGCGCTTTGCAAATCTTCCTGGCGATAGTCCTTGGCCAACTGCGCTTTCACCAGTTGCAGGTAATCCGGGTAGGGGTTGGAGGAGGTGCCGGGCTGCGAGGCAATATCCAGATGTTTTTGCTTGGCAGCCTGGGCCGTGGCAGCGGTCACCAGCCCCTGCTCCGCCATCAGGTCGATCACCAGGTTGCGGCGCGCCTTGGCGCGCTCCGGGTTGCGCCACGGATCGTAGTAGGAGGCGCCCTTGACCATGCCGATCATCAAGGCGATCTGGTGCAGCTCCAGCTCCCGCAACGGCTGGCGAAACAGGTGCTGGCTGGCCATGCCAAAGCCGTGGATGGCGCGCTTGCCCGCCTGGCCCAGATAGACTTCGTTGAGATAGGCCTCGAGGATCTGCTGCTTGCTGTAATGGAATTCCAGCAACACCGCCATCACCGCCTCAATGCCCTTGCGCAGCAGGTTGCGGTCATCGTTGAGGTAGAAGTTCTTCACCAGCTGCTGGGTAATGGTGCTGCCCCCCTGCACTGTGGCGCCCGCCTTGATATTCGATACCAGGGCACGCAGGATGCCCTTGGGGGAAACCCCCATATGCAGGTAGAAATCCCGGTCCTCCACAGCGATCAACCCTTCTGACAGGTAGGCGGGAACCTCTGCCAGGCGTACCAGCACCCGGTCTTCCAGGTGGTCGGGATAAATGCCACCGATCAGCAAGGGTTCCAGGCGCACCAGCTCGCCGCGGCCACTGCCAATCACCGAGTTTACCCGCCCAGCGCTGAATGTGATGCTCACTGCCCGCGCCGCTTCGTCAGCATCCCAAAAGCGAAAGGGCCGGGTGTACAGGTCCATGCGCTGACCGTTGACGCTGTACTGTCCCGGGCCGGAAACCCGTGCTACCGCACGATAGCCAAGCTGATCCAGCTCCCAGCGCAACTGCTCCGGGCGCATGGGCAGACCTTCGAAAATCTCCAGAGAGCGGCTGTAGACGTGGGCGGGCAGGGACCACTTGGCCCCTTCGAACTTGCTGCGCACAAAGGTATCCACCAGCACAACCCCCACCACAGCCACCACAAGCAGGACCAGGATGACGGGAATCAGCAGCCGGCGCAGCAGGGATGGGGTGGATTTTCGGGCTCTGGATTTTCTTGCCCTGGATGTTGGGGCTGAGGGGCGTTTGGCCAAGGGGTTGTCCTGTGTTCACGGGTTGTACTGGCTGGGCATTGTCCACTGCACGGCCATGTCTTACAACTGTTGCTCCCTTTCTCTTGGGGGTCGATCAAGGGATAATGAGCGCCACATCAACAATGAGACAGGATAATGTCAAAAACCTATCATGTAGTCGGCATGGGCGCAGCCCTGGTGGATACCGAAATTGAAGTGAGCGACCAGGATCTCGCTGCCCTTGGGGTTGAAAAAGGCCTGATGACCCTGGTGGATGAAGCCCGCCAGGCAGCCCTGGTTAACCACCTGCAACACCACCTCACCGCCTCGCGACGGGCCAGCGGCGGCTCCGCTGCCAACACCATCATTGCCGTCAGCGCCCTGGGGGGCGACACGTTTTTCTGCGGTCGGGTTGCGGATGATGACAATGGCCGTTTCTATCTCGATGATCTCGCGGCGGCGGGGGTAAACCACCAGAACTCTGAAACATTGCCAGCAGGCACCACCGGCAAATGCCTGGTGTTGATCACTCCGGATGCCGAGCGTTCCATGAATACCTACCTGGGTATCAGCGAGAGCCTGTCGCAGCAGGATTTGTCATTCGACGCCATCGCCAGCGCTGAATACCTCTATATCGAGGGTTATCTGGCCACGTCAGACACAGGGCGCGCTGCCGCCGTGGCCGCCCGCCAACATGGCCAGCAGCACGGCACCCGCATCGCCGTGAGCCTGTCCGACCCGGGCATCGTCGCCCACTTCCGCAGTCAGCTAAAGGAGATTGTCGGCAGCAGGGTGGACTTGCTGTTCTGCAACCGGGAGGAAGCTCTGGAGTGGACGCAAACGGACGATTTACAGGATGCCGGTGAAGAACTGGCCAACTGGGCCGAGCAGTATGTCATCACCCTGGGCAAGGAGGGCGCCCTGGTGTTCGATGGCAGCGAGATGCACCGCATTGCCGCCCGGCCCATCACCGCTGTCGACACCAATGGCGCCGGGGATATGTTTGCCGGGGCTTTTCTTTACGGCATCACCCACGGCATGGACCACAGCACGGCTGGCCTGCTGGCTTGCACCGCTTCCGCCGCCGTGGTGGGGCAATACGGCCCGCGTCTGCCGCTGCAACAATACCAGGGCATTCTGGCGGCTTTTGCCGACAAATAGCCGCACTTAAATGATACTGCTCAAGGGTACCGGTGTGGCTATCAGAAATCCCTGCACATAGTCCACGCCGATTTCCTCCAGCATCGAAAGCTGGGCCTGATTTTCGACACACTCGGCAATGGTTTGCAGCCCCATGATATGGGCCAGGTGATTGATGGTGCTGACCATGGAATACTCCACATCGCTCACCTCCATCTTGCGCACAAAGCTGCCATCGATTTTGAGGTAGTCCACCGGCAATTGCTTGAGGTAGCCAAAGGATGACAGCCCACTGCCAAAATCATCCAGGGCAAAGGTGCAACCCAGCTCATTGAGGGCGCTGATAAACTTCAGCGCCCCGTCAAAATGGCGCACGGCGGCGGTTTCGGTGATCTCGAACTGGATCAGCCCCGGCTCCAGATCAGACTGGGTGAAGCGGTTGATCACGTAGTCGCGGAATTTCTCGTCGGAAATGGTATTGCCCGACAGATTCACCGAGAAGGAATAGCGTGCACGTTTTTCCGGCGGCATGGCCTCCAGGGTGCTGAACACTTTTTCAAACACCCAGCGGTCAATATCGTCAATCAGCCCGGACGATTCGGCAGCGGGAATAAATTTGCCCGGCGCCACCAGATTGCCCGCAGAGTCCACCATGCGCACCAGCGCCTCATAGTGCTTCACCCCATTGCTTCCGCCAATGGGCACTATGGGCTGGCAGTAAATGACGAAGCGGCTTTCATCCAGGGCGTCGCTGATACGGGCTGTCCATTGGGAGATGATCGAGCGATTGCCACCTGCGGCATCTGAAGAATGAAAGTGGATCTTGTTGCGCCCGGCCTCCTTGGCGGTGGCACAGGCGGTACCGGCGGACAGCAGGATTTCAATTTCAGAGGTGCTCTCCCGGTTGATGTTTTGTACACCAATACTGGCACCCACCTTGAGGCGTCGATCACCCCAGGCAACACTGAACTCGGTAATCTTGCGCAGTAAGTCCTCTACCTCTTCCCGCACCAGGGATGGCTCCCGGTCCCACAGCAGGAGGGCGAATTCATCATTGCCCACCCGCGCCACCACATCTTGGTCACCCACTTCCTGGTTCATCATACGGGCAAACTGCCGCAGCATTTCATCCCCGGCGGCATGGCCGCAGGTTTCGTTGATCACCGAAAAGTTATAGAGGTCGATATAGAGGAATACATGGTTGCTATCGTCCACATGGGAGCTGTCGATAGCACGGACAATTTCATTTTCGATCTGGCGGCGATTGGCCAACTGGGTCAGCGGATCATGGGTTTCATGCCAGCTGAGGCGGGTGGAAACTCGCCGCGATTCACTCACCGAGCGCATCACAATGACACAGCCGTTGACGCGGTTGCCGCGATCCCGCACCGGCGTGGCAGTGACATAGACAGGGACCGGCGCACCGCCCGGGACAAGCAGGCGAATATTGTCAGTGAGGCTGACCGTGCGCTCCCGGTTGATGGCAAGGGCAAAGGGATGAACCCAGTTGTCATCCCCATCCTTGAGGCGCAACAGGTCATCGACAAAATTCTGGCTATTGCGCCTGTGCCCGAGACCGAGCAACTCGGAGGCCACCGGATTGCTGTTTTCCAGGTAGCCGCGCCGGTCTACCAGCATCACCGCGTCAGTCACCTGGGTGTAAATGGCGCTGAGATGTTCGCGCTGGCGGAAAAGGGCGTCCTGGATTGCTGCGCTGCGGGTCATGTCACGGCACAGCAAGGTGACACCGCCACTGTTGTCGCCGCTGTCAAAGAGATGGACATCGAGCTGGAGAATACTGCCGTCGGAGGCGACTATCTCCAGATAATTGTCGGGGTGGCGATTCAGGCGCGCCTGAAACCGGTCCTTGAAACTGTTGCTGTCATCATCATTGGCAAAGTCGGGGAAAAGAATCCGCACCGGTTTGTCATGCAGGCTGATTTCACTGTAACCCACCAATGATGCCATGGCGCTATTGATACGCTGTATAAAGCCGTAACGATCAATGGCGAGGATACCGAAGCGCTCACTCTCCAGTCTGACGGTGAACGGCTCCTCCCCGGGGTGGGCGACAGCACTCACTGTGCTGGTCATGGTGGGTAAGCGATCATCTGATCCCGTCAGCTCCAGGACGCACCAGCGCTCACCCCCGTGCGTATGGCGGCGGCAGACCAATGCCTGCAGGGTTATAGCGCTGTTTAGTCCAGCCATGACCCCGTTGACCTGATTAAGCGCCGCAGGTTCGGCAGCACGTTTCCAGTGCAGGGTCACACCATCCCTCCGCACCCTTGCCAGGTGGTCCTCGAGGCCGCTGGTGCGCAGACCGGGGAACAGCTGCACCAGCAGCTCACCGCTGGCGTCACTGGCAGGGATGCCAGTCCAGCCAGTGACCCAATCGTTCCAGTACAGGACGCTGTCATCCTCAGCGACAACAATGACGCCGTGGGACAAGCCATCTACAACGGCCAGTAGTGCTTCCGGGTGGAGAGGGGTTTGTGTGTCTGATGCCATTGCCACGACCTTTGCGGAATGTACAAGTCTCTCCAGCGCTTATTATCCTGGCGTTGTTCCGTAACAGCCCCTGGTTTTTTTTGCCCTCAACCGCTAACCCTGCGCCAGCAACTCGCGCAGGTCAATAATAGCGGCATTTGCCCGACTGATATAAGAGGCCATTGTGAGGGAATGATTGGCAACCAGACCGAACCCGGTACCGTTGAGAATGACCGGGCTGAAGAGGGGAGCCTGGGTCGCTTCCAGTTCGCGGATAATCTGCTGCAAACTGACCTTGGCGTTTTTCTTTTCCAGCACAGAGTCGAAATCTTTTTCAAGGGCACGCAGGAAGTGGATCAGCGCCCAGGTGGTACCCCGGGCTTCATAGAACACATCATCCAGTTCCGTCCAGGGGGTTTTGACAATCAGGTCCCTGCTGGACTGATCGGATTGGCCGCTGTCGCTTCCATCGGGCAAATCCAAATTGAGACGGCGCTGCCCCACGCTGGCCGTAAGGCGCTGGGAAAGGCTGCCAAGACGTGAATCCACCGTCGACAACCAGAACCGCAGGTTGTCGGCGCGTGCATAGAACTGGGCATTTTGTCTGTCGTCGTCCGTGAGACGGGTCATATAGGCTTTGACGAACTTGATGGCCTGGCGATACTCGCTCTCGGTGGCAGGCAGCATCCAGCTGTCGTTATCGACGTTAAAGCGCGGCTCCGCCAGGGACAGGTCGTCGTCTTCCTGGGACTGTGACTGGGAACGGCTGAAGCGGTCGCGCATGGCCTTTGATAGATCCCGCACCTGGATCAGCACCCCGTACTCCCAGTTGGGGATATTATCGAGCCACACGCCGGGGGGAAATCGATCATTGGAGAGGTAGCCTCCCCGTTTGTCCAGCAGGGTTTCCGCGACACCGATAAGGGCGGCAGTGGTATGGACACCGGTTACCGTGCTGCCACCCCCATGCTCGGCCACCAGTGCATCTATCTCCAGCAAATCCGGTTCGCTACTCCAGTACCAGCCTATGGCCACCAGCAGCAGGAACAGGGCGCCCACCCCCGCAGCACTCCCCCACAATAGTGGCTGCCTGGCGACTCTTCCGGGCATGGATACAGTGTTCATAGACTCTCCGACTGTTTATAGGGAATGAGGCCATTCAGGCCAGTTCAGGATTTGGCCATGTCAGGGGGATAACGGGCTTCTGACGTCAAATACCACTTCAAGGTTGCCACAGCTGCCAAAATCCAGGGTGACAGGCACCTTGTCCCCGGCGCTGAATGGCCTGGTGATATCGAACACCATCAGGTGGTAGCCACCTGGACGCAGGGTGACCACTTCCCCACCGGCAATGGGCAGGGACTCTACCTGTCTCATGCGCATCACGCCATTCTCATGGCTGTGCTGGTGGATTTCCAGACGACTTGCCTGAGGCGAGCTGGCCGCCAGCAGCGAACAATCATTGTGCCCCTTGTTGGCCATCTGGAAAAATCCCGCCGTCCTGTTCTGGCCGGGAATGCTTTCCCTGAAATAGGGGTCTGTCACCGTCAGCGCAAGGGTTTCTCCCTCAGCGGCAGCGGACAGCGCCAGAATTAACACAGCCAACAGTTTCATAGAACCACTCCTTAACGGTTTTCACTATAGCATGGAAGCAAAATGGGCAGCACCAGAGCCCTGCAACACAGAGCCCCGCACACATAGCCCCGCACCACCAGCTTTCCAGTCATTGCTTGGTCTGACCAGGTTGCGCCCTTACAATGGCACCCCGTTGATTTTGATTCACTGGAGCACCGGTTTGAAAAACCTGTCAACCTGGCTGGCACTGCTGTTGCTGGCCTTCACCGTTCAGGTCGCCGCCCAAAGTGTGAACCTGGGCCCCCAGAGTCTCGCCAGTCGCTCTGCCCTGCCGGGTGCCAGCACTGAATTCCTGGCGGTGGAAGATGCCTATCAGCTTATCCCCCGCATCAGTGACAACCGCTTGCTGCTGGAATGGGTTATCGCCCCTGGTTATTACCTTTACCAGGATCAGTTCAAGGTCAACCAGATCGATAGCAGTGGCAACAGCACGCCGCTGCAACTTGACTTTGAACCTGGTGTGGAGGTTTACGACGATTATTTCGAAAAGGACATGGTGGTCTATTACCAGGGAACCGTTGTCACCGCCTCAGGGGTCGCCAATGCTAGCCTCAATGACAAAGTCGTCAAACGCTTCAGGATAGAATCACAGGGTTGTGCAGATGCAGGCCTGTGCTATCCACCCCGCAGCCAATTTCTGGAGACCGATGCCGACAGCGGCAGGATTTTTGAGATTTCCACACCGCAAACCCTGGGCCCCGGCGCTGCAGCTCCACAGGGCGCCCCCGCCCGCAGCCGCCCCCTTTACCTGATCATGGTGTTTGCCCTGCTGGGGGGAATTATTCTCAATCTGATGCCGTGCGTATTTCCGGTGTTGTCCATCAAGGTGCTGAGCCTCACCAGCAACGCCCTGACAACCAGCAGCAGACACCATCATGGTCTTGCCTACACTGCAGGGGTCATCAGCACATTCCTGGCCATTGCCATTGTGCTGATCATCCTGCGGGCGGGAGGAGAAGCTCTGGGCTGGGGCTTCCAACTGCAATCACCCCTGTTTATCACCTTTTTGGTGTATCTGTTTTTTGTGATGGGTTTGAGCTTTTCCGGCTTTTATGAAGCGGGGGCAAGGCTGATGAATGTGGGCCAGTCCGTCACCAGCGGCCACGGTTTGCGCCAGTCCTATTTCACCGGGGTGCTTGCCTCGGTGGTGGCCAGCCCCTGTACTGCGCCGTTTATGGGGGCCGCGCTGGGGGCCGCACTGTCCCAACCCACACCTGTGGCCCTGGTGATTTTTGCCGGTCTCGGTTTTGGCATGGCGCTGCCCTTTCTGGTGTTGTCCTGGGCTCCCGGTCTTGCCGCGCGCTTGCCCCGGCCCGGCCCCTGGATGGAAACCTTCAAGCAGGTACTGGCCTATCCGCTCTACCTCACAGCCATATGGCTGCTGTGGGTGCTGGGGCGCCAGGCGGGGAGCGATGCCATTGTCGCTGTGCTGACGGGCCTTACCCTGGTGACCTTTGCCATCTGGATAACAAAAACATTCTCTCCACTTCGTCTCGGGGCGGGGCTGATGGCGGTGATCGGCGCTATCGCCCTCACAGCCAACCTGGTGCAACCAGATGACGATAAACCCCTGTGGGAGCCCTACACCCAGAAACGCCTGGAGCAGCTGCTGGACGAGGATCGCCCGGTGTTTGTCAATCTCACCGCTGACTGGTGCATCACTTGCCTGGCCAATGAAAAGGTGGCGCTGAATTCCACAGCCTTTGCCGACACGCTGCAACATGAGGGCATCGTCTACCTGAAGGGAGACTGGACCCATTACAACGCCGAGATTACCGCCCTGCTCAATACCAACGGCCGCAACGGTGTTCCCCTTTACCTCTTCTATGCCCGGGGTACTGATATTCCCGTGATTCTGCCGCAGATTCTTACGCCAAATCTGGTCATTGAGGCCCTGACCGGACAGCAATAGCCCTTTACCCTTTTTTACCCGTAAGTTAGCGACAAAATTGGCGAAGTTCGCATATTTTGTCTAACCTTGACCCTAACAAGCTGCCATTGAGTCGCTATCACCCCTGATTGCGACCGGGACCAACAGCTCCCAGCGCTTAACTTGTGGTGAAATTCGGTTTACTCACAGGGAAAATGCAGCCAACGTCGGCAAAAAGGGTTTTGTTGGACAACACCGTCCTTTTCCGGCAGACTTCAGCCCACTGGAATTGACTGGCACTGGCACCATGGCAACCATCCTTGTACTCCACGGCCCCAACCTCAATCTGCTCGGCTCCCGCGAGCCGGGCATTTACGGCAACAGCACCCTCGACGCCATCAATCAACGTCTGATTGAGACTTGCAAAAGTGCTGGCCACCACTGCCTGACCCTGCAAAGCAATGCCGAGTACGAACTGATAGAGCGCATCCACGATGCGCGTCTGGAAGGGGTCAACTTCATTATCTTCAACCCTGCAGCCTTCACCCACACCAGCGTGGCGCTACGGGATGCATTGCTGGCTACAGAGATTCCCTTCATTGAAGTACACCTGTCCAACGTCCATGCCCGCGAGCCGTTCCGCCATAAATCCTATTTTTCCGATATTGCCAAAGGCGTCATTTGCGGCCTGGGGCCGATCGGCTATGAGCTGGCCCTGAGCGCTGCCCTGGCACAGCTGGACCAGTAACCCGGCGGTAAGTCCGTGGCGAAACAGACCGTCCGGATGATCCACCAGACATCACATTGTTCAACCTCTAACAGGAATCAATCATGGATATCCGCAAGATAAAAAAACTCATCGAACTGCTTGAAGAATCCAACATCGGCGAACTGGAGATCAAGGAAGGCGAAGAATCCGTGCGCATCAGCCGCGCCGGATTTTCCAATCAGATGCCCATCATGATGAGTCCCATGCACCATCAGATGGCGCCCATGCCACAGCAGGCGACACCCGTAGCTTCCCCCGCAGTCAGCGCCGAGCCTGTGGCTGCCGCACCCAGCGGTCATATTGTCAAATCCCCCATGGTGGGCACTTTCTACCGCGCCGCATCACCTGGCTCAGCACCCTTTGTGGAAGTTGGCCAACAGGTCAAGGTCGGCGACGTGCTGTGCATTGTCGAAGCCATGAAAATGATGAACCAGATCGAGTCGGACCGCGCCGGCACCGTCGGCGCCATCCTCGCCCAGGACGGTGAAGCCGTTGAATTCGATCAGCCCATGATCTCCATCATCTAGACCTGCGGGGACCGCCCATGCTCGACAAAGTACTGATCGCCAACCGTGGCGAAATCGCCCTTCGCATCCTGCGCGCCTGCAAGGAGCTGGGCATCCGCACCGTGGCCGTCCACTCCAAGGTGGATGTTGACCTCAAACATGTGCGCCTCGCCGACGAAACCATCTGCATCGGCCCCAACCCGTCGAACCAGAGCTACCTCAATATCCCGGCCATTATCAGCGCCATGGAGGTCACTGACGCCATCGCCGTCCACCCCGGCTATGGCTTCCTGGCGGAAAACGCCGACTTCGCCGAACAGGTGGAACAAAGCGGCTTTATCTTTATAGGCCCGACTCCGTCGGTAATCCGCCTGATGGGGGACAAGGTGTCCGCCATCGAGTCCATGCGCGCTGCCGGTGTGCCAACAGTGCCCGGCTCCAATGGCCCCATCGACGATGATCACGACCGCACCCACCAGCTGGCCCGGGAGATCGGCTATCCCATCATTATCAAGGCTGCCGCCGGTGGCGGTGGTCGCGGTATGCGGGTGGTACACAGCGATGCCCACCTGATCAAGGCGGTGAGCATCACCCAGAGCGAAGCCAAGGCGGCTTTTGGTGACGCCACCGTGTATATGGAAAAATTTCTGCAAAACCCCCGCCATGTGGAAGTGCAGGTGCTGGCCGACGGCCAGGGCCACGCGATCCACCTCGGCGATCGCGACTGCTCACTGCAACGTCGCCACCAGAAGGTACTGGAAGAAGCACCGGCACCAGGCATTCCTGACGATGTGCGCCAGGCGGTATTCGATTCCTGTGTCAAGGCCTGTATCGATATCGGCTACCGGGGTGCGGGCACCTTCGAATTCCTCTATGAGGACGGCGGCTTTTACTTTATCGAAATGAACACCAGGGTTCAGGTGGAACACCCGGTGACGGAAATGATTACCGGTGTGGATATCGTCAAGGAACAACTGCTGATCGCCAGCGGCCTGCCCCTGAGCTTCAAGCAGGAAGACATCCTCTTCCGCGGCCACGCCTTTGAGTGCCGTATCAATGCCGAGGACTCGCGCACCTTTATGCCCAGCCCCGGCCTGGTGACCAACTACCACCCCCCGGGCGGCAACGGCATCCGGGTCGATTCCCACCTCTATTCCGGCTACTCTGTGCCACCCAACTACGACTCACTGGTGGGCAAGCTGATTACCCACGGCAACACCCGCGCCGACGCCCTGACGCGGATGCGCAATGCCCTCGACGAGCTGATTATCGAAGGCATCAAGACCAACACCGATCTCCATCGGGACCTGGTGACGGACACCGGCTTTATGCAGGGCTGCGTCAATATCCACTACCTGGAAAAGAAGCTGGGTCTTTAAGACCATGCCCTGGCTGCAGGTCCACCTTGAAACCAGCCGCGATCGCACCGGGCAGGCCGAAGACGCCCTGCTCGACTGCGGCGCCGTCTCTGTCACCCTCACCGACAATGCCGACAACCCCATCCTCGAGCCGGGGGTGGGTGAGACCCCGCTGTGGGAAACGGTGAAAATCACCGGGCTCTTTGAGCTGCCCGCTGACCAGCAACTTATCACAGCACAGTTCCTTGACCTGCTGCCCGACTACCAGCCCGGCAACCTGACCTGGGAAACGGTGGCAGACCAGCCCTGGGAACGGGCCTGGATGGAGCACTTCGAACCCATCCAGTGCGGTGAGCGGCTGTGGATCTGCCCCAGCTGGCAGGAGCCACCCAACCCGCAGGCGGTCAACCTGCGCCTCGACCCAGGCCTCGCCTTTGGCTCCGGCACCCACCCCACCACCTTCCTTTGTTTGCAGTGGCTCGACGGCATCGATCTCAGCGGCAAAACCGTGATCGACTATGGCTGCGGCTCCGGCATCCTCGGAATCGCAGCCCTGCTGCTGGGTGCCGAGCGGGTCATCGCAGTGGACAACGACCCCCAGGCCCTGCTGGCGACACTCGACAACCTGGAGCGCAACGGCCTGCCAGCCACACGGCTCTCCGCTCATCTGCCGGAAGCGGCGCCAACAACAACAGCGGATATCCTGCTGGCCAATATCCTCGCAGGCCCTCTTATCGACCTTGCTGAAAAATTGACAGACCTGACCCGGGAAAATGGTCTGATTTGCCTTTCCGGGCTGACGCAGGAACAGGCGGGTGAAGTGATGGCGGCATATCCCTTATTCAGCTTTATGCCATTGGCGCAGAGGGAAAACTGGGTGCGGCTTACTGCCAGAAAGTCCTGACAACAGCGGAATTGGCCACACATATTCCAAGCCCAACATTTCAAGGGGCAATAACCTGCAGCCCGCACTACACTAAGTTCACCCGCATGTTCTGCATAACCCTGTTATGGAGTGACTCTGAGTGTGAATCTCAAGACCCCCATTGCTGTACTGATGATACTGACTGGCCTGCTTGTCTTTGCTCTGGCTGACGATAACAAGTCCGATGGCCATGTGGTGGCGCTGCGGGTAGAAGGGGCTATTGGTCCCGCAACCTCCGATCTTATCAGCCGCACCCTGGCAACGGCCATTGCTGACCGGGCCAGCCTGCTGGTGCTTGAAATGGACACCCCCGGCGGTCTCGACACCTCCATGCGCGCCATTATCAAAGAGATACTGGCCTCCCCCATCCCCATTGCCACCTATGTGAGTCCCGAGGGGGCGCGGGCTGCCAGCGCCGGCACTTTTATCCTGTACGCCAGCCATATTGCCGCCATGGCCCCCGCCACCAATCTGGGTGCGGCTTCACCGGTGTCTATCGGTATGCCCGGTGGTGGCGGGAACCCAACTGGAGACAGCCCTGCTGGCGACAGCAGCAGCGAAGACGATGCCGCTTCGGGGGACAAGAAGGCAGCTGAAAAAAAAATACGCAGCGGCGTTGACACCATGACCGCCAAGGTGACCAACGATGCCGCCGCCTATATTCGCGGCCTGGCGGAACTGCGGGGCAGGGACATCGATTTTGCTGAACGGGCCGTAGTGGAAGCCCACAGCCTGTCCGCCAGCCAGGCCCTGGAGCAGGGGGTGATCGAGTATATCGCGGTCAATCTCGGCAATTTGCTTGAGCAACTTGACGGCGTGGACATTCGCCTCGATAGCGGCGCCACCGTCACCCTGGCAACTGCCAGCGCCCGGGTTGAATATGTTACCCCGGACTGGCGCACCACTTTCCTGTCCATCATTTCCAACCCACAGATCGCCATGGTGCTGATGATGATCGGCATCTACGGGCTGTTTTTCGAGTTCACCAGCCCCGGCTTCGGGGTGCCCGGTGTAGCGGGGCTGATCTGCCTGCTGCTGGCACTGTACAGCTTCCAGCTGCTGCCGGTGAGCTGGGCCGGTGTGGCACTGATTGCCATCGGCGCCTTGCTGATACTGGCGGAAGCCTTTATGCCCAGCTTCGGGGTTTTGGGCATCGGCGGCGTGGTGGCGCTAATCATGGGCGGCTTATTCCTGATTGATGGTGATATTCCCGGTTTTGCCATCACCCTGCCTTTTCTTTTCAGTCTGGCCATTACCAGCGGCCTGTTGCTGTTTGCCCTTGGCGGGTTTGTGGTGCGCTCCAGGCAGCGGCTGGTGGTGAGTGGTCGCGAAGAGCTGGTGGGCGCCCTGGGCACCATCACCAATCTGGCTGATGGCGCCGCCTATGCCCATATTCACGGTGAAAGCTGGCGTGTTGTCGCTGACGGGCCCCTGAGCCCTGGCGATAGCGTGCGGGTATGCGCCATTGACGGCTTGACCCTGAAGGTTGAGGCCATTACCAGCGACGATGAATCAATGACAAGGAGTACACAACCATGATCGACTTCAATATGGGCCTTGGGGTCCTGATTATTGTTCTGTTTATGCTGCTGACCAGCGCCATTCGCATTTTGCGTGAATATGAACGCGGCGTGATTTTCCTGCTGGGGCGCTTCTGGAAGGTGAAAGGGCCAGGGCTGATTATCGTGATCCCCGGGGTCCAGCAAATGGTGCGGGTGGATTTGCGGGTAATCACTATGGATGTGCCGGAGCAGGATGTGATTTCCCGGGACAATGTGTCGGTCAAGGTGAATGCCGTGCTGTATTTCCGCGTCATCGACCCGGAAAAAGCCATCATCCAGGTGGAAGAGTATCTGGAAGCCACCAGCCAGCTGGCACAGACTACCCTGCGGGCGGTGCTGGGCAAGCACGAGCTTGACGACATGCTCGCAGAGCGGGAAAAGCTCAACCTGGATGTGCAGCAGATCCTCGACTCACAGACCGACGCCTGGGGTATCAAGGTCACCAATGTGGAGATCAAGCATATCGATCTCAATGAAAACATGATCCGCGCCATTGCCCGCCAGGCGGAGGCGGAGCGGGAGCGGCGCGCCAAGGTGATTCATGCCGAGGGTGAAAAGCAGGCGGCCCAATCCCTTATGGAAGCGGCGGAAATGCTGTCGCGCCAACCGGCGGCCATGCAGCTGCGCTACCTGCAAACCCTGACCCAGGTGGCGGGGGACAAAAGCTCCACCCTGGTTTTCCCGGTCCCTGTGGACCTGATTACCAGCCTGCTGGGCAAGGGTGCTTCTTCGCAGGATAAATGACCGCCGTAGCGATGGCTGACTTGTCGTACTCAATGGCTGGCTCGCCTGTTAGTATCTCCCTGCAATAACAACCCTGGCGATCTTCACTGCCAGGGTGCGTCCAATCACAACCAATAACCAAGACCCGTCCAGGAGTTGCACCATGCCCATCGACAAAGAAGCCGTCGTCCTCAGTTTTCTCAACCTGTTCCACGGCGACGTGTGGCCCGATTTCAACGAAGCCGTCACCATGTTTGCGGAAAATTGCGAGTGTTATGTGGTCTATCCCACCACTCCGCCGGTCAGGGGCCGCCAGGCCCTGAAAGAAGAACTGCAGCGCCAGGCCCGCGACAGCAGCAACCCCAAGGTGGTGATCAACGCCGTGGCGAGCAATGGCCGCCAGGTATTTGTGGAGCGGGTCGATTCCTTTATCACCATGGGCAAACCCCTGGTGATCAGCATCAACTCCGTGTTTGACGTCAACGACGACGGCCTTATCGAAGGCTGGCGCGAATATATGGACCCGATGACCACCGCCAGGCAGCTTGGCATCAGCTTTGAGGACCTGGCAAAACTGCTGGAAGGCTGATACGCGAAAAAAACCGGGTAGCGCCTGTGCACTGCCCGGTTTTTTTATGCCCCGACAATCCTGCTGACTACTACAGGGTTACTTTCCCTCACCCTCATGGGCTGTCGCCATTTTGAGATAACCGATCAGGTCGTGGCGCTCAATGGCATCCGTCATGGGAGGTGCCACCATCACCGAGCCGGGCACATAGTTTTGCGGCGAGGCCAGATAATACTCGATGGTTTTCTCGCTCCAGATGATATCGAGGTTTTGCATGGCGGCGGAGAAGGCAAACCCCGACGCAGCTCCCGGCTGACGCCCAAACACACCGGCCAGACTGGGCCCAATGCCGCTCCCGGAGGTATCTTCGAGGGTGTGGCAGCTCATGCAGCGCTGTTCAAAAATCTGTTGCCCCCGCGCCACATCCGCAGGGGGTCGCGGACCGGGAAATCCCCCCAGTGGCAGCCCCTGGGGTACCGCTGGCGCTTGCGCCTGGCGCGCCACCTGGTCGCCAGCGGGAGCGCCGGGATTGAGTCGCAACAAGCGCCCATCGGTGCTGTCCGTGAGCACATAGAGCAGGCCGTCCGGCCCTTCGCGCACATCGCGGATGCGCTCGTTGAGGTCCAGCAGCAGTTTTTCCTGCTCCACCACCACGCCGTTTTCAACACTCAATCGCAGCAGGTGCTGGCCCCGCAAAGTCCCCACAAACAGGTTGCCGTACCACCGGGGCAGCTTGTCCCCCAGATAAAGGGCAATACTTGAGGGGGCTATGGCGGGAAACCAGTAAGTGACCGGGGATTCAATGCCCGGCGCCTGCTGCAATTCGGAAATGACTTCCCCCGTATATTCGAGCCCATAGGTGGTGATGGGCCAGCCGTAATTGGCGCCCGCCTTGATGAGATTGAGTTCATCGCCCCCCTGTGGCCCATTCTCGACTGCCCATATAGCGCCATTGCGGGGGTCGCGGGTAATTCCCAAGGGTGCGCGGGTGCCATAGGCGTAGATTTCCGGCAGGGCGCCGGGGGTGCCGATAAAGGGATTGTCCGCTGGCGCCTTGCCGTCGCGGTCGAGACGCAGGATCTTTGCCAGGTGGTTGTCGAGACGCTGGGCCAGGTGACGACGGGCATGGTCATCAGAGGATGTGAACAGAAATGTCCTGTCCGGCAAAAACTGGATCCGTCCGGCGAGGGGAAACGGGAAAATGGAACTGTCGGGGCTGATGCGGAAAATGGTTTCACCCTCCACCAACCCCTGGGGCGTGTAGCGGGCCCGGTAGATGGCGCCCCGATTGGCCCCGGCAGTACCCTCTGTATAGGCGATAAACACCCGCTGGTTGGTGGCAAAATCCGGATCAAGCACTATGTCCAGCAGACCGCTCTGGGCTGCCTGGTAAACAGATTGCGGGCCGCCGGGAAGGGGTTCAGATTCCAGCTGGCCATGGCGAAAAACCCGCACCCCGCCAAATTTCTCGGTGATCAGCAGGGTCCCGTCCGGCAACCAGGCCATACCCCAGGGCGCATTGAGGCCGGAAGCTATTTCCTCAACCCAGAACGCTTGTCCGGAGTCCTGCGGGGCAGGGTCTGCAGCGGCAACAGCAACAGAGCCCACCCCCATCCAGAGGGCAAATCCCATGGCGGTCGATGCCATAAGCGCCGTCATTTGTTTCGTTATGGTTATTTTCATGGCGCTACACCCTCGGCTGGAGGTTTTGCGGCTGAATTGGCCTGAGTTGCCGATAACAGCAATCGCACAAGCATAAATATCACGCCGGATAAAATCTACATATTCGTCAAAATAGATCGCCACAGAGCCAGAGGGTAAAGGCATTACCCACAACCGCTTATATTCAATACAGCACTAATACATCATCCCTCCTTGACAGGACAGGAATATAAATTACTTTTAATGGGGGCATGAACTTTGATAACAGCGACCCGCACCATGCTCCGCCGGGATGACTTTCCGGCCAGGGAACTACACATTACCTCGTCCGCCAATAACCAGGGCACCCAGGGCCAAGAGCCCGAGCCATGCCCACCGGACAGGGTTTACACAGACACTGTCGCGGATAGCGTGGGGAACCGGGTATATGGCCATCGCAATTGTTCTGATTGTTCTGGTAGCAGCCACTGTACTTTTCCATATTTTCAGCCCCTGGTGGTTGACACCCATAGCCTCCAACTGGGGCATGATCGACGGCACCATTGATCTCACTGTGTGGGTGACGGGCTTGGTCTTTGTCGCCGTCAACCTGTTTCTTGCCTATGCGATCATCCGCTATCGCCACAAGGAAAACTCCCGGGCCGCCTACGAACCGGAGAACAAAAAACTCGAAATCTGGCTGACCGCCCTCACCACCATTGGCATCGTCGTGCTGCTCGCTCCCGGGCTGGTTGTGTGGGCCAAATTTGTGACGGTTCCGGAAGATGCCATGGAGTTCGAGGTGGTTGGCCAGCAATGGGAATGGAGCTACCGATTCCCCGGGGAGGATGGCGTTTTCGGCGCCACCGCCGCACGTTTTTTCAGCGCTGACAACCCCTTCGGACTGGACCCCGATGACCCCGCAGGGCAGGACGATATTCTGGTGGCCAGCAACGAGGTGCGCCTGCCTGTGAATGTTCCCCTCAAGGTGCTGAACCGCTCCAAGGATGTGCTGCACAACTTTGCCGTGCCCCAGTTCCGGGTAAAAATGGATATGGTGCCGGGGATGGTCACCACTTACTGGCTCACCGCCACCCGCACCGGCACCTTCGATGTGCTGTGCATGGAGCTGTGCGGCATCAGCCATTTCGCCATGCGTGGCCGTGTGGTGGTGGTTGAAGAAAGCGATTTCAACCAGTGGCTCGGCAGCAACTCCACCTTCGCACAAAGCATGGCGGAAACATCCGCCAGCGCAGCGGCAGGCAAGGAGCTCTATGTCACCTGCACCGCATGCCACGGCGCTGAAGGCCAGGGCAACCCCATGATGAATTCACCCAAAATCGCCGGTCTTGACAAGGCCTACCTGGAGCGCCAGTTGCACCACTTCCGCACCGGGGTGCGCGGCGCCAATCCGGATGACATCTATGGCCAGCAGATGGCAGCGATGTCGGGGGTTTTGCCTGACGATGAGGCCATTGCCAGCGTTGCCACCTATATCGCAACCCTGCCAGAGGTGCCCGCCGTCGCCACGGACGCCCCCGTAGAGGGCAATGTCGCCCGCGGCAAGTCTCTGTTCCAGAACTGTTCTGTCTGTCACGGCGCCAACGGTCAGGGTATCTGGAGCATGCACGCACCGCGGCTGGCGGGCACCGACAGCTGGTATCTGACGACGCAGCTTGAACATTTCCGCAGCGGCATTCGCGGCACCCACAGGGACGACCAGTACGGTCAGCAAATGGTGGCGATGGCTAACATACTCAGTGACAAGCGCGCCATCCGCGATGTGGTGGCCTACATCGACACCCTGGAATGAAAATCATGACAACGAACTCTTCTAACACTGCAACAGGCAGGGGGAATTGATGGAACATGTAGCGATTGCCGATGAGATCCACGAACACCATGAACCCGGTAGTTTCCTCACCCGTTATATCTGGAGCCAGGACCACAAGGTAATCGCCGTGCAATACGGCCTCACCGCTATCGCCGTTGGCCTGGTGGCTCTGGTGCTGTCGGGGATGATGCGCATGCAGCTGGCCTACCCCGACAGCTTCACATTTATCAACCCCATCGCCTATTACCAGTTCATTACCATGCACGGCATGATCATGGTGATCTATCTGCTCACCGCCCTGCTGCTGGGGGGCTTTGGCAACTACCTGATCCCCCTGATGATCGGCGCCCGGGACATGGTATTTCCCTATCTCAACATGCTCAGCTACTGGTTTTATCTGGTGTCTGTCATAGTGCTGATGGCGAGTTTCTTTGTCCCCGGGGGGCCGACAGGGGCGGGCTGGACCCTCTACCCGCCCCAGGCGATTCTGGTGGGAACCCCCGGCTTTGACTGGGGAATTTTGCTGATGCTGATCTCCCTGGCAATTTTTATTGTGGCCTTCACCATGGGTGGTCTCAACTACGTCACCACCATTCTGCAGGCCCGCACCCAGGGCATGACACTGATGCGCATGCCCCTCACCGTGTGGGGTATTTTTGTCGCCACCATCCTCGGCCTGCTGGCGTTCCCCGCCCTCTTTGTCAGTGCCCTGATGATGCTGCTTGACCATACCCTCGGCACCAGCTTTTTTATGCCGGCCCTGTTGTCACAGGGAGAACTGAGCGATCACGAGGGGGGGAGTCCCATCCTGTTCCAGCACCTGTTCTGGTTTTTTGGCCACCCGGAAGTGTATATCGTTGCCCTGCCCGCCTTTGGCATAGTCTCCGACCTGATCAGCACCCATGCCCGCAAGAATATTTTCGGTTACCGCATGATGGTGTGGGCCATTCTCGCCATCGGCGTGCTGAGCTTTATTGTCTGGGCGCACCACATGTATGTGAGCGGCATGCACCCCTGGTTCGGTTTTTTCTTTGCCATCACCACCCTGATTATTGCCGTGCCCACCGCCATCAAGGTGTACAACTGGGTGCTGACCCTGTGGCGCGGCAATATCCACCTGACAGTGCCCATGCTGTTTGCCATCGGCTTTATCTTTACCTTTGTCAACGGTGGGCTGACCGGACTCTGGCTTGGCAATGTGGTGGTGGATGTTCCCCTGTCCGACACCTATTTCGTGGTGGGGCACTTCCACATGGTGATGGGGCTGTCGCCGGTGCTGGTGATTTTTGGCGCCATCTACCACTGGTACCCGAAAATTACCGGGCGCATGTTCAATGACACCCTCGGCAAGTTGCACTTCTGGCTCACTTTCGTGGGCGCCTATTCCATATTCCTGCCCATGCACTATCTGGGGATTCTGGGGATTCCGCGCCGTTACTACGCCAATCTGGATACGGATTTCATTCCCGCTTCTGCCCAGGACATGAATGTGGGTATCACCGCAGCTGCCATTTTCGTGGCCCTGGTGCAGATCCTGTTCCTCATCAATATGGTGTGGAGCCTGCGCCATGGCAAACCCGCAGGCAGCAATCCCTGGGGCGCCACCACCCTTGAGTGGCAAACCCCGCAAACACCACCCGCCCACGGCAACTGGGGTCACAGCCTGCCTGTGGTGCACCGCTGGGCCTACGATTTCAGCGTTCCCGGCACCGCTGAAGACTTTATTCCGCAGAATGTGCCGGTCTCCGAGAGCCACAGCACAGGGGATCTGGAGGCACAGCCATGAACATTATCGTGTTGTTTATGGTATCGGTGATGGTGGTCTTTGTGTGGTGGATCGTGTTGCAGCGGGTCACCGCCAAAACCTGGCTGGAGCAAGGCGTGGCCATCGACCCCCGCGCCGGAGTGGATTTTCACTACTCCCACTACGTGGCCAGCAAGCTGGCCCTGTGGGTGTTTATGGTGGTTATTACCGCTCTGTTCCTGCTCTTTGTAACCGCTTACCACATGCGCATGCACCTGGGGGACTGGCGCCCCCTGGCGCTGCCGACAACCCTGTGGTTCAGCAGCGCACTGCTGCTGTTCGCCAGTATTGCCCTGCAAGTGGCGCGCCACGGAGCTACCAGCAACAGGCGCAGCCTGCTGCTGGCGGGGTTTATTCTGGGGGGTATTTTTGCCCTGGCCTTTCTGGTGTCTCAGTGGTGGGCATGGCAACAACTCACTGCCGCAGGGTTTCTCGTGGCCAGCAACCCGGCCAATTCCTTCTTTTACCTGTTAACCGGGCTGCACGCAGTGCACCTGCTGGGGGGGCTGCTGGTGTGGAGCAAAACCGCAGGCAGGATTGTCGGCGGCGCCCCCGTTACCGCCGTCCGCCTCAGCGTGGAATTGTGCAGCGTTTACTGGCACTACCTGTTCCTGTTGTGGCTTGGTCTTTTTGCCCTGCTGTTGAGCACCTGAGAGGAAAGTTCATATGACACACGATATTGCAGCTGCAGCCACAGGCGAGAATAACCATACCGGCATTGTGCGGGACTGGTCGGCGGACAAGCAGGTTTTCGGTATGCCCTGGGGCAAGGGCATGATGTGGATTTTCCTGCTCAGTGACACCTTTATCTTCAGCTGTTTTCTCACCGCCTACATGACCGTGCGCATGTCGGCGGTGGAACCCTGGCCCAACGCCAGCGAAGTGTTTGCCCTCACCATTTTCGGCCACCACCTGCCGTTGATCCTGATCGCCATCATGACTTTTGTGCTGATCACCAGCAGCGGCACCATGGCCATGGCGGTGAATTTTGCCTACCGCCGCGACCGGCGCAAAACTGCCCTCATGCTGCTGCTGACCATTATCCTCGGCGCCAGCTTTGTGGGCATGCAGGCCTTTGAGTGGACCAAGCTGATTGTCGAAGAGGGTATTCGGCCCTGGGGCAATCCCCTGGGGGCGGCACAGTTTGGCGCAACCTTTTTCATGATTACCGGCTTTCACGGGCTGCACGTATCCGCCGGTGTGATCTATCTGGCAGTGGTCGCCCGCAAGGTGTTACGGGGCGACTACGATCGCAATGGCCGCTACCACAATGTCGAGATCGCCGGCCTCTACTGGCACTTTGTCGACCTGGTGTGGGTCTTCATTTTTGCTTTCTATTACCTGTGGTAGGAGGATCGTCATGGCACAGTCAGGGCAACAACATCCCATTGGCATCTACCTTAAAATCTGGGTGCTGCTGTTTATCCTCAGCGCTCTGTCATACACGGTCGATATTCTCCACCTTGAAGGTTATCTGCGCTGGTCGCTGATCCTGCTGTTCATGATGCTCAAGGCAGGACTGATTGTCGCCATCTTCATGCATATAATGTGGGAGCGTTTGGCGCTGGTGTACACCATCCTGTTGCCGCCACTCTGTCTACTGGTGCTGATAGCGCTGATGGCGATTGAAGCGGACCACACCTTTCTCACCCGGTTACTGTTCTTTCACGATGGCGGTTAAGGGGATTCCGGTCAGCAAAAATCACGCCCTGACTGGCAGGGCGTGAGGGGTAAAAAAAGCGGAAATTATTTTCCTACGGCGCCCACTTCATATAGCGGTGAAACCACTGCTGGCCGCGCACTATCAGCCGTGGCGCCGATGCGCCGGTGCCCACATTCTTGAGATGGGGGTGAGCACGCAGTACTGCCTGCATGGCTGACAGCTGATCCTTGTCGACATCCACGAACAGCACATGCTTGCCGTGGTCCAGCACTTTATGGAAACGCTTGAAGTGACGATTGGGCTCTTGAATACCCCAGAGTCCGCCTTCCCAGGCTGAAAATCCCAGCACCACAATGGCCAGAAAGACAAATGGAATCCAGGTATAGGTTTCCGGCCACCCAGTCAACCAGGCACCCACCAGCACCAGAACAGACAGACAGATACCCACCATTGCGCCAATCAGGGTGGAATGGACGATGTCCTTTTTCATGATTGATGTGACACTGTGCAGCTTATGATTGGCCACCTCACGGTCATCATGGCTTAGCACATGAATCTGCTCGGTGGTGATACCGGCGTTTTCCAGCTCCTCTTCGACGACTTCCAGCTCATCCAGACTGTCGCTGATGTAGTAGTACCTCTCCATAAAGCATCCTCCAACCTGTTCATTTTATAGTGCTGTGGTTTGATGTTTGGACAAAGACAACGCTGTCGACCTCAGTATAGATGCTGTTTTCCCAATTGAAAGGATTTCACCGTCACCGGATTAAATCACAACTCTGCACACCCTAAACCCATTTGCTCACTAACACCATGGAATGCTTGCCAGTCACCCCAGGCTTTTGCCTTAATGGCACATTGATGCCCGGTTACAGGCTTTCCCTGCGGGGTCAGCGCTGACATTCCATCCTCTGAACGAGTTCCACGAACATGATCTCTGGCAACACATTGCACAATTTTGAAAGCGCCAGCCGTATGGCTTTGGGTTTCCTGCACCGTCGATTTGGCTTTGATCTCTGGATGGTTACCCGCACAGAGGGAGATGACTGGATCATTCTTCAGGCCGAGGACCACGGCTATGGTGTCAACGAAGGGGATGTGAACTCCTGGGCCGATTCCTTCTGTTCGCAAATGGTACTTGGCTTGGGTCCCAGGCTTGCCCCGCACGCCATGGTTGTGCCGGCCTATGCCGCCGCGCCCATTGGCCAGCGCCTGAATATAGGTGCCTATGTGGGCGTGCCCCTGACAAAAGATGACGGCTCCCTGTTCGGCACCCTCTGCGCCATTGACCCCCAAGCGAAGCCCGCCATGGGGGAGGAAGATCTCGAACTGGTGGAACTGTTGGGCAACATGCTATCCACCATTCTCAGCGCAGAGTTGAACGCCCTTGAACAGCAGCGGTTGGCACATCACTGGAAGCAGGAATCCCTGACCGACGGACTTACCGGCCTTGCCAATCGCCGCGGCTGGGATCACCAGATCGCCGAGGAGGAACTCCGTGCCCGCCGCTACGGCACGCCCCTGTGTGTGCTGGTGATAGACCTGGACGACATCAAAACAATCAACGATACCCAGGGCCATGTCGAGGGCGACGAACTGCTGCGCCGCAGCGCCCGCTGTATCGAAAGTGCATTGCGACAAACGGATTTTGCCGCGCGCATCGGCGGCGACGAGTTTGCCATTCTCGGCATCGAGTGCAATGGCACTGATGCACAAGCCCTCTATGCAAGACTGACTCAGGCTTTCGCTGAAGCGGGTATCAATGCTTCTATTGGCCTTTCCAACCGCGACCCGCGCCACGGACTTGCCCTCACCTGGGAAGCCGCTGATCAGGCCATGTACGCCGAAAAATCCCGGCGCCGCAGCATGAAAGCCCATTGACCACTGCCCCGGTGCGACAGGCTTTGCTGCAGCGGGCTTAGCGCTGCCACACAACTGACCTGTCTCCCCGTCAGGCTGTGTGGCAAGGCATCCGGTGCCGGTATGCGCAATCAGTAAATTTGTTATCTTCCTCACGCGCCGGTAGTATTTCCCGGAGCAGCTGTCGTATTCCCGTTATCAGCTGTTGCGGTATTCCCCGCCCCGATCAGGAATAACCATGTATTTCACCTCACGTCATTTGCAGCCCCGCGCCCTTCGTTGCGCTGCCCTCTTGCTCCTGTGGCTGCCCTGCACTGTTGTAGCGAATGATCCCGTGCCCGTGTCAGTCGCCATGCCGGAACAGACCAGTGTGGCGCAAACCCTGCGCCTGTCAGGCTCTCTCAGTGCAGAGAAAAGTGCACGACTGTCGCCCAGAGTTGATGGCCTGGTGGCACAGGTGGCTGTCGATGCCGGTAGCCGGGTCACACAGGGCGATGTACTGCTGCACCTTGATTCCGCCATCGCCACCCATGAACAGAGCGAAGCCACTGCTGCCACCAGCGAGGCCCAGGCAGCCATGGCAGAAGCCCGGCGCCTGCTGGGCGAAGCCGAGCGGTTGCGCGGGCAGAACCATATTTCAGCCACCGAAGTGGCGGGACGCAAGGCAAACCTGGCCCTGGCCACTGCCGCCTTCAACGCTGCCCTTGCACGGGAAAAAACCGCCGCTGAACGACTCCAGCGACATCAACTGCCTGCGCCCTTCGACGGTGTGGTCAGCGCCAAAATGACCGAAGTTGGCGAATGGGTAAGTCGCGGCACCCCGGTGCTGGAACTGGTTGCTATCGACCAGGTGCGCCTCGATGTGATGGCACCCCAGGAGCGTTTTGCCGATATCAGCAAAAATACCGCCGTCACCGTCATCTCCGACGCGCTTCCCGCTGTACGCCTGACGGGCAGAATCACGGCATTGGTACCGGTCAGCGATGCCGCCCGGGCTTTCCTGGTGCGGGTGGTGGTCGATGACAACAAGGTCACACTGCTGCCCGGCACCTCTGCCACTGCCCTGTTTGATCTGGCAAGTGAGCAACAGAGCGGGTTGCTGGTGCCCAGGGATGCGCTGCTGCGCCACCCGGATGGCGGACAGAGCCTGTTCGTGGTCAGCAATGGCCGCGCCGAGCGCCGCATTGTCTCGACCGGGCGCGAGGGGGATCAGGGCGTGGTCATTCTGTCCGGTATCGATGCGGGTGAAGCCGTGGTAATTCGCGGCAACGAGGTGCTGCGGGATGGCCAGGCGGTCACCATCGTTGATGGCAACCGCTCGTAAATTGAGGGAGAGTCGCCATGCTTGAGGCCAGCGTTCGCAACGGCAAGATTCTGACTGTTGTGGTGCTGATTGTCTGTGTGCTGGGCCTTGCCGGGGCACTGCGCATCCCGGTACAGATGATCCCCGACCTGGATGTGCGCGTCATCAGCGTGGTCACCGGCTGGTCCGGCGCCACCCCCCAGGATATCGAAAAGGAAATCCTTATCGAGCAGGAACGCTACCTGCGCACCCTGCCCAACCTGACCCGCATGGAATCCTTTGCAGAAACCGGCCAGGCCTCCATCGAGCTGGAATTCCCCTTTGGGGTCGATATCAACGAAGCCCTCATCCGTGTCGCCAACGCCCTCAACCAGGTATCGAGCTATCCGGAAAATGTCGATCAGCCACAGCTGTTCAGCAATTCGTTTTCCGAAAATGCCTTTATGTATTTCAGCCTTGGCCCGCGGGCGGGCAACCCCCTTGATATCGATATGGATATGATCACGGATTTTGCCGAGGATCAGGTGCGCCCCTTGATGGAGCGGGTGTCCGGGGTGTCCCAGGTGGATATTCGCGGCAGCGCCGAGCGCCAGGTGCAGATCCATGTGGACCCCGCCAAGCTCGCCCAGCGCGGTATCAGTCTTACCGATGTGCGCGCCGCTGTGCAGGCCCGCAATCGCGACACTTCGGCCGGGGATATCGATGAAGGCAAGCGCCGCTACCTGATCAGGACCATCGGCCGCTTCAGCGATATCAGCGAGCTTGAGGAACTCATCCTTGTGCACCGCAACAACACCGATATCAAGCTCAAGGATGTAGCCACCGTGGCCATGGATCATTTTGAAGTGCGCAGTCTGGCCTATGTGGATGGGGAGCGCAGTCTCAACCTGGCGGTTAAACGCGAACCCGGCTCCAACGTTATCCAGATCAAGCAAGGCATGTTGCAGGTGGTGGAGGAACTCAATCGCGGTTTGCTCCAGACCAACGGCCTGCAACTGGTACTGATTGGTGATGATGTGCGCTATGTGCAGGCGTCGATTCGCAATGTGGTGACGAATCTGATCATTGGCGCCGTCCTCGCCACCGCAGTGATGTTCCTGTTCCTGCGCTCGCCCCGTGCGACTTTTATCGCTCTGCTGGGTATCCCTGTGTGTACCATCGCGGCTTTTTTGGGGCTGCTGGTTTTCGGTCGCACCATAAACGTGATTTCCCTGGCGGGGGTAGCCTTTGCCATCGGCATGACCCTCGACAACTCCATTGTAGTGCTGGAAAACATCGAACAGGCGCGACGCCGGGGACTGGACCGTATCGAAGCCGCCATACTGGGGGTAAAGGAGGTGTGGCCAGCCGTACTCGCCTCCAGCGCCACCACCGTGCTGGTGTTTGCTCCGGTGCTGTTTGTGGAGGAAGAAGCCGGGCAGCTCTATTCCGATATTGCCATCGCCATTTCTGCCTCGATTTTGGCCTCACTGTTTTTCGCGGTGGCCGTGGTGCCCGCTGCCTGCGCCCGCCTCGGTTTTGGCAAGCATTACGGCAGCAAAAATGCCGACACCACTGCCCCCCTGTTGCAGGCCATACACTGGCTCACCGCGAGCCCCGCCAGACGCAGCTACTGCCTGGCCATTACCCTGCTGGCCACCCTCGGCGCCGCCTGGTGGCTGATGCCGCCCGCGGAGTACCTGCCCGAAGGGGAGGAACCCAAGGCCTTTACCAACATGAATGCACCGCCGGGCTACAACCTTACGGAGATGAACGCCATCGGCGATGAGATTCGTACGCTGCTGTCAGCGGCTGTCAATGCCGATCCTGCCCTGTTTGACAGGGGCGAAACACCACTCCCTTCCCTCAAGTACTACTCCTTGAGGGTCAGCCCGGGAAATCTGAGGGTCATGAGCGAGCCAACCCGCGACAGCGACATTGAGGCCATGATGAGCAGCCTTACCGACCTGTTTAACAGTTATCCTGGTATGCGTGCTTTCTCTGCCCGGGGTTCGATTATTTCCAGCAACCAGGGCGGCACCCGGGCGGTCAATCTGGATATTGCCGGTGCCGATCAGGGCAGCCTGTACGACACCGCTGAAATTGCCCTGCGCCGCGCCGGGGCGTTGTTCGACAACCCCCAGATCAATTCCGAGCCTGCCTCCCTGTCCCTCGATCAACCCCTGATCCAGATCCAGCCCCATTGGAAGCGCCTGACCGAAGTGGGCTTTAATGCCGAGGATTTTGGTTTCACCGTGGCGGCCCTCAGCGATGGCGCCTATGTGGATGAATTTTTTGTCGAGGATGACAAGGTGGATATCTTCCTGTTCAGCGATGCCGGGCAGGCGCAAAACCTGCAGCAACTGGCGACGCTTCCCATTCTTACACCACAGGGCACAGTACTGCCCCTCAACGCACTGGCCGACCTGCATGAAACCGTGGACAGCGATACCCTGCGTCGGGTCGATGGGGCTCGCACCGTGACGCTGTCGATTATCCCGCCCCGCAATGTCGCCCTCGAAACCGCCGTGGCCATTGTGCGCAACGATCTGGTGGCAAAGATGCAGGCTGAAGGGGAAGTGGCCAAGGGTGTGACCCTGAGTATTTCCGGGGCGGCTGATCAACTGGACGCCACCCGTGAATCCCTCACCAGTAACTTTGCCGTGGCGCTGGCGCTGATTTACCTGCTGCTGGTGGCGATCTTTTCCCATTGGGGGTTTCCCCTGCTGATTCTCGCCACCGTACCCCTGGGCATTGCTGGCGGCATAGTGGGGCTTGCTGTGGTGAATGGCGCCAGCGGCCTGCTATCGACCCTGGGGTTGGGCAATTTTCACCAGCCCTTTGACATGATCACCATGCTCGGATTTGTGATCCTGCTGGGCACCGTGGTCAACAATCCGATTCTGATTGTCGAACAGGCGCGGCAGAACTTGCGCCATGCCGGGGTGAGTGTGGAAGAGGCAGTGCGCGGTGCTGTGGCTTCGCGACTGCGGCCCATTCTCATGTCCAGCAGTACCACCGTGCTGGGACTGGCGCCGCTGGTGCTGATCCCCGGCGCAGGCACTGAACTCTACCGGGGAGTGGGGATTGTGGTGCTGGTGGGGATTGCCTTTTCCACACTGATTACCCTGACGTTCCTGCCGTGCCTGTTGGTCAATATCCTCAGCCGGGTCAGCGGCAGGCAGCAACGGGCAACTGCCTGACAGCTCACCCACAGCGATTACTGGCAGTGGGCGATAATGCTCTGTGCCAGGCGGATAGAGCTTTCACGGTTGGCGACGACGTTGTCACTGAGGTTTGCCCGCGCTTCAAAACGGGTGGCACCCAACCGCACCACGAGGGTTTTCACCTTCTCAGTACCGCCCCATACAGCGGCATCACCAAGATCGTCAACAGGTTCAAAACTCACTTCCGACAGCAAGCCCTGCCTGGCGCTGGTTGCCATATAGTTTGTCTCGAACTGAATTGCTGCCGCCTCAACACCATCGCTGGCGGTGTGGATTTCACCCAATACCAGTTCATCGCTGGCGGGCACTGTGAGGGCACTGGCCGCACCAATGTCCATGGTACGACCACCATACCAATGAATCCGGCAACTGACATTACCGGCAAATTCCCTGCTATCGGTGTTAAGCTGCGCGCCCTTGGGGGCAAACCCTTCGGTGATTTCCCCTTTGAGAATATTGCAGGGTGTTTTGCTATTATCCACCAGGCATTGCTGTACGGCGCGGTCACCCGTGACGGAGACGTTAGTTGCCGGTGCTGCAATTTTTTTCTGTGCTGTGTCCGACACTGACTCGCCGCCATCGCCACAGGCGCAAAGCAGGAAAAACACGCTGGACAGCAGCGCTGTGCGTTTTTTTACAGAAAATGGTTTTTGATGTGAGCCACATCGCTTGATCGCCATAAAACATCCGCCCGATGTTGGTGTGAAAGCAACGATAAAGGGTCTGCGCCCGGTAAGCAAAACATACCAACAACAGGACAGGCCGTCACCGGCCCAGGATCAGATCCAGGATTTTCTCCCATGCTGAATGCAAACAAAAATGTTTCAACCACTGTGCTTTTTGACTCTGCCAAAATCCGCGCCCTGTTACTGCCCGCGATGTGCTGGCTGTTGCTCTGGGCTCCCGTTGCCCAGAGTGAAAACACTTTCGATATCGGCAAAGCGGCTTATCAAAAAGGGGATTTTCGCGAAGCCGAAAAAATCTGGCTAGAACTGGCCACAAAGGGCGATGCCCAATCCCAGTTCTTCCTCGGCGTGCTGTACGACCAGGGCACCGAAGCCGTACCAAAAGATGACGAGGCAGCCTCCACCTGGTTTGAGGCCGCCGCCCGCCAGGGCCACGTCAATGCCCAGTTCAATCTCGGCAATGCCTACAAGCGCGGTCGCGGTGTCACACAGAGTGAGGAGCAGGCGGTACTCTGGTGGCAAAAGGCCGCCGACCTCGGTTCGCCCAACGCCCAGTTCAATCTGGCCATCCAGTATTATCAAGGCTTGGGGATCGAGAAAAACTGGGACATGGCTGTGCACTACTTCAACATGGCTGCCCGCAACGGCCATAGCAAAGCCCGTGAGCTGATCGACAACAAGCAGGTGCCCTTGCTTGAGGCGGATTCACAGCAATTGGCCCGGCAGAATGTCACCATGCCGGACCGCGCCGAAGCTCCCGCACCCATGACAGCGCCCGGAACTGCCACGGGGGTAAACCCTGCAACAGAGGAGGACAAGCCCGGCCCTGCCAACCGTTCCGCCAGCGAGACAGGTCTTTCTCCTGAACAATGGCTGCGGGCGCAGAGTCCGGACCACTACACCATTCAGCTCGCGGCCTCCGGCAGCAAGGAAGGGGTTGAGCGCTTTATCCGCCAACACAATCTGACGGGCACAACGGTTTATTTGCGCGGATCAAAAGGCGGCAAGCCCCTTTTCTACCTGTTGATGGGTTCCTTCCCTGATCGCCACCAGGCCAATCTTCACATTGAATCGCTACCCGGCAAACTGCGTACCAGCAAACCCTGGGCCAGACCTTTTGCCGATATGCAGGCATTGATTGACAGCTGAGCCAGCCCATTGCCGCTGCGCACAGGGGCAAAAAACCGAGCCTTTACCCCGCGATCAGGGTATCCTGCCGACAACGTGCCCAGCCAACCAAACCAGCCGGGTGACACCAGGCACTTCACCCGGTAACCGGTTGGCTGAGGAATACACCACTCACATGCCCGGCAGCTCCAGATGACAGCCTCTTACTCGCCCGTGCTCTCGTCACTGCTACAAAATGCTGCTCTGTTACTCGCCATGGTCGCCGTCTACGACCTCGCCACCAGCCATCAACGCCTCCATGGCAACCCTTTCAAACAGGTTATGGTGGGTGTCGTGCTGGGGGTTATCGGCATCGGTATCATGTTGGTGGGACTGCCACTGGATACAGGCATTCAGTTCGATACCCGCTCCGTTCTGCTGGCGGTCAGCGGTCTCTTCCTCGGCCCCCTCCCCACCCTGATCGCCATGGCCATCACCGCCACTTTTCGTCTTGTCCAGGGCGGCCCCGCTGCCCTGACCGGGGTCTATGTCATTATCGCCTCCGGCGCCATTGGCATGATCTGGGGCCATTGCCGTCGCCAGCGCCTTGCGGATATTTCTCTGGAAGAACTCTACAGCTGCGGCTTGGTGGTCCATATCGTGATGCTTGCCCTGATGCTGACACTGCCCAGGGAGTCAGCCCTGACAGTACTGGCCACGATCAGTGTACCGGTGCTGTTGATTTTCCCCCTCGCCACCGCCGCCATCGGCCTTATCTTTACCAATCGCCTGCGCCGTGAAGCACTGGAAATGCGCTTCGACAACGAACGCCAACTACTCAAGTCACTGTTTGAAGGAGTGCCCGACCTGGTCTGGCTGAAGGACAACAAAGGCAGGTATCTGGCCTGCAATCCCCGCATGGGGGAACTCTGTGGTGCCCCACCGGAAGATATCATCGGCAAAACCGATTACGATTTTTTTCCGGCCTCCGTCGCCGACGGTTTTCGCTATTTTGACCAACGGGTCATGTCCAGTGGCACCCTTCACAGCAACGAGGAATGGGTCACCTTCGCCAGCGACAACCATCAGGAATTACTGGAAACCACCAAGAGCCCCATGTTTGATGCCGCTGGAAAACTGATCGGCGTCCTGGGTATAGGGCACGATATTTCAGAGCGCAAACGCACTGAAGAACAGTTGCGACATCTGGTGCAAGCGGTGGAACAGAGCACCGAAAGCATTGTCATCACCGACCTGAGGGGCAACATCGAATACGTCAATGAAGCCTTTGTCCACACATCCGGTTTCACCCGGGAAGAGGTGACAGGAAAAAATCCCCGCCTCCTGCAATCTGGCAAAACCCCGCCGGAAACCTTCTCCATGCTGTGGGCTGCCCTCAGCAACGGTGAAACCTGGAAGGGGGAGTTTCACAACCGGCAAAGAAACGGGCAAGAATTTATTGAGTCGGCGATTATCAGCCCCATTCGCCAGCCCGATGGCCAGATCACCCACTATCTGGCAGTGAAGCAGGATATCACCCGGCAAAAAGCCGCCCAGGCCCGCATCGAACACCTCGCACACTACGACGAACTCACCGGCCTGCCGAACCGTGCCCTGCTCACCGAGCGCCTGAACACCCTGCTCGCCCTGTCCCGCAATCAGCGCCGCCAGAGCGCCTTGATCAGTGTCGATCTCGATCACTTCAAAACCGTCAATGATGCCCGCGGCATCAACTTTGGCGATGCCATCCTGCAACTGACGGCCATGCGATTACAGGCTCTTGTTGGCGCGGGTAATACCCTCGCCCGCCTCTCCGCCGATGAGTTCGCCATCCTGATGCCGGACATCAACCCCCACCGCGCTGAAACCACCAGCCACAAGGCGGAACAGCTGGCCGAACACATACACGCAGCCTTTCGCCATCCACTGGAGGTCAATGGCGAAACTGTCTCCTTTTCCGTATCACTGGGGATCAGTCTGTTCCCGGAACTTACTGATGAAAACGCCAGCGATATTCTCAGCCGCGCCGATACCGCCTTGAACCGGGCCAAAGCGGCAGGGGGCAACCAGACTGCCTTCTTCGAAACCGCCATGGGCGAACAGGCCAAGGCGCGCTACGCCATGGAAAGTGAACTGCGCAAAGGGCTGGGTAGAGGTGAGATGCTGATCCATCTGCAATCCCAGGTGGATCGCCGCGGCCAGGTAGTGGGTGCTGAAGCCCTGCTGCGCTGGAACCATCCCCAGCGCGGACTGATTCCTCCCTCCCTGTTTATACCCCTGGCCGAGCAGTCAGACCTGATCGTTGAACTGGGGGGCTGGGTACTGGAGGAGGTGTGCACCCTGATTGCCGCCGAACAGCTGGTCGGACGCAGCCTGAAAGTGGCCGTCAACCTCTCGCCCCGCCAGTTTCGCAAGGACGGTTTCGTGAACTGGCTCAAGCAACTGTTGGCCACCACAGGTGCCGATCCCGGCCACCTCACCCTGGAGGTTACCGAAGGCTTGATGATCGACAATATGGACACGGTGGTGGGCAAGATGCACGACATTGCCGCCCTCGGTGTACGCTTTTCCGTGGACGATTTTGGCACCGGTTACTCGTCCCTGTCCTACCTCAAGCGCCTGCCCATCCGCGAACTGAAAATCGATAGAAGTTTTGTCCAGGACCTGCCCGGTGACAGCGACGATGCCGCCCTGGTGGACACCATTATTGCCATTGCCCGCCACCTCAACCTCGCGGTGGTGGCAGAGGGGGTGGAAAGCCAGGCCCAGGCGGACTTCCTCAACGATCGGGGCAATGTGATCCATCAGGGCTTTCTCTATGCACGCCCCCTACCCGTTGATCAGTGGCTGCAAGGGTGGCGGCGCGACTATCCTCTTCGCTGATGGCTTTCTGATACGCTGAAAGCTCCTGCATAAGCTGAAATTTTTAACCGCAAGGAACACCCATGCCCGTCACCATCCCCCTGCCTCCCTGGCTCGAACAACTCAACAGCCAACCCCGGCACTTTGCCAGCAACTGCGAGGCCATGGCGTTTGTAGTGGCAGCCGCCCACAGGAACATCGCCGACGACAGCGGCCCTTTTGGCGCGGCCATACTCGATAGCGACCTCAATCTTATATCCCTGGGAGTTAACCGGGTCGTTGCCGCGCAAGGCTCCATCCTCCATGCCGAGATGCTGGCGCTGTTGCTGGCCCAGCAACGGCTCGGCAGCCACGACCTCGCCGCCCTCGGGGATTTCACCCTGGTCACCAGCTGCGCCCCCTGCGCCATGTGTCTGGGTGCCATACCCTTTGCCGGTGTGCGCCGGGTGATATGCGGCGCACGGGGTGAAGACGCCGAGGCTATCGGTTTTGACGAGGGTGACAAGCCCGACAACTGGCCACAAAAGCTTATCGACAGGGGTATTGCGGTGGAGCTGGACGTGCAGCGCGACAGCGCGGTGGCGGTGCTGGAGGGGTATCGGGGTGGGGTGATTTATTGATTTGGTCTGACGTCGGACCCCATCATCCTCGCCACCAGCGCCGCCAACGTCTCCCCATCCCGGTCCCGCTGCACCCGCAGGTTGAGGGTTTCCATATCCACCACCTTGTCCTGCTCCATGATCAGCCGGTAGGTGAAGACATGGGGGCGGTCGTCCTTCAGCCATTCGAAGGCCTGGCCGTAGCGAAGGTCGCGGAAAAACAGTTGCCCCTCTTCCTCAACCACCTGGTAATAACCTTCCGACACCTTGAGCAGATCCCGCACCACTGAGCTGTCGAAGTGTGGTGCGAGCAGCGCTTCATTGCGGGGGAAATGGACAAAATCCCCCGGCAAGTCACTATCCCGCAGGGAGTAAAACACCACCTCATAGCCACTCTCTGTCTCGGCGATGGCGCGCCACAGCAGGTTGTTGAACATGGTGGGTTTGACGAACATCCGCTCGACACTGATACCCGCCGCCGCAAAACCCCGTTCAAACTGCCCGGTGACATGGTGCTTGGTCACCAGGGTCAGGGCCAGATAGGCACAGGACAGGGTTATTCCCACCACGGCCAGACGGTTGCGGGCAGGTCGCTGCCTTGCCAGCCAAGGGATTGCCAACACCGTCGCCAGCAGTGGCAGGGTAAACAGTGGGTCGATCACCGACACGCTGGCCAGGGCAAAGCTGTGATCACTGAATGGCAGCAGCAACTGGATGCCGTAGGAGGTGAAGGTATCGAGTGCCAGATGACTGAGCAGCACAGCGCCAATCAGCAGGGTCCAGCGCCCCCTGCTGACCTCACCTTTCACAATACGCGACAGGACACCGCCGAGCAGCAGCGCCAGCATGACTGAAAACAGCAGTGAATGGGTGATGCCCCGGTGAAAGGTGAGGGCCGCCGCATCCCCGAGCAGATGGCCAATGCCCACATCAATATCCGGAATCAGGGCAATGGCCGCTCCTGCCAGCAGGGCCTTGTTGCCCAGCTGGCGCCCCAGGGCGCACTGGCCGATGGCCGCCCCCAGCAGGGCGTGTGAGAGTGTATCCATGGATTTTCGGGTTTCATCAGGCTGACATTGCGGGAGATAATAACAGAGGCGCGAGACCGCAATGCCCCGACCTCGACAATCCAGTATCTTTTACAACAACACTACTGACAACATACCCTGAAAAATCAAATGAAAATAATCCTGCTCGGCAACGCCGGAACCGGCAAAAGCACCATGGCCCGACGCCTGATCGAAGGGACCGATATTCCCCGCCTGTCCCTCGACGAGATCGCCTGGAACGAAGGCCCGGAGCGCAAGCCCCTGGCGCAAAGCATCGCTCTGCTGATGGCTTTTATTGGCCGCCATCCCCGGTGGATTCTGGAGGGCTGCTACAGCGATCTGGTGGAAGCTGCACTGCCCCACTGCACTGAGCTGCGCTTTTTGAATCCAGGGGTGGAAGTCGCCGTAAAGCACTGCCTGATGCGCCCCTGGGAGCCGGAAAAATTCCCCACCCCCGAGGCGCAACAGGCCATGCTGGATTACCTGGTCAACTGGGTGCGGGAATACGAAACCCGCGATGACGAATACGGCCTCGCCCGCCACCGCGCTCTGTTCGACAGCTTCAGGGGCAGCAAACGGGAGTACCTCGATCCCGCTGAATACTGTTAAGGCCTCTCAGAGCAGCTCCGCCACCAGCTTGCCGGTTTCCAGATCTTCATAGGCGGTGGTGAGGCGCAAGTGATTGAGCACGTTGATCTCCCAACCGTAATTACCCACCGGGGTGGTGAGCCAGCCGTAGTAGACACCCCACACCAGTGTGCGGCGGTATTCCTTCCAGGCCACATCAAAGGATGGCGGATTATTCACCCCCAGCTCCGCCAGCCTTGCCAGGTAGTAGCGCAGCAATTCCTGCTCATGATTGCGCCGCTGCTCAATGGACAGGGCAGTGGTGATCAGGTAATTGACGTCGTGCATGCAGTAGCCGCGCACCATCAACTGCCAGTCGAGAAAACCGCCCTTGTCGCCGGGCAGCAGGTAGGTATTGCCGAGGTGGGTATCCCCGTGCAGCAGGGTTTGCGGCAGTGTCGAATGGTATTTTTGCACAGCCATCATGCCCGCACGCATTTGCGCGCCAGTGGTGCGCAGGCGCTGTACCATCTCGCGCTTGAAGTTCTCACTGTCGATCTCGTACTGGATCAGCGGCGTCGCCGCTTCATTTTGCAGGTGCGACACCTCGCCCTTCACATGGGATTGCACCCAGCTCATATCAGCGGCAAAGCGCGGACTTTCCCAGTACCTGGCATGGAGGATAGCCAGCTGGTCCAGCAGTGACTGCACCTGGGCCAGACTGATAACCTCCGTGACATTGGGGAAATGGGCGTTGCGCCGGGTCAGGTCCTCCAGCAACAGGCCGAACTGGCCGGTCTCGCCATCGTAGTCCCCACCGAGGGTGACGGGGGCTTCCATATCCAGTTCAGGGCGCAGGCGGTTGTAGAAATTCACTTCATTTTCGTAAAAGGGCGCCAGCAACTTGCTGTTGTCCCGCGCCAGCTTGAGGATCACCCGGCCCGGCAGGCCGGCGGCGCCAGCGCCACTGCAGGTGAGATCGAGTACCGCGCGGGCAGCGGTGGACACCATGGCTTCGCCGTAGGCCTTGGACTCAACGATGGTCATGGTCTCGACGGTGACGCCGGGGTGAACCTTGCGGATGGTGGCTGTGAGAATCGCCGGGGTCAGTTGCTGTATATCCACCGGAAAGTGGGTGTCTGTCATGGGGAACTCCTGTTTTTATAGCTGTGTTTGAAAAGTGTACAAAGGGGTTATATCCAGACCGGCTCGATCATGTCATGCCAGCTCAAGGAAGATCTGGACATCATTTCGGACCAATTTTGCCCTGTCCCGGCGTCAAGGTCACCCGCTTTAGAAAATAGCAACAGGCTATTTATCAAATAGCCTCAATCAATTTTGCTTTTACTTCTGATCGGCCTAGTCTCAATGTCCACATTTTTTATAACGTTAAGGAGCTACCACAATGACACTCAAAGGCAGTAAAACCGAACAGAACCTCAAAGACGCATTTGCCGGTGAATCACAGGCTAACCGCCGCTACCTGTATTTCGCCGCAAAGGCTGATGTGGAAGGCTACAACGATGTGGCCGCCGTGTTCCGCTCCACCGCCGAAGGTGAAACCGGCCACGCCCATGGCCACCTGGAATACCTGGAAGTCTCCGGCGATCCCGCCACTGGCCTCCCCATCGGTTCCACCTCCAACAACCTCAAGGCCTCTATCGCTGGTGAAACCCACGAGTACACCGACATGTACCCGGGCATGGCGAAATCCGCCCGCGACGAAGGCTTTGACGAAATCGCCGACTGGTTCGAAACCCTGGCCAAGGCAGAACGCAGCCACGCCAACCGCTTCCAGAAGGCACTGGACCAGCTAGACGCCTGATCAGCAGCGCTCTACAGCGACCCGGCACAGCCGGGTCGTCTCCTTTCTGTACCCCAGGATAATAGCGGCCCCATGTCGCAAGCAGCAGGTGAACCCCATGAGAGAAGGCAGTCTCGAAGCACCCACCCGCCATCCGGTCGACTGGCAAAGCGACGATTTTTACCATGAACAATCCCTCAATCACGAACTGGAACGGGTATTTGATATCTGCCACGGTTGCCGCCGCTGTGTGAGCCTGTGCAACTCATTCCCCACACTGTTTGACCTGGTGGATGAATCCGACACCATGGAAGTGGACGGGGTGGCCAAGGCCGATTACATGAAAGTGGTTGACCAGTGCTATCTGTGTGACCTGTGCTACATGACCAAGTGCCCCTATGTGCCGCCCCACGAGTGGAATGTGGATTTCCCCCACCTGATGCTGCGCGCCAAGGCGGTAAAGTTCAAACAGGGCAAGACGCCCATGGGTGACAAATTCCTGTCCAGCACTGACACCCTGGGCAAGGTCACCACATTGATCCCGCTGGTGGATGTGACCGTCAATGCCATCAATAAAAATGCCGGGGCACGCAAATTGTTGTCGAAGCATCTGGGCATTCACCCCGATGCCACCCTGCCTGAATTTCGCTACAACACCGCCCGGCGCCGGGCGAAAAAACTGATCCAGCCGCGCAGCGCCAAAGCCACAGCCACCACCACCGGCAAGGTGGCGGTATTTACCACCTGTTACGGCAACTACTACAAACCGGAAGTGGTGGAGGATCTGATCCGGGTCTTCCAGCACAACGGAATCGACGTGGTGATGGCCAGCAAGGAAGTGTGCTGCGGTATGCCCAAGCTGGAGCTGGGTGATCTCGATGCGGTCATCAAGGCCGGTGAAACCAATATTCCGGTGCTGGCCAGACTGGTGGATGAGGGCTACGACATTGTCGGCCCGGTGCCCTCCTGTGTGCTGATGTTCAAGCAGGAATTGCCCCTGTTGTTGCCGGAGGATGAACAGGTCAAAAAGGTCCAGAAGGCCATGTATGATCCCTTCGAATACCTGATGCTGCGCCACAAAGCCGGGCTTTTGAACACCGACTTCAAAACGCCCCTTGGCGATGTGAGTTACCAGGTAGCCTGCCACCTGCGGGTGCAAAATATCGGCCTCAAGACCCGGGATGTCCTCAACCTGGTGCCCGGCACCGAGGTTCACGCCATTGAACGCTGCTCCGGCCACGACGGCACCTACGCCGTGCGCAATGAATTCCGCGACGCCGCAGTCAAAATCGCCACCCCTGTGGCGCGCCGCGTGGACCAGCAAAATCCCCAGCACCTCGCCAGCGACTGTCCCATGGCCGCCCAGATGGTGGCCGATGTGGCGACTCTGGAAGTGCTGCCAGAGCATCCCATGAATCTGCTGCGCAAGGCCTACGGTCTGTAAAGGAATCCGCATGAAACAACTGACCCACAACGATCTGTTACCCCTGGAAACCTATGCCCGCGAGCGCAACGATTTCCGCCAGAGGGTGATCGCCCACAAGAAAAACCGCCAGGTGCAACTGGGGGCGCACCACCGCCTGCTGTTTGAGGATCGTCTCACCATTCACTACCAGATCCAGGAAATGCTCCGCGCCGAAAAGATTTTTGAGGCTGAGGGCATCGAGGACGAGCTGGCCGCCTACAACCCCCTGATTCCCGACGGCGATAACTGGAAGGCCACCTACCTGGTGGAATATCCTGATGTGGAGGAGCGCAAGGTGGCCCTGGCGCAACTGGTGAACGTGGAGGACAGGGTGTGGAGCCAGGTGGAGGGCTTCGACAAAACCTGGGCCATTGCCGATGAAGATATGGAGCGCTCCAACGAAGACAAGACCTCCAGCGTGCACTTTTTGCGCTTTCAGCTGGACCCCGCCCAGGTGGCCGCAGTGAAGGCTGGTGCGGCCATCGGTTTTGGCATCGACCACAGCAACCTCAGCATAGCCATCGACGCCATTGACCCCGCCACCCGCGCCAGCCTCGCTGCCGATCTGGACTGACATCATTGTGCGCGGTTGCGAGCGGGTACCGCGTGCAGCCTTTCAGTTGCACCACTGACGCCCCCTGTTGGCGCAACTGTCCCCTGCCTCCTTGTTAGTGCTATCAAAGTGGTGCGTTCCTTGCATGAATGTACAGGCCTGACATGATCTTGCCACCTTGCCCGGCTACTGTTGCCAATTCCAGCAAGGATTCAAACCTAGGACAACCACCATGGACACTCTGCCAAACCCTCACTATTCGAAAGAGATGGTCGATTTGCTGATGCGCATCAAGAAGCACCTGCTGGCACACCAGGACATGGCCATCAGGCTTTCTGACCCGGCGCTGTTCGACAAGCTGGTCAAGTTGCACCCCAGGGATGATGCCTTGCTGCAGGGAATGCTCCAGTACCTGATGGTTCTGGCTGGACCGGAGTGGAGCCAGCTTTACGCCAACAGTGACAACCAAAAGGGCAATCACACCCATACAGGGACAGGGGAATCCCTGGGCAAAACCCTGCTCAAGAAAAGCGCCTCCCTGTACCGTGGTCTTGCTGCCGGACAGGGCCACGACAGTGGCGTCAGGGAAACACCAGCGCAGCAGGCAGAACCTGCACCCTCCAGCCAGGACACTGCTGCCAATCCCGAAACCGGTGAAAACAAGCCGCGCAAACCGGTGCGCTATTACCGGGGCCAGCCGGTACCTGAGGATTGACCGGGTTTTGGGTAAACCGCCTGCCCGTTACAGGGAAGTCAGTATTCAGGTCTGTAACGTAGAATGGGAGATGGGAGATGAACGAACATTTACCTCTCCCGTCTCCCGTACAACTTCTCCCTGTCCGACGCAGCGCAGGTAATCAGGGTGTCGATACGACGCAGAATGTCCAACACCGGGCTTGCCGCTGACAGCCCGGACCTGAAGTATTCCTCTGCCATGGGGGTGACGTCGCACTTTTCCGGCAGCAAGGCTCCCTGTTCCGCCAAGCTTTGGAGGCGGGGAATAAACAGATATTGCAGCCACTGGGTAAAGCCCAGTGTGTCACAAGCAAAAGGTTCGACACTGGCCAGGGCCTCGGCAGAGGGCGGCTCACTGGTCCACAGGTGCAAATTGCGCAGTGCCGCTTCCAATTCCAGCAACTCATTCACTAGCTGAATATGGGTATCCCTGTGGGCCATCAGGTGATCTCGCGACGGAAAGGCGGCAATGAATCGAGCAACTGGCGGCCATAGAATTTGGTCACCAGGCGGCGGTCGAGAATGGTGACGCGACCGCTGTCCTGCTCGGTGCGCAGCAGGCGCCCGCAGGCCTGGATCAGGCGCAGGGAGGTATCCGGCAGGGTCATGGCCTTAAAGGGATTGAATCCGCGCGCCTCCAGCCACTCCGCCTGGGCGGATTGCAGGGGGTTGTCGGGCACCGCAAAGGGCAGCTTGGCAATCACCACATGGCGGCAGTAATCCCCCGGCAGATCGAGTCCTTCGGCAAAGCTGGCCAGGCCGAAAATCACACTGCCCTGCCCGCCATCCACCACCTCGCGGTGGCGCCGCACAATCTCGCTGTGACTGAAATCCCCCTGTACCAGCAGGCGCTTGCGCAAGGCTGTACCCATAGCGTCCGCCACCGCAATCATCTGGCGGCGGGAGGAAAACAGTACCAGTGTCGCCTCCGCGGGATCAAGCAGGTTTTCCAGATGAGCGATCAGCGCTTCGGTATGACCCGTGGCGTCACCGCCATCAGCCCCGATATCGGGAATCGCCAGCACCCCGGCACGGGAGAAATCAAAGGCGCCCGGCACCGCCAAGGTGTGGGCGTGGCGCGGCAGGCCGGTGGTGGCGGCAAAGCGGTCAAAGGACCCCAGGGCGCGCAGGGTGGCGGAGGCGGCCACCGCGCCAAAAGCGCGGTTCCACAGACTTTCACGCAACAGCTCAGCGGCGGAGATGGGCGACACTGACACCACAATATCCTGACCGCTCTCATCCGGCGCCAGCCAGCGTGCGCGCGGCGGCGCGCCTTCGGCGTCCACTGCCGCCATCTGCTGCCACAGGTCGCCAATCGCCTCCACCCGCCCCAGCCAGTTGCCCGCAGCCTGGAAGAGCTGCTCCAAATCCACTCTGGGCAGCGGGTGGTGGGGGTTTTCGAGGGCTTTTTCCAGCTCCCCCGACAGTGCGTCGAGACGGCTGTTGAGGGTCGAAAACACCGTGGCCAGCTGGCGCGCCAGCTGGCGGTTGGCGTCACCCACATCACCGCCCGGGAAGCGATAGTGATCAGCGCCGGGGGCGAGCAATTCGTCGAGCTGGCCGCGCAACAGCGGCTCTGCCTGGCGCAGCTCGCGCAGGGCTTCGTCAAGGGCGCCGTTACTGAGCTCAAGCAGTTGCCTCAAGCCCGGTTCCTGAGCTGCACCCTTAAGCGCAACGGACAACCCCTTGTGCATCTGTTCAAGCCACTGCACGCTACCGTGCAGATGGATTGACGCACCAAAATGGCGCAAGGTGGTGTCCGCCAGACGATGAGCTTCGTCAAACACGTAGATGGTTTCATCCGGCGCAGGCAGGATGGCGCCGCCGCCAAGGGCCAGATCCGCCATCACCAGATCGTGGTTGGCGATAATGCAATCGGCATCTTCAAGGGCGTCGCGGGCGCGGAAAAAACAGCATTCGTGGATCTTGCGGCAGCGGTGGCCGGTGCACTGGCGGCGGTCGACGGTGAGCGCCCGCCAGTTTTGCTCGCCAATGGCCTCGGGCCAGCTGTCGCGGTCGCCGTCCCACTCCCCGGCCTTGAGACTGGTGCCGAGATTCTTGATCAGTTCGATGGTGTTCCTGTCGGGGCTGAAGGGCATCTCGTCCTCGAACAGAAACATCCCCGCATCCCGCGCCCCGGCGGCATCCAGGCACTGTTCAAGTTTGACATTGCACAGGTAGCGGCCGCGCCCCTTGGCGAGGGCGAAGCGGTAGTGCCAACCGGTGGCGGCGATCAGCTCGGGAATATCCTTGTGCAGCAGCTGGGATTGCAACGACACAGTGCCGGTGGCCACCACCACAGTTTTGCCAAAGGCTTTGGCGATGGGCAGGGTAGCGAGCAGGTAGCCGAGTGTCTTGCCGGTGCCGGTGCCTGCCTCCACCACGCAGATGGGCACCTCCCCATCACGCACGCCGTCCTCGTCGATGTCGACCTTGCCAAGGGTTGAGGCGATGGCGCCGATCATCTGGCGCTGGCCGGTGCGCGGTTGCAGGTCGCGGCTTTTCAGAAATGAACGGTAGCCATCCTGGATGGTGGCCTTGAGTTCCGCGCTGAGTTCAGCCATCAGGACATTCAACCATCAGGAGAGCGGTTGAAGATTGAGGTCGAGCAGGCTCTGCACCGGATTGGCGTACATGGCAAGGAAAATGCGCCGCACGGCCTCATCCTCACCCGCCACCCGCGCCAACAACTGCTGCTCCAGGGCCTGCCAGTCGCACTGGATACCAGCCTTCCAGCCCGACACCCGGGCGTCTTCGCCATTGAGCAGCTGCCAGGCAATGAGGTTGGTGGGCTGCAGGCGATAGCGCCCGATGATTTCGCGATCCAGCCACTGGGCCACCTGGTCATCGTCTTCCAGTACGCGCTCCAGCGGCTGTCCAAAAGCGACATGCACCTGACCCTTGTTGCCGACAATCCCCTTGTAGATGCTGGCCAGATCCTCGTGGGGCTTTTTCTGGTAGCTGCCGGTGGTTGCCCGCTCGTACAACTCGCGGGCCTTGTCGAGATCGCAGGGGTCAAAACGGTAAGAGATCGACACCGGCACCACATTGAGTTCGGCAACGGCTTCGCCAAAACTGTGGCTGCGGTCGCGCCCCAGAGCCAACATCTTGATCAGCGCAGTCTCGGTGCGGTCGATGCCGTTCTTGGCGCGGCCTTCCCGCTGGGCAATCCACACACAGGCGCGGTCCACCACGATGCTGTGGCGGATATAGCGCGACAGGGTGGTGAGGGCGTTGAGCTTTTCGCGCCGACCGGTGACCGAGCGCCGCACGATAAAGCTCTTGTTGATGCGCATCAGATCGGAGGCAAAGGGCTTGCTCAACAGGTTGTCGCCAATGGCGATGCGCACTGTGTCCATGCCGTTTTCGTAGCGCGCCAGATTGACGAAGGCCGGGTCCATGGCGATGTCGCGGTGGTTGCTGATAAACAGGTAGGCGCCCTGTGGCTGCAAATGTTCGATACCCGAGACGGTGAAGGGCGTGTCAGCCCGCTTCAGCATCGCCTTGAGCTGGTCGCCGATCAGTTCCTGCAAGTCGCGCACCGTGCGGATGGCACCGAATTCCCGACGCAACACCCGCCGCACCAGGGGCCGTAACGCCCAGGCAAGATAGCGGGAGGCGCGGGGATAGGTCATGGACAGGATGGTGTCGGCCATTTCCCGGTCCGCCATCAGGCGGCCCATAACCCCCAGCACTTCACTGTCCTCATAGGGGCGGATATCGTCGAATTCACTGGTTGCAGTTGTGGCTGGCATAGTTCTCGTTATGGGATGACTGGTGCGTTTGAGAAATGTCTGGTGCGTTGGAGAAATGGGGTTTGGTCCCGCCGCTCAATGGCTGCCGAGCCTGGGGTTGAACCAGAGTACATCCCGGGCATGCCGGTCCACAAGGTGGGCCACATCGAGGATCAGGGCAAACAGGGCCATGCGCACGATCAGGCCGTTATCGGTCTGGCGGAAGATGGCGAGATTGGGGTTGCTGTCCAGATCCGCATCCAGCTCATTGGCCTCGGCACGGGAATCCCGGGGCAGCGGGTGCATGATCACCGTATTGGGTTCGCAATGGCGGGTATAAATGGCCTGGTTGAGGCGGAAGCGGCCACGGTACAGATCCGCCTGCTGGCGGTCCTGGAAACGCTCCTCCTGAATGCGCGTGGAGTAGACAATATCCACACTGGCGATACTTTCTTCGAGTCGGTCGGTAACGTGCACCTGATGGCCCACCTCGCGCAGGGCGCTGACGTACTCCTCGGGCATGGCCAGTTCCGCCGGGGACACCAGCATCACCTTGATATTGCGGTACTGGCACAGCAGTTTGCTGAGGGAGTGAACGGTGCGGCCATGCTTGAGGTCGCCGATCATGGCGATGCGCAGGCCGTCGATCCTGCGTTGCCGCCCCTGCAGTTCCCGCTCGATGGTGTAGAGGTCAAGCAGCGCCTGACTGGGGTGCTCGTTGCTGCCGTCGCCGCCGTTGATTACCGGCACCCGGCTGGCGGAGGCGAACTCTGCCACGGAACCCGCCACCGGGTGGCGCATGCAGATCACATCGCTGTAGCCCGACAGTACCCGCGCTGTGTCGCGCAGGGATTCGCCCTTCACCAGGGACGAGCTCTCTGCCCCCACCGACTCCCGCACTTCGCCACCCAGCAGGTTGAAAGCGCTGCCAAAACTGATGCGGGTGCGGGTGCTGGCTTCAAAAAACATATTGCCGAGGATGGCGCCCTCAAGGACGCGGGTGACTTTGCGGCGCTGGGCGTAGGGTTCCATGTGGTCTGCGGTGCGGAACAGTGTCTCGATATCTTCCCGCTGGAATTGCTCGATGGAGAGAATATGTGCGCCGGTGAAATCCACGGTGAATACCTGCCCCATTTCTGCCATTGGAAAGTTGCGCGGATTCTACCGATTTTGCCGGGTATCCACTAGGGTCTGTTCATAACCCCCGGGGGCAGGTGCGCCCAGATCGCGCGGGAGTTGCGCCAGGTTCCAGTGGCTCACGCCCCATTGCAGCATTTCGTCAGCAGACAGCCCCGCCAGATCCTCCCACCGCGCCACCCCCAACCACAGCAGGGCATTGCGAATATTGTCGGCTGGCGCGTGCAAATCGAGACTCGGTGCCAGGTTTTGCTTGCTGAGCTTCTGCCCACCGGCGTTGAGCGCCACAGGGATATGGCCATAGACAGGTAAAGCCTTACCCAGAGTTCTGAGCAAGAATATCTGCCGCCCGGTGGAATCCAGCAGATCGCTGCCGCGAATCACATGGGTGATACCTTGAAAACCATCATCCACACTGACCGCCAGCTGGTAGGCGGGCAGCCCGTCGCGACGGTGGATAACAAAGTCCCCCTGCTCCCGGTTCAGATCCTGCAGCTGTGGACCCTGCAGGAGATCATCAAAGCCAATTTGCGTACCGGGAGGGACTATAAGGCGCACCGCATTGCCGCTGCGGGCAACACTGCGCAGCCGACAACGGCTATCGTAGACACCACCGAGGGACTGGATACGCTGGCGACTGCACTGGCAGCAGTAGGCCAGGCCGCTGGCGAGTAACTGTTCGATCACCCCTTCATAGGCAGCCATGCGAGTGCATTGGTAAAGCACTTCGCCATCCCACTGTAGCCCATGCTGTTCCAGCTGCCGCAGGATGATGCCAGATGCGCCGGGCATTTCCCGCGGCGGGTCGATATTTTCCATGCGCACCAGCCACTGGCCGCCACGAGTGCGGGCATCCAGATAGCTGGCAAGCGCCGCTAGCAGGGAACCGAAATGGAGAGGCCCGGTGGGGGAGGGAGCAAAGCGACCGATAGTCATGGCTGCCAAAGGACTCAATCAGGCACGACAGGGGGCCATGCCTGATCAGCCGGACAAATCAACCACCGGAGATTTGCCGTTCCTTGATTTCATCGAGGGTTTTACAGTCGACACAGAGGTTGGCGGTGGGGCGCGCTTCCAGGCGGCGGATGCCGATCTCGATGCCGCACTGATCGCAAAATCCGTAGTCATTGGCCTCGATGCGCTCGATGGTGCTGTCGATTTTCTTGATCAGTTTGCGCTCGCGGTCGCGGGTGCGCAGCTCAAGGCTGAACTCCTCTTCCTGGGTGGCGCGGTCGGCGGGGTCGGGGAAGTTGGCCGCCTCGTCCTTCATATGGGATACAGTGCGATCAACTTCCTCCATAAGCTCCTGTTTCCAAGCGTAGAGCAACTTTTTGAAGTGGTCGCGCTGTTTTTCATTCATGTATTCCTCACCCTTCTTTTCAGAGTAGGGTTCAAAACCATGCATGCTGATTGAACTGATTTTGGCTGCGGCTTTCTTTGCCATGTACTGGGCCTCGCTGGGGCATTGCAACTAAACCGGCGTTTATAGTGCCAAGGGGTTTATTTATCAAGCACAATTTAGCTATATCCATGGAGCCCCCAGCCACTACAATGCCGCCAAAATCCGGAAAACCGCCATGCCAGCCTTTCGTAAACGAAATTTCGCTACAAAAATCAACAACCTGACATCCTTCAAGGCGATGGATTTTCTCGATGCCGCCATGGCCCGCCAGGCCGCCGGGGAAAACATAATCCGCATGGAAGTGGGGGAACCGGTATTCGACCTGCCGCCCCTGGTGGCCCGAGCGGCGCAGCAGGCAATCGCATCCGGCGCCAATGGCTACACCTCCAGCCTGGGGATTGCTCCCCTGCGGGAAGCCATCGCGGGATTCTGTCAGGACCGTTACGGTGTCAACCTCGATCCCCGGAGAGTGGTGGTAACAACCGGCAGCAGTGCAGCCCTGGGGATGCTCTGCGATTTGCTGCTGGACCCTGGCGACACCCTGTTGCTCAGCGACCCCGGCTACCCCTGCAACGCCAACTTTGTCTACCGCTGCGGCGCCACCCCCATCAGGATTCCGGTAACGGCTGAAAAGCATTACCAGCCCGATGTACAAGACCTCGAACACTACTGGCAGGATTCCAGCGCCGGGTTGCTGGTGGCCTCCCCCAGCAACCCCACCGGGGATATGGTTGATCGTGCCACCCTCGCTGCCCTCTATGACGGCGTCAACGCGCGTGGTGGCGCCTTGATTGTCGACGAGATTTACCACGGCCTGTGCTACAGCGACGATGCGCCATTTTCAGCCCTGAACCTCGGGGATGAGGCTTGGGTTATCAACAGCTTTTCGAAGTACTTCGGCATGCCGGGCTGGCGCCTGGGCTGGATGGTGGTGCCGGAAATGGCCTTGGATGCCGTTCGCATCATGACCCAGAACTTTTTTATCTCCCCGCCGACGGTGGCCCAGCACACCGCCCTCGCCGCCTTCCACCCCGAGAGCCTGGCAATCTTTGACCAGCGCCGCACAGCGCTGCAGGAACGTCGGGATTTTCTGGTGCCCGCCCTGCGTGAATTGGGCTTTGGCATCCATCACCCGCCAACCGGCGCGTTTTATATCTATGCCAATATCGACAGGTTTGGCGACGACTGTGAAACATTCTGCTGGGACATACTCGACCGAACAGGGATTTCCATCACCCCCGGCACGGATTTTGGCCACTTTCACGCCCGCAGCCATGTGCGCTTTTCCTACACGGCGGAACCCCTTGAGCGGCTGCAGGAAGCGGTGGATCGACTGGCGAAGGTGCTGCTGCCATGAAGTTTGACCCACCCTTGCAGCAGGGCATTCTGCGCCAGCGCTACAAGCGCTTCCTGGCCGACGTGGAGCTGGCCAGCGGCGAGCTGATCACAGTGCACTGCCCCAACACCGGCTCCATGAAACACTGCGTGGTGCCCGGCACGCCCTGCTGGTTTTCCCTGTCCGACAACCCCAAACGCAAACTGGCGGGGACATTGGAAATCACTACCACAACCCTGGGACACCACGCCGGCATCAACACCGCGCGCCCCAACCAGCTGGCCCGGGAGGCCATTGCAGCGGGCCTGATTCCGGCGCTTGCCGGTTACCCGGAAGTAAAAGCCGAGGTGCGCTACGGCAATGAGAGAAGCCGCATCGACCTGTTGCTCACCGGCAATGGCAAACCAGACTGCTACGTCGAAGTGAAAAACGTCACCCTCGAAGCAGGCGACGGACTCATCACCTTCCCCGATGCAGTCACCACCCGTGGCACCAAGCACTTGCGAGAGCTGATGACCATGGTGGCTGAGGGCCACAGGGCTGTACTCTTGTTTTGCGTCCAGCACAGCGCCGCGCAGCGGGTAGCACCCGCGGATGAGATCGATCCTGACTACGGCAAGACCCTGCGGGAGGCCATCGCCGCTGGGGTAGAGGTGCTTGCCTATGGCTGTCGGCTTTCGGCGCGGGAGATTGCCCTGGAGCGGCGGTTGGTTTTTGAGGTCGGGGGTCTGACGTCTGACGTCTGACGCTAAAAAACCCGCCTCGCGCACAAAACCAGCCAACCAGGTTGGCTTTTGCGTCCGACGTCAAGTGTCAGACGTCAGACCCAGTGCTCCCCCCCCCATTTACCCCGCACCCCCGGCAGCTTACTATCCCCCCATGCTGAACCATCGACTCGCCGCCCTGCTGGTGTTTCTCGCCTGCGTGATATCACCCCTCACCATCCACTGGATCACCACGCCGGGGGCGAGCTGGTTGCGGCCCTATTTCGCCTGGCTGCTGGTGATTATTGCCACCTGGTTGTGGCAGCGCCGCCGGGGCCGCTATGAGCGCTGAAGCCGGACTCAGCCTTGCCCTGTTCTTACTGACCTTTTTTGGCATCGCCCGCCTTGCCCAGCACCGTCGCATGCCCTCCGGGCTGTGGGGTCACCCGCTTATCTATGCGCTGTCCTTTTACGGGGTCAGCGGCATCCTGTTTTATTTTGGCCTGATTGAAGTGATGGGCCGCTACGGGCTGGCGGGCCTGCTGGGGCTGATGGCCTATACCGTGGTGTTTATTTTCTCGCCCCTGTTCCTTGAGCCGTTGCAGTGGATCTCACGCTCCCAGTCCTTTTCGTCGGTTCCCGACCTGCTGGTGTACCGCTTCCGCTCCACGGCCATGGGCCAGATGGCTACGCTGGTGCTGGCGGTGTCGAGCCTGCCCATCGCCGCAGCCCAGCTCAAGGTCATTCCGGAGATCTTTTTTCAGGGCGACCCCAACAATGCCACTGGCAAAATGGCCCTGATGGCCCTCATGGCTGTGGTGGCCATTGCCTTTATGAAACTCTTTGGCGCAGCGCGAAAATCCCAGAGAGCTATACCCCTGGTGATGGCCTTTGGTGCAGTACTGGCCCTGGCATCGCTGACTTTGTGCGGCATTCTTGCCATCTATGGGGTGTTTGGCGGTTTTACAGAGCTCAATGAATGGGCCAACGCCAGCGGGCAGGCCACTGTTATCCAGCGTTTTGACCTGGCCTATGCGCTTATCCTGATTTTCTTTACCGCCCCGTTTATCCTGCCGCAGCTGATCTTTATGCAATCCCTGGGGCGCTGGTGGCCGAAAAATATCCCCTCCTCGTGGATGCCATCACTGATGCTGCTGATCGCCACCTTGCCGGTATTTCCCATCCTCTGGGCGGGGCTGTACCTGAAGGCGGAGGTGCCGTTCCACCATTATGTCTCGGCCATTCCCCTGCTGCTGCACCAACCGGTGCTGCATGGCCTGTCGATGGTGGCGGGGCTATTTATCAGCGTTGGCCTGCTCACCGTAACGGCGATTGCCCTGGGCAAATTTTTCCTCACCACCTTTGTCACTACCCACCGGGACAACTTCACCACTATCCACCTCGAACACTGGCTGGATCGCTGGCGTTTCTGGGCAGGTACCGCCTGGATGTTGGCGGCACTACTGTTTGCCTTCAGTATCCAGTCGCGGAGTATTTCCGATCTCACCATCGTCGGCATGTTGGGCCTCACCCAGCTGATACCCGCCTTGATGGGCACGCTTTATATGCCCAAGGTTAACCTCAAGGGGGCCATGGCGGGCCTGCTGGTGGGCTTGGGGTTGTGGGTGTTCAGTTCACTGCTGCCGCTCTTTACAGGCAACACCGAGTTTTACACACCATTCACCGGCACCCTCATACTGGGGAGCGCCAACTGGCCCTACTGGCTGCTGGAATCCCTGATTGCCAATCTGGTGATCACCCTGCTGGTATCACGGCTGACCCGCACTTCCCGGGATGAGCGCTATTACGCCCACCGCACCATGGTGGACAGCCTGCCCATTCCCCAGCGCTCCAGCCTTGATCCGACCACTGTCGATATCATTCAGGAAAAGCTCGGGCACACACTCGGGGAGGATGCTGCTGCGTTGGAAGTGGCCCAGGCCGTCCGCGAACTCAAGCTCGATAAAGGCGACCACCGCCCGCTGTCAATGCGCATACTGCGCGACCGTCTGAGCTATAACCTCAGCGATAAGCTCGGTATCTTCGCCAGCGAGCGGGTGATCAATGCCGTGATGCCCCTCGGCAACAGCGGTGAGGCCCCGATGGACGACGTGAGCTTGCTGGAGAACCGCCTGGCCACGGCGGGCAGCGCTTTTTCCGGCCTTGCCGCCGAGCTCAACAAATTGCGCCTCTACCATCGCCAGACCCTTGAAAACCTGCCCATCGGGGTGTGCTCCATCGACAAGGATGGTGAAATCCTGCTGTGGAACCATACCATCAGCACCTGTACCGGCATCAACCCGCGCCAGGCAGAAGGGGCAAAACTGGCGGATCTGCCGCCCCCCTGGGGCCGCCTGCTGAGATCCTTTGCGGAAGACAATTCCAGCTACTGGCCCGCTCTGGAGGTGGAAATCCCTGCCCCCCCGGGCGGCAAACAATCTACGCCCCAGCGACCAGGAAGCAAGCCAAACAGCGCCTGGTTTCACCTGCACCGCTACCGGGTTGAAGACAGCTCGCCGGTCTATGCAGGCAACCAGATTATCCTTATGGAGGACATCAGCGAGCGCCTGCGGCTGATCCAGGAGCTGGCCCACTCCGAGCGCCTGACCTCGGTGGGCAGGCTGGCCGCTGGTGTCGCACACGAAATCGGCAACCCGGTGACGGGGATTTCCTGCCTTGCCCAGGATCTCATCAATGAATCCAGCAACCCTGAGACACGGGATATCGCCGGGGTGATTCTTGCCCAGACCGAACGTATCTCCACTATTGTCCGCACCCTGATCGATTTTTCCCGCAGCGATGACAACAGTGACCACCGGCCGGTCAACCTGGCCCGAACAGTGACTGATGCCATCCAGTTGCTGATGCTGGACAAGGCCGCCAAACCGGTGAATTTTGTCTCACAGATTCCCGCCGACCTGATGGTCCACGGCGATACTCATCAGCTCACCCAGGTGTTCGTCAACCTGCTGGCCAATGCCCGTTTTGCCAGCCCCGAGCACAGCGATATCCTTATTTACCACGAGACCACCGCCAGCGGCGTACGGCTGGTGCACGTTGCCGACCAGGGCAGCGGCATTCCCGCCGACCTGCAGGACCGGGTGCTTGATCCTTTCTTCACCACCAAGGAACCGGGGGAAGGCACCGGCCTGGGCCTGTCACTGGTTTACAGTATCATTCGCCTGCACCGCGGCAATATCACCATTACCAGCCCCCTGCACGACAAACGGGGCACCCGGGTGACGATTTCCCTCAACGCCCCTTGATTCTGCTGTCAGGGGTGGTAACACTACAGCGTGTTACCACCCCATTGATTCGCTCCCAGACCGAGATCCCATGCAACGTATCCTGATTGTCGAAGACGAAGAAATCATCCGCCACTCCCTGGTGAAACTGCTGGAACGCAATGGCTATACTCCGGAGGCGGCCGCCAACATCCAGGACGCCACCCAGCGGTTTTCCCTCACGGATTTTGCTCTCATCATCAGCGACCTGCGCCTGCCGGGTGCCCCTGGCACCGACCTGATCAAGATGGCGGGCGAGGTGCCGGTGCTGATCATGACCAGCTACGCCAGCCTGCGCTCCGCGGTGGACACCATGAAGATGGGCGCCGTGGACTACATACCAAAACCCTTTGACCAGAAGGAAGTGCTGAGCTCCATCAAACGCATACTCAGCGCCCAGCCTGTGTCCAAGGAATTTCACTCCCCCACCCATGCCAGCCGCGGCATGATCGGCAACAGCGCCCCCATGAAGGAGGTGTTCAATATCATCCACAAGGTGGCGCCCACGGACGCCACTGTGCTCATTCTTGGGGAGACGGGTACCGGCAAGGAGCTGGTGGCCAAGGCCATTCACAACGAAAGTCGCCGCGCCAAACACCCCCTCATCAGCGTCAACTGCGCCGCCATTCCCGACACCCTGATCGAGGCGGAACTGTTCGGCCACGAGAAGGGGGCCTTTACCGGCGCCCACGAAAGCCGCACCGGCCTGGTGGCGGCAGCGGATGGCGGCACCCTGTTTCTGGATGAAATCGGTGAGCTGCCCCTCGAAGCCCAGGCGCGCTTGCTGAGGGTGTTGCAGGAGGGGGAAGTGCGGCCCATCGGCTCGGTCAAATCCAGGGAGGTGGATGTACGACTTGTCGCCGCCACCCACCGCAATCTGCAAAAACTGTGCAAGGATGGCCTGTTCCGGGAAGACCTCTACTACCGTATCAATGTGGTCAATCTCAATATTCCGGCGCTGCGGGAGCGCGGCAAGGATATCCTCCAGATCGCCGAATACCTGTTGGCAAAATTCTGCGCCAAACTCGGCAAGTCGGCACTGGTGATGGCGCCGGACGCCATTGTCGCCATCACCTCCTACACCTGGCCCGGCAATATTCGCGAAATGGAAAACTCCATCCAGCGTGCGGTCATTCTCTGTGACGAAGATCGCCCCATTACCCACGACCTGCTGGGTATCGATCTGGCCCTGGTGGAAATGGATGACGATGGCGACAGTGGCCTGGAATCGGCTCCCTCCCGCAGGCTGCTCGACAACGACACCCCGGACGGTATGTCCCTGGAGGATTACTTCACACGCTTTGTTCTGGAAAATCAGCACTCTATGAGTGAGACCGAGCTCGCCAAGAAACTCGGCATCAGCCGCAAGTGCCTGTGGGAACGGCGCCAGAAACTGGGCATACCACGCACCAGGAGCGCCTGATCATAACCGCACAGCAACAGGTCAGCCGGTAACAACAGGTACAGGTTTTGTAGAAATCGGTAACGTTTCAACAGTAACGAAAAAATAATAATGAACTTTGAAAAACTGCAACCACTTGATTTTTATATATATGTAAAAGTTGGCACGCAAAATGCCCTATATTCGCTATAACAATAACAGCACTCAGCCAAATAAAAATAACAGTCATAATAATGAACTGACTTACGGATTGCTTGCACGGTTACAGGGGGGTTAGGACCCGTTTCCATACAGCATCTGGACCCTTCAAGGGAGGCCACGGGCCTCCCTTTTGCTTTTCCGCGATGAGACAAATGTACCTGGTGCGGGCTGTGATAAACTGCCGCTGTTTTTAACCACCAGAAAAGCCTCGATGCTCAACAAGCTCATCAAACTCTTTACCCGGAAAAAATCACCTGCTTGTGCAGCCGGGCCCCAAGTGCTGAAATCCGGTGCTCACCCCATCAAGCCCAGGGCAATCAACAATGGCGCAAGCAGGGTTGTAGACATACTGGAACAACACAAGTTCCAGGCCTTTCTGGTGGGCGGCTGTGTGCGGGACATTATCCTCGGCAAGCACCCCAAGGATTTCGATGTGGCCACCAACGCCACCCCTGAACAGGTCAAGGATCTGTTCAGGCGCTCCAGGATTGTCGGCAGGCGCTTCCAGATTGTGCATGTGCATATGGGCCGGGAAATGGTCGAGGTCACCACCTTCCGCGCCGGCCACGATGGCAACAACCATCGGGGAGCTGTGCAAAGCGCCCAGGGCATGCTGCTGCGGGACAACGTGTTCGGCGACATCAACGAAGATGCCCTGCGCCGCGACTTCACCATCAACGCCCTCTACTACCACCCCGGGGACAACACCCTCTACGACTTCGCCAATGGCCTGGAAGACATCCGCCAGCGCCAGCTGCGCATTATTGGCGACCCCGACACCCGCTTCCGGGAAGACCCGGTACGCATGCTGAGGGCGGCCCGCTTTGCGGGCAAACTCGGCTTTGACATCGAGCCTGCCACCGCCGCCCCCATCAACACACTGGCTCACCTGCTGAAGGACATCCCGGCAGCGCGGCTCTTTGACGAATTCCTCAAGCTGTTCCTCTCCGGCCACGCCCTGTCCACCTTCCGGTCCCTGCGCGAACTGGACCTTTTCAAGCAACTGTTTCCCACCGTCGATCCCCTGCTGGACAACGATGACGGTTTCAATCTGCGCTTTGTGGAACAGGCCCTGATCAACACTGACCAGCGCATCCACGATGGCAAACGGGTAACACCCGCCTTTCTGCTGGCCGCCCTGTTGTGGCCCCATGTGGTTGAGGCCCAGGCCTACTACCTGAAAAAAGGCGAACCCACCGCCATGGTCATGCAGAGGGCCGGTGGCCATGTGGTGGCCCAGCAGATTGATCGCATCGCCATTCCCCGGCGCTTTTCCCAGCCCATGCGGGAAATCTGGGAGCTGCAACAGCGCCTGCCCAACCGCCAGGGCAGAAAGGCTGAGCACCTTGTCAGCCTGCCGCGCTTTCGCGCCGCCTACGACTTTATCCTGCTGCGGGAACAGGCGGGGGAGGATCTTGACGATCTCGGCCACTGGTGGACGCGCTACCAGGACGCCAGTGAAGGCGAGCGCCACAGCATGGTAAAGGCACTGGAGAGCACTACTTCCGGTTCCGCCCCCAAGCGCCGCCGTCGCCGCCCCCGCCGCAAGGCTCCTGAAGGCGCACCGTCTTGACGGCAGCCATCACCGCTTTTATCGGTATTGGCAGCAATCTCGACAACCCCCGTCAGCAGGTGGCCGACGCTGTCGTTGCACTCCGGCAACTGCCACAATCACAGCTTGTGGCCGTCTCCCCCTGGTATCGCAGCGCGCCTCTCGGTCCGGGGGATCAGCCCGATTACATCAATGGCGTGGCCCGCATCGATACCACCTTGCAACCAGAACCCTTGCTGGTCGCCCTGCAGGACATTGAAAACCGCCAGGGCCGGCGCCGCGACATCCGCTGGGGGCCGCGCACCCTCGACCTGGATATCCTCCTCTACGGTGACAGCACCATCGCCAGCCCCCAACTGACTATCCCCCACCCACAGCTGACGCTGCGCAATTTTGTCCTCTTTCCCCTATGCGATCTGGCACCCGCACTGCAGCTGCCGGACGGAACCATTCTCGCCGAGCTATTGGCAAACACACCGGCAGCGGGTATCGTCCGCGTCAGTGACGGAGACCAAGTGCCCTGATGGAACTGCTAGCCAACGATATCAGCATCGATCTGAGCCGCTACGCGTTGCCGCGCTTTATTGCCGTCGAAGGACCCATCGGCGTGGGCAAAACCACCTTGGCAAAACGCCTTGCCCGCACTTTCAACTACGACACTCTGCTGGAGCAATCGGAAGAAAACCCCTTTCTGGAAAAGTTCTATACCGACCGCCGTTCCGCCGCCCTGCCCACCCAGCTGTTCTTCCTGTTCCAGCGCGTCAAGCAGCTGCAAACCCTGCGCCAGGGGGATATTTTTTCACCGGTGCGGGTCGCCGATTTCCTGATGGATAAAGATCCGCTCTTTGCCCAGGTGACCCTCGACGAGGACGAGCTGCGGCTTTACCAGAATGTCTACAACCAGCTCACCGTGGATGCGCCGACACCGGATCTGGTGATCTACCTGCAAGCGCCAGCGGATGTGCTGCTGGAACGCATCCAGCGCCGCGGCACCGCCATGGAACAGAATATTGATCCGGGCTACCTGCGCACACTCAATGACGCCTATACCCGCTTTTTTTACTACTACGATGCAGCGCCACTGCTGATCGTCAATGCCACTGAAATCGACCTGGTCAACAGCGATGAAGACTACCGCACCTTGGTGGAATACCTGCTCAACATCAAAAGCGGCAAGCACTACTTCAACCCGACGCCCCATGTGTAAAGCCCTGACCCGCCATTCCTGCAGATAACCGTCATTGGCGTTATCCCACCCCTGCGAGAGGAACCAGCCATGAAATCCATCAACCTAGCCACCCTCCAGACCCTGAAAAGCGGGAAGGAAAAGTTTGCCGTTATCACTGCCTATGATGCCTCCTTTGCGCGCCAGGCGGAACTGGCGGGCATAGAAGTGGTTTTGGTGGGGGACTCCCTGGGCAATGTGATACTGGGCCTCGACAGCACGGTGCCCGTGACCATGGACGATATGCTGCACCACACCCAGGCAGTGGCACGGGGCAACAGCAAATCCCTGATCATTGCCGACCTGCCCTTCATGGCCTACGCCAACGAGCTGCAAGCCCTGGAAAATGCCGCCCTGCTGATGCAAGCGGGGGCACATATGGTGAAGCTGGAAGGTGGCGCCTGGCTGGAGGAAACCCTCTGCCTGCTGGCGGAACGTGGCATCCCCGTCTGCGCCCACCTGGGTCTGACACCCCAGTCCGTCCACAAACTGGGCGGTTACCGGGTGCAGGGCAAGGATGAGGAAGCCGCCGCGCAGATTCTCAGTGACGCCCTGCTGCTGCAGGATGCCGGTGCCGACCTGCTGGTGCTGGAGTGCGTGCCCGCATCCCTGGCGGCACAGATTACCGAGGCGCTGTTTATCCCGGTGATCGGCATTGGCGCAGGCCCCGACACCGACGCCCAGGTACTGGTGCTGTATGACATGCTGGGGATTTCACCGCGCCAGCCCAAATTCAGTAAAAACTTCCTCAGCGGCGCGGACAGCGTGCAAGCCGCCCTTGAAGCCTACGCCAGCGCAGTGCGCAACGGCACCTTCCCAGACCCGGAGCACAGCTTCAAGTAGCGGCAACCAGGGAGGCATGGCGCTCTGCAATGATCACTCGCTGCCCCTCATGTGAACTCAGTTTCCACATCAGCGATGCCCAGCTCAATGCGGCGAGGGGGCTGGTGCGCTGCGGCGCTTGCCTCAAGGTATTTAACGCCAGGGATTATCTCGACAGCCAGAGGGAACCATCGCAACCCGCTACGGCAAAGGCCGGCACGCCAGCAGAATCCACGCCACTGGCGCCACCCCTTACATTGGCAGAAGACAATGACTTCTTTATCGACGATAACTTCGATCTCGCCCTGCTGGATCAGCTGACGGGTGAAAAACCTGTCGGCACCATAAAAGAGGGCGAGCCACAGCAACCACAACAAGGACAAGAGGTCGCAGCCATGGATGGGCAAAGCGAAAACACATCTGCCAAAAACTCACAGCTCCAAACTGCACCTGCCCCTTTACACCCCCCCGAGCCACCTCTGACGGCAGCAAAATCAGCAGAATATCCACCCCTGCCGCCGCCACCTGCTGCCACTGTCGCAACAAAGCCTCAGGCAAACCAGATGGCGACTGCCACCGAACCGGATACTCTCGGTCCGACGCAGGATGCCAGCAGTGACACCCAGGGGCTGTCCGTTGCGGATATTCCCCACAATCTGGCGGCCCCCGCATTTGATGCCGATGACTTTAACGAGCAGGACAGTGATCGGACCGCCTCCCCCAGTGGCTGGCTGTGGTACCCGCTGCTGTTCATTGGCCTGTTGGCCCTGCCCCTCCAGTACGCCCATTTCCATGCCGACATACTGGGCCAGGATCTGCGCTGGCGCCCGGCCATGGAAAAACTCTGCCTGATTACCCACTGTTCCCTGGCAGCGCTGACAAACCTGGGGCAGATCACCGCCACCAATCTGGTGGTGCGCAGCCACCCCGATCAGGTTGGCGCCCTGCGGGTAGATGCCACCCTGTTCAATGGCGCACCTTTCCCCCAGCCATTCCCTTCCCTTACCCTGCGTTTTGACAACCTCGACGGCGAGATTGTGGCAGCACGCACCTTTACCCCGGACAAATACCTGGGTGGTGAGCTGAAGGGTGCCGTCTCCATGCCCAGCCAGCAACCGGTCAAATTGGAGCTGGATATCCTCGATCCTGGACATGAGGCCGTTTCCTACTCACTGATGGTCACAGATTCCTCCCGACAATAGCCATTCGGCCTTTTTCCCCGCCCCCTCAAGGGGTATCATAGCGCCCCTTCCCCTGGCTCAGAGCTGACGACGAGGCGCCACCTTGTTTCGGATTGGCAATTTCACCATCGACAACCGCACCATACTGGCCCCCATGGCCGGGGTGACGGACCTGCCCTTCCGGCAATTGTGCCGCCGACTTGGTGCCGGTCTTGCCGTGTCCGAAATGGTCACCTCCGATACCCGCCTGTGGGACACACGCAAATCGCGCCAACGCCTGCCGCACCTGAGTGAAGGCGAACCGCGCATGGTGCAGATCGCTGGTGGCAACCCGCAGATGCTGGCCAATGCCGCGCGCGAGAACGTCGCCCTCGGCGCCCAGATCATCGATATCAATATGGGCTGCCCGGCCAAAAAAGTGTGCAAACAGGCCGCCGGTTCCGCCCTCCTGCAGAATGAGCAGCTGGTGGCGGATATTCTCAACGCCGTGGTGCAGGCGGTGGACGTGCCCGTCACCCTCAAGATCCGCACCGGCTGGAGCCAGGAAAACCGCAACGCCCTCACCATCGCCCGCCTCGCCGAGGATGCCGGCATCGCCGCCCTGGCGGTACATGGCCGCACCCGCGCCTGCAAATTCAACGGCGCGGCGGAGTACGACACCATCGCCGCCGTGGTCCAGGCCGTGCACATGCCGGTCTTTGCCAACGGCGACATCCTCACCCCGCAGCAGGCCAAAGCGGTGCTGGATTACACCGGCGCAGCAGCGGTGATGATCGGCCGCGCCGCCCAGGGCAACCCGTGGATCTTCCGGGAGATCAACCATTACCTCGCCACCGGCAGCGAGCTGGCGCCGCCGACCCTCGACGAGATTTGCGCCACGTTAGTGGGCCATGTGATAGAACTGCATCGCTTTTATGGCGATATCATGGGGCCGCGTATCGCCCGCAAGCATGTCAGCTGGTATCTTGAAACCCTCCCTGGCGCAGAGCCGTTCCGCCGACAGTTTAACGCTCTGGAAACCCCCGAAAGCCAGCTCCAGGCCCTCAACACCTTTTTCCACAACACAAAAAACCATCAGGACAGAGCAGCATGAATGCCGCCAACCGTTTCACATTGCACAACGACCCCGAACAGGAATCTGCGGAGAATTCTTCGGGCAATCAGGGCGACCAGTACCTCAATGGCCACCAGTCCCTGCGCGACCAGGTCACCCTGGCCATGGCGCGCTATTTTGACGAACTGGACGGCCAGCCCGCCACCGAGCTCTACCAGCTGGTGCTGGAACAGGTGGAGTGTCCACTGCTTGAAGCGGTGATGCACTACACCCAGAAAAACCAGAGCCGCGCCGCCGAAATGCTTGGCCTCAACCGCGGCACCCTGCGCAAGAAACTCAAGCAGTACAACCTGATTTAACCGCTCCGCCACCGAGAGAACCCCATGACCGACCAGCTCACCCCCGTTCGCCGCGCCCTGATCAGTGTTTCCGACAAAACCGGCATCGTGGATTTCGCCCGCGCACTCAGCGCCCAGGGCGTTGAAATCCTCTCCACCGGCGGCACCTTTCGCCTCCTCAAGGACAACGGCATCGCGGCGGTGGAAGTGTCCGACTACACCGGCTTCCCCGAGATGATGGATGGCCGGGTGAAAACCCTGCACCCCAAGGTGCATGGCGGCATTCTCGGCCGGCGCGGCATTGATGACGGCGTGATGGCCGAACACGGCATCCAGCCCATCGATATGGTGGTGGTCAACCTCTACCCCTTCAAGGCCACCGTGGCGGACCCCAACTGCGACCTGCCCACGGCCATCGAGAACATCGATATCGGCGGCCCCACCATGGTGCGCTCCGCCGCCAAAAACCATAAGGATGTGGCCATCGTGGTCAACGCCAGCGACTACGGCCCGATCCTCGACGAACTCAAAGCCAACGGCGGCAAGCTCGCCTACGCCACCCGCTACGCCCTGATGGTCAAGGCCTTCGAGCACACCGGCCAGTACGACGGCATGATTGCCAACCACTTCGGTGCCCGCAACACTGCCAACGAGAAGCGCGACTTCCCCGACACCTTCAACCTCCAATTCCTCAAGCAGCAGGAAATGCGCTACGGCGAAAACCCCCATCAGAAAGCCGCCTTCTATGTGGAAGCCGAACCCCTCGATGTGGGCATTGCCAGCGCCCGCCAGCTGCAGGGCAAGGAGCTGTCCTACAACAATGTGGCGGATACCGACGCGGCCCTCGAATGCGTCAAATCCTTTACCAAGCCCGCCTGCGTGATCGTCAAGCACGCCAACCCCTGCGGCGTAGCGGTGAGCCTCGACGGTATCGGCGCCGCCTACGAGCTGGCCTACCAGACCGACCCCGAATCCGCCTTCGGTGGCATCATCGCCTTTAACCGCGAGCTGGACGCCGCCACCGCCCAGGCCATTGTCGACCGCCAGTTTGTCGAGGTGATTATCGCCCCGTCCATCTCCCCGGCAGCGCTGGCCATCACCGCCGCCAAGCAAAACGTGCGGGTACTGGAATGCGGACAATGGGCGGCAACGCGCCCCGCCCAGTTTGATTTCAAAAAGGTCAACGGCGGCCTGCTGGTGCAGGACGCGGATCTTGGCATGATCACCGAGACAGACCTGAAGGTAGTGACCCAGCGCGCCCCCACGGAGGCCGAAATCCACGACCTGATCTTCGCCTGGAAAGTCGCCAAGTTTGTCAAATCCAACGCCATTGTCTATGCCAAAAACCGCCAGACCATCGGTGTCGGCGCAGGCCAGATGAGCCGCGTCAACTCCGCCCGTATCGCCGCCATCAAGGCCGAACACGCAGGACTGGCAGTGCAGGGCGCCGTGATGGCCTCCGATGCCTTTTTCCCCTTCCGCGACGGCATCGACAACGCTGCGAAAGTGGGCATCAGCTGCGTCATCCAGCCCGGCGGCTCGATGCGCGACAATGAAGTGATTGCCGCGGCGGATGTGCATGGCATTGCCATGGTGTTTACCGGGATGCGGCATTTTAGGCACTGATGTGCGGGGAGATGTCTTAATGGGAGACGGGAGATGGAGCCCACCCCCACTTCTCCCATCTCCCATTCAACTTCTCTCAACAAGGTAACACCATGAACATCCTCATCATCGGCTCCGGCGGCCGCGAACACGCCCTCGCCTGGAAAGCGGCGCAAAGTCCCCTGGCAGACACTGTTTTTGTTGCCCCCGGCAATGGCGGCACGGCCCGCGAGCCGGGCGTTGAAAACGTCATCATCGATATTGCCGACTTCAAGGCGCTGGCGGATTTCGTCAAGCTCAACAACGTGGGTCTCACCATTGTCGGCCCCGAACAGCCCCTGGTGGATGGGGTGGTGGATTATTTCGAGCAGCAGGGCCTGGCTATCTTTGGCCCGCGCCAGGGCGCAGCCCAGCTGGAGGGTTCCAAGGCGTTCACCAAGGATTTTCTCGCCCGCCACAATATCCCCACGGCGGAGTACAAAAACTTTACCGAGGTTGAACCGGCCCTCGCCTATCTGCGCGAGAAAGGCGCGCCCATCGTCATCAAGGCCGATGGCCTGGCGGCGGGCAAGGGTGTGATCGTGGCCATGGAGCTGGCAGAGGCCGAAGCGGCGGTGCGGGATATGCTCTCCGGCAATGCCTTTGGCGACGCGGGCAGCCGCGTGGTGATCGAGGAATTCCTCGACGGCGAGGAAGCCAGCTTTATCGTCATGGTGGATGGCGAGCATGTGCTGCCCATGGCCTCGAGCCAGGACCACAAGCGCGTCGGCGATGGCGACACCGGCCCCAACACCGGCGGCATGGGCGCCTACTCCCCCGCCCCGGTGGTAACCGCTGGTGTACACAAACGCGCCATGGAAGAAGTCATCCTGCCCACGGTCAGGGGCATGGCCGCCGAGGGCAACACCTACACCGGCTTTCTCTACGCCGGGCTGATGGTAATGGCCGACGGCACCCCCAAAGTGATCGAGTACAACTGCCGTTTTGGCGACCCCGAAACCCAGCCCATCATGATGCGCCTGCAATCCGACATCGTCGCCCTCTGCCTGGCGGCGCTGGATAAAAAACTCGACAGCACCAGCACCCAATGGGATGACCGCGCCGCCGTGGGCGTAGTGCTGGCCGCTGGTGGCTACCCCGGTGACTATCGCAAGGGAGATATCATTTCCGGCCTGCCGCCCGCAGACAGCGGCAACACCAACGCCAAGGTTTTCCATGCCGGCACCCGCATCAGCGATGGCAATGTGGTCACCAACGGTGGCCGCGTGCTCTGTGTGGTGGGCCTCGGCAACAGTGTCGGCGAAGCCCAGCAGCGCGCCTACCATCTGGCCAGCGAGGTCAGCTGGAAGGATGTGTATCTGCGCCGCGATATCGGCTACCGTGCCGTGGCCCGGGAACAACAGCCCCAGGATGAATAGCAGCGGCCTGCCACAATGACCGACCCAACCACCGTCGCGCTGCACACCAGCCAATGGTTGCAGCGGGTGGTGATCGGCCTGAAGCTCTGTCCCTTTGCCCTGCAACCTTTCAGCGCTGGCCTGGTGTCCATCGTGGTGACCGATGCGCAAAGCGAAGAAGCACTGCTGCTGGACCTCGCCCGGGAGCTGACGCGCCTCGACACCACCCCCCCGCAACAGCTCGAAACCACCCTGCTGGTGGCACCCCGGCTGCTCCACGATTTTCTCGACTATAACGACTTTCTGCACAGCGCCGATGACCTGCTGGTGGCACAGGGTTTTGAAGGCATCTACCAGATAGCCAGTTTTCACCCCCTGTACCGGTTTGCGGGCACCGCACCCGACGATGCCGAAAACTACACCAACCGCGCGCCTTACCCCACCCTGCACCTGCTGCGCGAAGACAGCCTGGAACGGGTGCTCAGCACCTACCCCGATCCCGCACAAATCCCCGAGCGCAATATCGACACCATGAACCGTCTTGGCACAGGCGCGCTGGCGGCACTGCTCGCCGACATCCAGCACACGGCATACAATTTGCGAGACGATACTCGGGAAGACTGAGCCCAAAAGACTGAGCCCAAAAGAATGACCCCGACCATTGCGACCCGTTCTGCGGGATGGTATTCCAGGGCCCTGTTCAACAACACTTTTACCCGGTGCAATCATGGAAATGCATATCACCCAACGCCTTGTCAAAGGCGAAGACCTCAACCATCACGGCACCCTGTTTGCCGGGCGCACCGCCGAGTGGTTTGTCGAATCCGGTTTTATCGCCGCCGCCAGCCTCACCCGCCCTGAAAGTATCGTGTGTCTTAAAGTTCACGAACTGACCTTTACCCGCCCGGTGCAAAAAGGTGAAGTCATCACCTTTGAAAGCAAGGTGGTGTATGCGGGTAGATCCAGCCTGGTGGTATTTGTGGTTGTCCACACTCGTACAGGTGACGTGCTGCGCGGGTTTATCACCTTTGTGCATGTGGACGGGCAGGGCCGCTCAACACCCCACGGCCTGGTGATTGCGGCCAACAGCACAGAGGAACATCAATTGCAGGAAGAGGCTCAAGCGATCATGGCCTGACCGGCGGCGCCGGACTGCACATCTGCAAGCGGTTGCCGAACGGATCGTAGAAAGAACAAAACGTCACATAACCCGGAAACACAACCGGCAGCCATGGTCAGTCCAACAAACTGCGGATACTTCACCCTGCCAGCCTGGGGGGCAGGGTGCATTGATTGCTACTCCTCGCATAGCTGCCGCCCTGTCAGGTTAGGCTGGTGCGGAGACAGACGGTAATAAGTGCTTCACCAGCACCCTTTTTTCACAAGCCCGTTCGCGCTATTCTGCTGCAAAGTGACGGCCATAGCATGGCTCACGCAAACAGGGCAAGCAGGGAAGAGATAATGCCAGCAATCACTGAACAGCCAGGTGACACCCTTGTCAGCAGGACAGCCCGCGATCAACACTGGACCGACCTGCTATCCCCAATTTCTCGACCTGTATTGCCCCTCGTCGGGGTATGCAAAAGCCTGTTGCTGAGCCTGGCCTCATACCTTTTGGCTGTGAGGATTGCGGGGGCAAATACCTTTCTGGTGGGGTTGTTCTTGATATGCGGGAAAAGTTTTATTAAATATCGAAAGCTTGTAGCTTTTGGCATCAAGCAGGCGCTGCTAAAGGTATACCTTCTAAGATTGTTAATGAGGTAAAACTTACCTCATTAACAGACTGTTAGCCATACAACGAAGTACGAGCATGGACGAGATAGAAAAAATAATAGGTCGATACGATGAAGCTTACATCGGGAAAAGCTTGGGATCGCTCGATGACATAAATAGGTTTACCGGTACTTTCGTAAAGGATGTGGCGGAGATATATGATTGTATCACCAGGATACGAAACATCGACCGTAATCCTACAGGATTCAACTTGGACGATGCTCCAATTTTGGGGTTGCTAACCAGAATATGGAAGCTATTAAAAGAAATTGTAATCTATTATGAACAAGACAACGCTGAAATCATAAGTATATTGGAAAGGCCATTAATCGAAGCGGCGGTCACGGCGGAATATTTGCTAATGAGTGATTCAGCCGTAATTGAAGATTACAGAAAATGCTCATACAAAGACCGATTGAGGATACTGCGTGAACTTAAGGAAGGCTCTATATTTTTTGAGACAAAGGCAGGGAAGCGACTGCTTAAATCTGCACAGGAAAAAATGGATTTAGAGGGATTCTCAGAAGAGGATTTCAAGGAACAAAAGAAAAATCGGTGGAAGCTTCAGGGCAAGACGTTTTTCGACATATTCAAGGAAATTTCAGACGAGGATTTGTACAAATACACTTATGGGATGATGTCAGAGTCTATACACGGATCTTGGAATGAATCTATGGATTGGTGTCTCCAAAAGAATGACGACTCTACATTCTCCGTATACCCGTTCTATCATGAGGCTGATGTGAGATATATATGTCCCACACTGAAGTTTTGCAATGAGTCATACAGGCTCTGGTTAAAACGGATTGATTGTTTGGATGGCAATATGACCAATGTCCTCGATTGGATCGAAAGAGTTAACACTAGGATATTTATGATATTCGATCAGAAATATGATGGGCCAAATGGCTAACAAAGCCAGCCAGAGGGACCAAAAACCGCCGCTTCCCTCTAGTTTTTCGGCCGCCTGCTGGCGGCGTTATGTTTTGCTAATAGTGAGGGGTATGCGTGAAGCTTGAAACATTCGATGACATTCTTGAATCCATTCGGAAGAATAAGACCAGGCCGTTTGATCTTGCCCACCAGTGATGGACACCTACTGAAGCGAGTAAACTACGCGAC